>Ga0222715_10001296_pt1 | contig 24027 bp, 35 predicted proteins | sample C33_9DmetaG_FD_165056 | JGI IMG/M metagenome (GOLD analysis project Ga0222715, IMG submission 165056) | Estuarine water microbial communities from San Francisco Bay, California, United States - C33_9D | ecosystem: Environmental > Aquatic > Marine > Unclassified | place: USA: California...
CTGCTGCTAGATTAACTGGCTCATCATTCTTGGCTGCTGCCGATTGCTGATAAGATGGGATATTCCCTTGTCCAGATTTATCATTCTCAAACACTCTGAAAAAGATAACAGCATCGCCCTTGTTATATTCCTTAGAAGTATCTTTGTTGTAGATCTTAATATCCAAAGCTCCAGGAACGGCAGTTCGCTGCTTAGTTTCTTTATCGAAGTTAGAACCTTCCCAAGTCTCAATGATGTATTCACCCTCTGAAAGAGTTGTGGTTCTCATTAGCTTGAAAGTTCTGTTACTGTGTGTTGGTCCGTTAGACATATATTTCCTTTCTGTTATGTTTCCGAATTGTTTTCATTATAACGATTAATAAAAATTCTGCAAAAAAATTGTGAGATACCCCCCATATAGTATTACGCACCGGGGGGGGAAGGTATGCCCTTTTTTTTTACCCCACATTTGTTCTCCTTTTTCCTAGTTATAAAGTGTAAAGGTTCGTTTACTATTTATAAATTACCTTATCCTCTTGCTGTTAGAAATCCTCTTGATTATTCTTTGTAGCTCTTCCCGTTTATCAATGGGAGGTGGTCTCTTAAAGAATGCGTGTTCAAAGAATACAATGCTTTTAGGACTATCCTTATGGTTATTCCTTCTCCAGATAAGTACATCCTTAATCTTACTGATAGCTTTATCTGGATCTAATCCTTTATCTTTAATCCAGGACTGTACAATTTCTAGTTGTTTCTGATTGTATTGTAAATGTTGACCGAATATCTCTTCGGTTAATCTTCTAAACTCATTCATTACATATTTACCTTTAAGGAATATATCATTGTTAAGTTTGTTGTTATGTAGTCCTTCTGAATGAATATCTACATATTCCTTGGAGTGAATATCTACCTTATCCCCCTCTTTTACTGTAGGCTTTTCCTCTGTCTTAGTATTCCTTCTGAGTGAATACTTAGTAGTCTTTCCCATCTTCGGTCCCTTCGGTACTTCTGGTTTCTCTTCGTAAGATCTATCAAGGTCTGTAGCTGTTGCAGCAGCATCCTCCTCGCTGACATCTGGATCAAAGACCATGAAGTATTTGTTACCCTTCAGCCCAGGATGTTTCTTAGCATATTTAATATATCCCATCTCAATCAGTTTACGAATATGTTTACTGACTGTACTCTGAGACTTAATTCCTAAGACCTTAGCAATAGTGATTTGGTTGGGCCAACAGACACCTTGCCTTGAGGTATAATTACCTAAAGCACATAGAACCATGAAAGTTCTGGGGTAGGTTTTAAATCTAATATCAGCCACAGCTCGTTGTGGAATGACACAGAAATGCCCAGGTGTTCTGCCGGTCCCGTAGTCTACTTTATCCTTTTTATTTTTCGGAGCAGTAGCCATGCTGGATGTTACTTAGCAATTCATTTTTAATCTTGTTGTAGTCAGACCATAGAGCTAAACCTTTGTCAGTAGTCATAGACCAGCACTTCGCTTGTTCAGCCTTGATGCGTTGATGGTAACACACAGTCGTGTGATCTCTGTCTCCACAAGTTCTCGCAATGTGCGTCACTCCATGCTTGGTTAAGTCTAAGCATAAATTAAAATACAAAGATCTAGCCTTCGCTAACTCTCCATGCTTTCTTTCTGACATGATTTGTTTTGGTGTAAAGTTCATGTGATTACAGACAGCAATCATAATATCCTTCAGCCAAATTCTACCTTCAGCTTTCTCTGGGTAATAACTTATTTCTGTTTTCATTAGCTCCACTTGATCCTGGAGTATTCTTATTTTCTTTTCTAAGTTATCTATTTCAATTTGTTTGAGTTGCCTCGGAGTGAGCTGCTGCAAATCATTCAAAGGTTTGGGTGGTCTGATAACAACATTATTTATTAGTGTCATTGTCTTTGTCCTTTCTCTTGAATTTAACAATCGTTGGTTTTGGATTGAGTAGTTCATCTAACTCTTCATCAGTAAGATCTCGATCTGGATCCTTCTTATGTTTGTTAATTAGATCTGTTAAAGTTTTTAAAAGATACTCAATGAACCAATGAGCTTTCGATACATCCTCTCTCGCACCTTCGAGTGTTGGGATCTTGATACCCATTCTCGCAATGTACTTCATGATGCTGCCTTTTAAGTAACCGATAAACTCGGCCTCGGTCATCTGTGATTTGATTGCCTCGATTGTTTCGATTGATTTCTTTTTGTAATGGTCTGGATTGATTTTATCTTTTGACATCGGTAACCATCCCTCTTGCTGCATTAATCATTTTGTCTAAACGATCTTGTCTAACTTTAGGTCTGATTGCTATTCCCATCTCTAAGATCTCAGACACCAAAGTTGCCATAGGTATTCGTTCTACCTTGGCTTGGTCCTGGAGTTTATCTTTGAGTTCCTGGGAGATCTTCATGTAGAAGGGTGTTAATTGCTTGGTTTTAGCCATGTTTTCTCCTTGTTAAAATATATCTTGTAAATATATCAAAAATATCTATATTATTAGGTGTACAATATGAGAACAATAACAATGAAAGGAAATACAATGACTAAGACACTCAAGTACGAAAACACAGCTAACATCGGTGACACAATAAGAGGTTATGACTTTGCAAGATTAGGTTACAACGACAGTTACATCGAAGGATTAGTAGTTGATAAAGGTCAATGTGATGACAAGTATTATGCTTGTTACAAAATTAAATTAACTAAAAGATTAGTTAGTGGTGAAGATAGAACACAAAGCACTATCGATGCTGGAGCTGATATTTGGTATGTGCCATTTGAAACTAATGATGACACTTGGAATGTTTCAACTGATATTAAAAAAATAGAAAGAGTTACTAAAGTTAAGGAGGCTGCATAATGGCTAAGTTCACAAAAAAACAATCAGACTTAAAAGACTACATGATCAAGAATGATTTGATCTTGGAAGATGTAATGGAAGTTGTTTTGTTAGATCTTAATTGGATGAACCCAATATCTATCAATCAGCTTTGTGATGAGATGAAAAAAAAGTTAACCAATAAATGTTTGAAGGAGGCTGCATAATGAACATAGTTGCTTTAGTTAGAGTTAGTACAGATAAGCAAGAAGTTAATAATCAAAAATTTGCTATCGAAAAAAAATACAATGATGCATCAATCACCTGGTTCGAGGAGCCGGGTGTTTCTGGAGCTAAGAAGTTTCAGAACAGACCAGTTCTACAAGATGCAATTAGAACAGCTAAGAAGTTAAGATGTCCATTAGTTGTTTATTCATTATCAAGACTTGGTCGTACATACGAAGTTGGTCAGTTCTTAGAGACTACTAACATTCAAGTTGATGTATTAGATACTCCAAACTTAGATGATGCAATCGCTGGGTTCCATGTTGCAATCAATAGACTTGAAAGAATTAATATTTCAAATCGTACCAAGGCAGCACTAACAAGATTAAAAGCAGAAGGTAAATTGTTAGGCAATCGTACTAACTTAGATGTAGTTAGAGTTAGAGGTCATGAAACTTCTAAGGCTAATGCAAATCAGTACGCAAAAAATATTTCAGAAATTATTTCTGGCATCAGAGCAACGGGCATCAATACATTGTCTGGTTTAGCTAATGCCTTGAATGATCGTGGTGTTAAAACTTACCAGGACAAAGTTTGGTACCCGACAACAGTAAAAAATGTCCTAGAAAGAGTGGAGGTATAATATGTGGTCTTATATTGTTCTAGTATTAAAGAAACAGTTCATGACTAAAGTGAACACAGAAGATAAACAATATGTTTACAAGGAACCTATGAGCATAAAAGAAATCTTGATTGGAATTGCAGAAGGTTTAGCATTCTTGTTTTTTTTAGGATCCTTAATTTTAATAGTTACACTTGGATGTGTAATGGTTGATAGTTGTTATTATTATTATGTACCAGGAGGATTTTAATATGAAAGATAGTGGTAGAAAAACTTCTTACAAAAGAAAAGAATTAGGTGCCAGTACAGTTGGATCTTTGATCCCTGGCATAAAAGGTTTCAAAACTCCTAACGAGGTTTTGGAAGATGCTCTAAATGAGTATCAAGGAAAGGAGGCTAAGAATGACTTAGCTAACAATCCAAAGGTTAAGGCTGGACAAGCATTGGAACCAGTCATAACTAAAATGTTTGTCGATGAGTTACAATCCATAGCAATCGATCAGAAGGCCAAATTTAAAATCTCTGTTCCGGAGAAGGCCAACTTGTACTCATTAGACAATGGGAAACTCGGCAGTTCTTTAGATAATCTTTTAACTATTAAAAGTGGTAAGATTGAATTGACTGATCACAACAAATCAACAATGGTTCTTTCAGATAGTGGTCCAGTTGAAATCAAGAATTACTCTGGATCTGCCGATGATCCCGTATACCCATTAAACATTTATCAATTACAACAGCAGATGCTTTGTACTGGATCTACCTGGGGCATCCTAGTTAGATTAGTTAAAGGCTGGGAGTTGCAATGGTTTGTTTATCAAAGAAATACTGAGATGTGTAATGACATCATTAATGCAGCTACAGATTTCTGGAATAGATTTGATGGGATCTTAGAAGGTAAAGACTATTGGTATCCACCAGAGACTACTGAAGAGGCATCCAAGATCTACAAAGGTAATGGAAATATAGATCCAGTAAATATGGATGGTAACAATATGTTATCTGAATTGATTGAGGAATATATCAACGCAGATAAAACTTATAAGGATGCTAAAGAGAATAAAGATGAGGCATCCAAGGCTATTAAATCTATCATGAAGGATCATGAGGTTATTTCTTTTAATGGTTTTATTATCAATCATAAGACTATGAGTAGAAAAAAAACTAAGATGGTAGAAGTACCTGGTGCTGATCCTATTGTGATGAGGAGGTTTAGTATAAAGGATGCAAGATGATTTCCAATGGTTCAATGCTTATATCACAGCTCGTAAACTCACAGCTAAAATGTTGCGAGAAAAAATTTTACAGAAAACTGGTTTTGATATTGAGCAGCAGTTCCTGGAAGAGATTATTGAAGTCATGGGCCAAACAGCATTTGAGTTCATGCAATTACAAAACAAAGTATTAACAATCAATGTCATAAAGGAGGACATAAAAAATGATACAACAAGAAGAGAAGAAACAGACGAAGGAGAAGATGACGATGACGAACCAACCCAACACTAAATCAGTTGTTGATGCTCTCTCACAATTTCAGAGTGAGGCTAACGCAGCAATTAAATCTAGTAAGAACCCATTCTTTAAATCTAATTACGCATCATTAGAGGATGTAATAGCTGCTGCGAATGAAGGTGCTAAGTATGGATTAGCATTTACTCAATGCGTGGACTTCGAGAAGGATGTACTAGAAGGATCTGTAGTTCCTACAATGTATGTAAGGACCAGTCTAATGCACAATGCAAGTGATACAGTTATTACTTCTAGATACCCAGTAGTACCTAAGAATAATAGATACGATGATAGCCAGGCTTTGGGATCTGCTATTACTTATGCGAAAAGATATTCACTCCAGGCAATCTACGGATTACCAAGTGAAGATGATGATGGTAACTCAAATACTCATAATGAAAAAGTTATGGCTGATCAAAAAAGAAAGATGACAGTCTGGGTTAACACTATCAAAACTTCTGTAAAACAAACTCTTCAGAATAAAGAGATGAGTGATGCAGAAAAAATCCATGACTTAATTGCTTTAGAAAAAGAAAACAAAGCAGCATTCGAAAAGTTAATGGATCTAGATAAAGGTCAATGGGATATGCTTATGAATTATATCGTTGATGAAAAAAAGAAATTAGGAGGTATAGCAAATGACACTAATGCTGACTAAGAAACAACTTGAGATCTTTGATTTCATAATTGATCATATAAAAAAACATAGAGTACCACCAACTCTTAGAGAGATAGCTAAACATAAGAAGTGTGTACACAGTAATGTACATAGAATGTTAAGGCTGCTTGAGAGAGATGGTTACATTAAAGTTTACCCAGCGAGGCCAAGAGGAATTGAGGTATTGAAAGATGGCTAAGGTTTATAAATCTCGTTTCAGTAAATGGTTTGTAAAAGAATTGATTAAAGCATTTGATGGGGAGCATGATGTTGTTGTGGTTACATTTGATGAGCATGATGACAATGGAAATCCCCACCAAAAATTTTATTCAGCAGATGATATTGATTTAGAAGTCATGCATAAGACAGCTACAATTAATATCAGACCATACGAGGAATATTGGATTGAAAAACATAAAGACAAGATAGAAATAGAGTTGCTAAAAAAACCAGAAGAGAATACTACTGGTAATTAATGAAATTTATTTTGGCATATACACTCTGTTCAGCTATTACTGGGTTCTGTAATAATACTATGGTCTATCCAGTTGAGTATAAGAGTTGGTCAGAGTGTGCCATTGGTGGTGCCAATATAACAATCGAGCTCAATCAAAAATATTCAGAACAATTTTCTGAAAAAAAACTGTACCTAAATTACTTTTGTAATGAAGTTCCTATAGAAAAAACACCAGCTTAGAGAACAAATAAAACACTTTCCGTTTAAATCCAATATAAAGCTCATACAGAGACTTTAATTATTTGATGACAGATGTATCGGATTAACCCTTTAACATAGCTCTATGGGCCTCTCTGATGGCCTTTTGAGACTGTTTATCAAAGACTTCTAATGGATATACATTTCTATCTCCATAGCCTGGATCTGGATCTAAAGAGTAGGATGAGAAGGTTCGGACATATTCCTTTCCGTTCTCTTCAAAGACATCATAGAGATATGCCTCAGTAATTATTGTAGCACATTTAAGTTTGTTAAATTCTGTATCACCTTCGAGTGTACTCAGACCTACAATATCAACCCAAGTTAATTTTAAGAAAAAATATTTTTGGTTATCGATAGTAACTGATTTCATTTCTTTTTCTTTTTCTTCTTACAGTTGGGCCAATCAAATGTTAAAACATCATCTACCTTTGCAAAGCAATCATCTATCCAGGCAAAGAATTTATAAATAAGTCTATCAATCATGGGCGACCTTGCCCTTTGTATCTTGATTTTTTAGACATTCTTTTCTCATCTTTATTTTTACTTTTCTTGTGAGCTCCTGGTCCCCTCTTCTTTGGTTTCTCTCTTGGTATAAAATGAGTAAACTTTTGTTTAGCCATTACACAATTTTACCGGTCCATCTTCCATGCTTGTCCATCTGCATTGCAAATAATTTTGGATGACCATCAATGATAGCTCCAGTACCAATAACAAATCTCATACGAAAGTTACGAGCATATTGGAAGGCGAGGCTGGACTGCTTTGTAAGACATCCACAAGACATGGACCATATTAAATTATCTGGATTAGAAAAATACTGAATGTTAAATTTAGAATGGAAGTGGCCCTGGACAATATTCTTTCCATATTGCATAGCAAGTTTTAATCCATCTGCTGAAATTCCATGAGTTGCAAATACTTCGGATCCATCTGATATTTTAAAATTAATATCATCTACCCATTTCCACCCTTTACCAACTTCTAAAAATTCATTGTAATGTTTTAAGTAAGCTCTAGGCATTCCATGTTTCAGAGCTCTTCTATATATTAATGATGAGTGATTAGAGTGCAGCAATGTCATCTCTGGAAATATTTTTTCTAACTCATGTAACTTTTTTTTAGTAGCGATGAGCTCGTCTCCAGCCGACATAAGATCACTATCTGTATCATGAAATGAGAGGGCATGGGCATCTGCCTCATCTCCCAGATTAAGTATAAACTCTGGTTTAATTTTTTTCTTTAATGCTTTTAAAAATTCAAATGCATCTGGATGTTCCCAAGGACAATGCAAATCTGAGATCAGTAAAACTGATGAGTAACCTTTAGCCATAAAATTCGTCTTGTATCCATTGCTTTACATCGAACCCAGGACAGTTTGGTTTATTAGGTTCAACATCACAATGGCCAATGATTTTTAAATCATCTCCATACATATCTTTAGTTGTATTGATTAGATTATGCAAGGTAATAAATTGTTGGTCAGTAAAGTTATCTCCTCTACCTACAAGACAGATCCCAACACTAGATCCATTAACTGCAACTGCGTGAGCTCCTTGCATTTCTATTGGTCGACCAGGATCCAATGTACCATCTCTTCTTATTACCCAATGGTAACCGATGTCATCCCACCCTCGTTCTTTTGTGTGCCACTCTCTAATTTTTTCTGCACCAATATCCATATCTGCTGGTGTGTCTGCACAATGTATTACAACTGTATCTGTTTTATTTCTTTTAATCATTTTATTTCTAGTTCACTAACACCCTTAAAATACTTATAGTCAAATTCAACAACTCTGCAATCATGTTTTTTACGCATAGACTTTTGTTTGTTTTTAAATTCTATAGCTTTTTTTTCTGTCTCAAATATCATATTTGTAAATACTTTATAAAGATCGTTCTGTTTCCAGATCACACACCACATCTTACTCTGATATAATTTTATTTATTCTTGTTTTATTAAAATCATCTGTATAAACTTCTGCCTCTACTACATCACAAGTATAATTATTATTATCATAACCATACCTTGTTATCTCTCTTTTTGTTTTAAGACAGTCTGAAATATTTTTTTTGTAAGTATGTTCTATAACTTCACCACCCATCCAAAGGCATAAACTTACAACTATCTTAGTGACCATTACCATTCCCGTTACTAAATTTTATATCTCTTGTTTGGTCTTTTAATTTCTCTACATCTTTTTTAAGTTTCTCTATTTCCTTTTCAAACATCTCAAGCATAACACCGGTGTGAATATTTTGATCTAATAATTTTTGATGTTTATCTAATCGACCAGACATAAATTCTAATAATAAAAATTGTTCCTGGTCTATGGGTTTCTGAGCTGATGCCTCCAGGAGATCTTGCTGCTGTAGTTTGTCAGCAGTCTCTAATAAATTAAGTCTTTCAATAATGCCAAAGTAGGCCCAGACACCTATCGCTACGGCCCCGGCAATCGCAATTAAATTTCTTATGGGTAAGGCTACCGATGTTTTGTCTGATAGTTTCATATACCCTGGAGCCTTGGATCTTTAGATGTAATATTCTTTTTAGCTTTGGGCCTAGCAATACTGTCAAGACTTCTTTTACGAAGTTGTGCTTTTGCTGATGCCTCTTTTTTCTTTTCATCAATTTGTTTTTTTAGGTCCCATTTAAAATTCATTTCTTATCTATCTTCTTTAATTTCTCAAAAGATCTAGCTCCGGTTAATCCTAACAAGGCAAACAATGTAGTCATCAGTACATCGCTAGGCAAGGTAGGTAAGTTTATTGGATTGTTTGTTATAGCTCCATACCAAGTAGTAATAGGTATGACTAAGAATTGAAAACCAAATGCCAGGACACAGATCCATGCAAGTGTGGGCCTCCATAATCTCTGTACCCAGGATAACTTACCAGTAGCCTTTGCATCTTCTCTATTTATTTTTGCTTGTTCTTTGTCTACATCGACAAGAGCTTTTAATAATTCTTTTTCTAAATCTGCTTTGTGTTTTGCAATCTTGTTTTTATCTGGAACCAACTCAACAGCTTTGTTGAGAATAGGTAACAGAGCTGTCAATCCCTGGATCATTGTATTCTCCTAACTAAATTTTAATAATTTTAAAATACCAATAATAGCTGTAACTAAAGCACCTACATAGAAGATCACTCTAAGACCACCTTTACCCATGGCTACTTGCTGCTTTAATTCTGTAATGTCTTTTGTATTTTGTTCTAAGTCTTTGTGTATGTGATTTAGTTTTTCATTAATATGCTGTAATGTAACTGAAGTTACAGTTGTTCTAGATGCTCGTTTTCTTTTAGTTACTTTAACCATTTTGTAATTTTATATTAGATTAAAAAAAATCGAAACAAGAACATTGTATTAGTTGTAACCAAACCACCCTGTAATTATGTATTTTGTTTGAGTTTTTGATACTACACCTCTATGAGTAAAAGTCCAATCAGCAGGAAATATAACAGTTAATCCTTGTTCTGGTTTTATCTTTGTTTTTTGATAATAAAATTCTGTTTCTCCATCATCTTCTACATTGTTCAAATAAGTAGTAAAAACTAAATGCCTTTTAGCAGTAGGTAAATCTCTTTCAAAATGATATGCTTTAAATCCCTCATTTGGTAAATATTTTTGTATGTTAAATTCTGGGCATATAGACCAAGCATGATGTAAATCGCTAGAATATTTATAAACATTTATATAAGCATCAACACAAGGTTTTAAATTTTCTGTTAAATATTTTTGTAACGCATCATTATTATTATTTACATTACAAGTTAAATCTGTGGATGCTTTATAACTTTTATCTATTATAATTTTATTATTTCTATTTATTGATCCTTTGTGTGTCTTATCAATATTGTTTTCAAAATATTCAATTAAATTTTTACAGTTGTTTTTATTAGTGTACAAACCATGTATAAAATTATTTTTTTTATTTATAGAGTGAGGTTTCATCTTACAGCAATATTCAAAACAATTCTTATATCAGTATCATTTTGAGATATACCTTGATGTTCATACTCATTAGGAAATATAAGTGCTTTGTTTTCTTGTGATTGATATTCTTTATCTTTAATTTTTGTAGCACCATTACAACTACTAAAATTTAATATTATAATTTTAATATCTGGTTTAGGGGTTTTTGATCCATCTGGATGAATATCTACTACATCTTGATGAGGAGCATGAAATTTTCTTTTTCCCTTATTAGGGTTAAGATTTAATTTCATTCTTAATAATTCTTTGCATGGAATATGCTGTTGAATATTATATAGTATATGAGAAAATCTTTGGAAGTGTTCGCTATTCAATCCCTTATTATAATCCCACAATATATGAAAAAATTTAAAACTATCATCTAAAGGTTTTTTATCCTCCCCAAAGACAGTAGAGTTAGTATAATACCAAGGAAAATTAGATGAATAGACTAAAGTTTTAAGTTCATCAAAGTAACCTTGAAGTAAAAAATTATTTACTTCTTTAATCAAAATTATTCTTTCGGAATATCAGTTTTTACTTGTTGTCTTGCAGTAACAATAGCATCCCACTCTGTACTATCTCCTGCCTCTTTTTTAAATAAAGCATCAAGTACATCTCCTAATTCTGCTACTTTACGATACTGATTTCTTCTTCTAACTTTATAATTTTTTAAAGTTGGTGCAGGGTTTGTATCAGTAACAGTATTATCTGAATTTACTCTCCATCCTGCTTGAACATTATTATCTGAACAATCTTGCCAAGTACCCATATCTGGATGTACTTCAAATTCGTTCTCTGCTTTGTCTATAACTACATTGTTTTTAACTAATATTTTCATTATGCATATTCCTCCACTACACAAATTCCATCAGCTCCATTTCCACCATTTGATGCAGTTGATCCATCATCATCCCCAGATCCACCCCCAGATCCAAAAGCTGATCCTGCTCTACCAGTATCACTATTTCTACTAGCTTGTCCTAGACCACCTCCCCAAAATGAAACTCCACCACCAGAGCCTCCTGCCATATCGGTATTTACATCTCCACCTTGATAACCCTCTGAAGATCCACCAACAATACTTATATCTGCTCCAGTTGCTACAGCTAAAGTGGGTTGTCCTGTTCCAGAGGCATTAGTACCACCACTTCCTCCTGCTGCTGAAACATGAGTTCCAAAAGATGATGTTCCACCACCACTTCCTGTTGATCCTCTTGATGTAGCTCCTGTTCCTCCAGATCCAACAGTTACAGCTACACTTGAGATTGCAGAAACATCAACTACTTTAATTCCAGTAGCTCCTGCGTGGCCACCACCTAGAGAATTATAGTTAGCATCTCCTGCTCCACCACCTCCTCCACCACCTGTAACAATGACTTTTACTTTAGTAATATTTGCAGGTTTTGTCCAAGTTCCACCTGTTGTAAAAACTTGCATAGATTGAAATCCACCTCCTGCTGCTGCCCAAACTGGGTTAGCACCAGAGCCTTGAGTTTTTAAAAAGTTTCCAGATGTTCCAGGAGCTAGTCGTGCAATAGCTGAACCATTGTTATAATAAATATCTCCTTGTACTGTTCCAGAGATACTAAATAAATCTGCATCAATTCCTTTGTCGGCCATCAATTCCCAGTAACTAGCATTAGGTGGAGTGTTACCAGTAGTTGCTGCTATACATACATAAGTAGATCCACCACTCTCTACTACATCATCAACGACATAGGAAGTTGCACCATTGTATGCACCTTGCCATTTGAATTTTATTTTGCCTAAATCTATGGTTGCCATAATTTTTATCCTTATAAATTTATATAATTATTTGAATATACTTTTATCATAAACATTTAGAGTACATTATATTGTTGCTATTAAATTTCCACTTGAGTTAATACTAAAAGTAAAACCATTTGCACTAAATAATACATCATCAAAATTATTATAATCTGTTGAAGATATGCTATCAGCACCTCCATTAGTTGTAGTAACAATTAAATTTCCATTTGAGTTTACTGAAAATCCATAAACCTCTGGTACTTGAACACTTAATGTTAAAGTTTCGTTAGATCCAGGATTTGTAACTGTTTTAGAAAGACTACCAGATACAGCTAGTTTATCATTTAATACACCTCCAGATGTATCTGAACCAGTTACTTTTACATTTTGATCTTGTGCTGCAACAGCATTCCAATTCGATCCGTCAAAATATTTAAGCTCATTCGAGCTGGTATTAAAATTGAGATCTCCGGCATCCAAACTTGTTGTAGGATCTGAAGATCCAACTCTATATCTTTCAGCAAAACTATTTATTCCAGCAATATTATTTGCTGTAGTTGTAATATTGGCTTTGATACCCTCAACAGCATTTAGATCTGATACAAAATCTGTGGTTGCTAATTGATTAAGATCATTAACTATATCAGTAGTCGCTAAAGTATTAAGATCTGCAATAACATCAGTAGTCGCAAGAAGAGCCATATCTGCAATTACATCAGCATTACCTAATAATGCCATATCAGCTATTGTGTCTGCATTACCTAGTAATCCTATTTCAGTAGCTTTACCAGCTACGGCTGAAATATCAGAAGATCCAATACTTGCTACAGTCGAAACATCAGAGCTTACACTAGCTACTGTAGAAATATCAGATACGATTGATGCTAAAGTATTTAAGTTTGCAGTTGTTGGTCCAAGCTCTAATCCAGTACCATTACTGTCATATGAAATAACTCTCGATGCATTGTTAGATGGTGTAGCATCATAAGGCCAATAGATAGGACCAGATGTTCCAGATCCAGTTACTGTTCTAGGTGTACTTGGTTTTAATTGTAAAGCTCTGTCAGTTATTTCTTTAATCTGTTGTTGTCTAATAACTGTATTATCAAATTCTGTGTCCAGGTTAGTTGTAGTAATATCAGCAGCAGTATTTAAAGTTGTTGTTCTAGATAATGCTAGATCTCCAATAATAGTTACATAGTCTCCAGAGCTCGGAGTGTAGTTTGTTCCTCCTCCACCAGAGTTATCTATAAATGTAATAGATCCAGTACCATCTGCATTTAATGTAGCATTGTATTGAACACTTAAAGTTTGAGCTGTATCATTTACATAGACTAATAATTCATCTGTAACATTAACTTGAAAATTAAAGTTATAGGTAGCCTGGCCAGTAGATACATACTGTTCCCTTCTTGCAGTTTCATTTATAGCAAATGTAGCCATCTATTATCTTCTTCCTTTTTCTTTTATTTTTTCTTTTAAGTTTTCTACTTTATCATTAAAACTTGTATTATTAGACAAGAACAAATCTCTACCAGTTTGTTTGTATTGATCTACTATAGAATTTATTTCACTCATTTGATCACCAGGTAATAAATCTTGGAAGTCAGCATTATTAACTAAGTCACTTAACTCTTGTAATAAATCACTCTCACCATCTCCATCTTCATCAGTATTAATGTAAGCAATGTATTCACTATACTCATCTTGTGTCATTGGTATTCCACCGATTGTATTTTTTGGCATTGATATACCTAATCCAGCTTTAACTAAAAACTCATCAACATCATTATACTTTTCATTCATTATTCTTATTGGTGAAAACATTCCTTGCTCTGGACCTACCATAGGTTCATTCCATAGAGTAACTCTAGGTTTAAGATCTGTATTAAAGAATGGACTATCTTTCATTGCTTTATTGTATGCTTTATAGAAAGCTCTAATAGGAGCTGGAATATCACCATCAAATTGTTTTCTAAACCAATCAGCTTGTTCAGATGTAATATTGGTATCGTATATAGTTGGATCTTGCATTCTATTTAAATAACCACCAAAAGTACCAGTTGGATTTACAACTAAACCTACAGTACCTTCAGTTACTTTTTCAGTTAGAATAGTTAGAGCTCTAGTTACCATACCTTCTGCATCACCATAGCCTGGTTGAAATAATCTTCCTAATTCTTGAATACCAGTTAAGAATGGTTGTTCAGTCAAGTAAGGAAATATTGCACCTAATCCATTACCAAATAATGATGTCATATTGTTAACAAAATTAGGATCTGCATATTGATCTGGTCTACTAGCCATGTAAGCCATGTCAGCAGAGATTGCTAATAAAGATGATATAGGATCAAACCTTGCGTAAGATATAGATTTGTATAATCCAGTTTCTTTATCTAAGATTGCTATTGAATATGGCTGCAATCCTTTTCTAAGGAATGCCTCTCTCTCAGTTTTATTCATTGGGGCCATACCAGTAATCATAACATCCTGGTCAAACCCAGATCCACCATAGGCCATTGTTCCAAAGAAATACATTAATGTTGAACCAGTTGAAAGTTTAGCAAGAGCTAATTGTTGTGTAGCTTTTCCATTCTTACCAGAAAGATCCATTCTAATTTTATTTCCTAATTCACCTGGTAGTAATGAACCACCAGCCATCATAATAGGATTTCGTTTATTACTTTCCATAAAGATGTTCATGACTGTTTTGTAGAATGGTACAAACAATTTCATTTCTGGAATATTAAAGAATGTTTGTGCTTTTGAAAAAACTCCTGGAGGTAGATCTTTTTGGAATGTACCTTCTAATGCAGCATCTTGAGCTTGTTTAACTACATCACTAGATGGATCAGATAATGTTTTTATAAATACTTTTTGTGCATCATCCTCAGATAGACCATCTGCAATAGCTTGATTAAATTTTCTAGTTGCAAGTCTTTCTAATTCCATTTGAAATAAAACACCTTTAGCAAATTCATCTTCAGCTACTAATAATCTTCCTGGTATTCTTGCATATGTTCCCATCATCTCAAGAGTGTGGCCCATAAAAGTATCTTGATATTTTTCTGGTAATAATCTTTTACCTAATGCATTTGGTTTTCTAAGATCTAATTTAGTTGTAACAGCCTCACCAGTTTTAAATGCCTCATGAGCATTAACCAAACCAAGTTTAGTTCCATACTTCATAGACTTAATCATTTGCCAAACTTCATTAAACATAATTCCTTCTTTAGCAGATAGGCCAGGGATCTTATTAAATGTAGCTGCAATCCCATACTCAGCAACACGAAGAGTATTAAATGTTGTGTTACCTACTATATTAACAATATGAGTAATTGGACTTGCGAGTTTAGAGTTAACCCAAACTTCAGCCCATGCATCTCTAATTTTTGTAGCATAAGTATCTTTAGCAAATTTATTTTGTTGATGTGGTTTTAATGATAAGAATGCAGATGCAATTTTAGTTGCACCTTCTATTGATAGATCTGCACCCATTTCTTCTTCTAAAATTTTAACTACATCTAAAGCACCTTGCTCTGTTGGGGTTTCTACTTTAGATACAATACCAAGTGTTCTACCACTTTCAGATACAGATGCAGCAGTCTGTGAATTGACTGCACCATACAATCTTAATACTTGGTAAAAATTTTGTATTTCTTTTTCACTTGCATTACCACTTAAAACTATATTGGCAAGTTTCTCAGTTTCTACTCTTAGGATCTGAGTTTCCATAATAGCTCTGTAAGTAGTTGGTAGATCTAAAATTTCTCCTGGTTTCTTTTTAAGAATTTTTAAGTAAACATCATTTCTACCTAACTTGGCAGCCTCTGCTGCAATAGTCTCTACAGAGATCTTACCTCTTTTAGCTTTGTCAATACTGTCTTTAAAAATAGTAGCAACAGCATCTTGGAATTGTCCTGTATTAAATAAATCAGTTTCTCTTAATGTTTTTTGTAATGATCCTTTAACTTGATCTAAGTTACCAAGTTGTAAGTTGGTTATTGTATCATCAATAACTTTTAATTGAGTGTCTGAAAATTCACCAAAGATAATATTACCAGTACCAGGTTCAAATATAAAATCTTCACCTTCTGTTTTGGTTCCCAACATTTCTTTTTGTTTTTCACCAATCTCTTTGAAATTTTCACCATAAGGTTTATCAGTTAAAGTCTTTTTATCTTTTGGTTTAGGAAGTTTTTTTGGAAATAGACTAGCAACTTGAACATACTCTTCTTCATTAGAACCAGGGCTCTCAGATAAAATAGGATTATCTTTTTCTTCTAAGTTACTTATGTCATTTGATGACTGTTCAATATTCTCTGATGGAATATTTTCAGAAGTAGTACCTTCTACTTTTTCTAAGAAATCTAAATCTGGAGATTTAGTATTATCAGTTTTGTTCAGAGGATCCTTTGGTATTGCCATTATAATTCCTTCCTATTTAATATATATAATTTCTTAGTCATAAGCCTCGCTATCTATTTCAGCTTTTTTCATAATTGTTTCAAAATCTTTTTCACTATAGTTACTAGAAACATAAGCAATAAAATCTTTTAATTTTTTATCAGATTTATTTATATCTACATATTTATTATAAATATCTGCACCCACAACATTTTCTTGAATACTTTGTAATCCACTTGGATCATCTGTAATTTTGAAATATGTTGTTTTAATTCTAGTTGGAGTATTCGGTTTAAAAACTACAAGATCTTGATGTGGTAATGTACCATTAATAATTTTATCAAATTCTTTGTTTGGTTTTGTATTTTTTAAATTTGTAAAATTATTTGTTTGTGCATTAAAATTATCAATCTCATCTGCACTAATACCATAGACATCTTCAGTATTTAATCCTAGATCTTCTCTGACGATGTATTCTTTTTTTGTTTTTCCTCCAGCTTTTGTGCTAGTAGAGCTCCCAGTCGAAATGCTCTTGCTCGATCCTCCAGGGTTCGAAAACTCTGAGACGAGGGTTTCGATTGCGTCTGCTCTATCTTCGAGGGCTTTTTTGTAGTCTCTGACATCATTTAATCCTTTCGCTTTTGCTTTTGTTATATCATGATCTCTAATTTGATTAAAGGCCCAAATTGCTGCTTGGGTTTCTTTAGGTGTCCATCCTAATTCATTAGATATTTCAGTAACAATTTTCTTACCTTCGGCCATATTATACTTACTTACTTGAGCTTTTTTACCAAAGATAATTTGTATCATATGTCGGTCCATTGTAACTACTTCATCAGTTCCTACTTTCATAGCCTCTACAAAATCTGGAACCTTATTACCAGCAAAGTAAGTTTCTATTCCAGTTGAAGTTTTAGTTGGACTAGCTCCCATTCTTTCTCTTATTTGTTTATCTGCTGCTAATTTACCAGTAGCACTTTCCATAGATCCATCTAATCTTTTTAGATTACCAACAACTCCTTTTAATAAAGATAGTTCATTGTTATCTGAAAACTCTAAATCTTTAAAAGAACCTTTTTGTTTAAAATATTTATAAGCAATCATAGCTCTTTCAATATTTTCATCTACTGATGCTTGTTGTGATGTAATACCAATTAACTCTTCAAAAAAATCTGCATCATCACCAAGTAATTGTTTTAATACTGGTTTATGTCTAACATACCAATCTTTACCAGTCTCAGCTACTTTAGCACCAGCAATTAAATCTTCTTTTGTTATTGCTAAACCTAAAGGTTCTTTAGGTGTTTTGTATGGATTATCTGGTACCTCAAACTCATATTTAAATGTACCATCTTCAATTTGTTTTGCTAAAGGACCATCTGGGTTCATAGCTGCACCAGCAGAAAAATTCATTTTGTTATTTATTTCTTGGATTGCTTTGTCATTACCTTTAAATAATTTTTTCATTCCTTTGATTGTCATTTGGAATAAAGGAACCAATGTTTCACCAATGGGACCTAATGGAGCATCGGCTAATATAGCTTTAAATTTTTCTTCAAAGACTTGATCTGCATCGTAACCACCTTCTACATTTGCTGGAGTAGCAAGATAATTAAATACTTCTTTTGCAATACTGTCTGCTTTAGTTGTATCAACATTTAACATTTGAGAAATAAATCCTACAAAGTTTGGATCTCCAGGAACCTGGGCAGTAGCTACAGTTGCACCTTCTGCTGCAAGAGCTCTAGATATAAAAGGCCAAACACCTTTTGCTTTTATTATTCCATTAAATAATTTGTAGTATCCAACACCAGGAGTTAAGAATTGTGTAATACCTTCTGCAAATCCACCGGCTAATGTTTCAGTCTCTCCAATATTAGGATATACATTTTCTGCAAAATACTTTCCAATATCTGTAACAATGCCATCACCTTCTGGATCTAGCATCTTCATACTCTCTGGGCCTAATACAAACTTCTCAGCACCAGCAGCAAGTAAACTTATAATACCTTCACCAAGTTTAGCTCCACCTCTTACAGTACCAATACCAATATCTTTTCCATAGTAACCTACATCTTGAAAAAAAGTTCTTTTAGCATTTTGTTCTAACTTATAACCATCATTACCAAGAAGATAATCATTATCACTTTCTTGGTACTCTTTATAGTTTAAGAACATATCATCAATATTACTCATATAATTTTCTTAATGCGTTAAGCTCCTCTATTAATAAATTGATTTGTTGATTTGTAATACCTCTAGGTCTTTCAAATTTATCATCAAAAAATCCACCTTCTGATGTAACCATATCTTCGGTTACTTTATATTTAACACCTGGTTTTAATTCTTTTAATTCTTCTAGTTCAATAATTAATGCATCAATACCACCTGGAGTATTAATAAAATCATCTCCAATACTCTTGTACTCTGGACTGTAGAATTTTTTAAAGTATCTTGTCCAAGCTCTACCTTTTAATCCAAAGTCACCTTTTTCACTTGTAATTGTTTTTTTAATTGTTTTAATTTCTTTATCAATATCTCTAGCCTCATTAACATTACCAGTAATTGCTTTTGCCTCTGCCATAATATCTTTTGCTGTTGCGTCTGGATTAGCTCTCATATAATCCATAATTTGATTAGATGCATTTCTGAATTGTTCAAATGCAACTTTAGTATCTCTGTCTAGTGTGATCATTCCAGCCTCTGGAAAACCAAAAGAATTTCTCATATACTTTTCTGCTGCTCTGTACTCTTCGTTTTTCTTAATTAATAATTTAGATTTAAGATCTCTCTTTTGATCAATACTGATTGCATTATTATCATAAGCATAATTAATTTCTGACATTGATAATGTTCCACTAAATAACATATCATCAAGATTAGACATAACTGAAGGATCTAAGAAATCACCATCTTCTTTGTCTTGTTGAATATCTGTAAGTAAATCTTTGTATAGAGTTGTATCTACACCTTTAGCCTCTTCTACTATTGCATTAGCAGTTCCAAAATCTTTATCTCTTACAGCCTCTAAGTATTTAATTTCAAGATCATCTTTCTTTGTTTTAATATCTAAATCAAATGCTTTCTCATTATCTTCAATAGATTTAATACGATTGTTTTTCCATTCTCTTACACTATTTCTAAATTCAGCTTGTTCATTTTCATCAAGTGAATTGTATATAGCCTGGAGTTTTTTATTGTCATTGAAATTACCATTCTGTACTTGTTTCCAAATGTTACTTGCTGAAGTAGCACTTGTAAGATTTTCTGGTTTATCTACAAACTCACCAAATAAAATATTCTTTTTAGTTTGTAATACTTTTGCATCCCACTTTCCTTCCCACTTAATAAAATCTTCTTTCTTCATTCCTTTACCAAGTAGTTGAAGTCTGTATCTATTTTTTAATAAATTTAAATGTTCATCAATACCTACTTGTTGAGCTGTACCATCTTCACCTATAATAGTAACAATATGACCTTTAGACATTTCATCTGGTATAGTATCAACTAATTCATTACCAAAAATAAGTGTGGTACTATCAGTTAAGTTTTTATAATCTTTAACAATTTTATCTGAGTAAGATGAGTAGTAAGCACTAGCTTTACTTGCTAGATCAGCTTTAACAGTTATTGCTGCCTCTGCATCTACATCTAATACAGCATCACTATAACCTTGTACAATAGCATTAAGTTGATTTTCATATTCATCTAAAGGCATATTAGTTGTGTTAGCCTCAATCTTTAATGACATGAAATCTTTCTGAGCTTTGATAGCCATCTCAGTAGATAGGAATGATAATTGTGTTGCTCTTACAGTCTGGCCATAACTTGTATCTTTGTTACCACCTACTAATTTTTCTCTTTCGACTGGTGATGCATTTATGTAATCGTTTACACTAATAGGATTAGATGCAGCATAAGTCTTAGCCTCTTCTATTTGAACCTTCTCTTCTTTCTTAATAGCAAAGTTAACCAGGCTATCTAATTTTCTTTCCATAGTATTAGCTCCACTTGCCATCTCTTGGTATTGAGCAAATGAAACACTCGGTATTCCTACCGATCTAACTAATCCACCTTGATATATTTTTCTCTCTGCCATTATGCTGTACCTTTCTTATCAAAAGCACCAGTCTGTCCTAGTGTTGCCATATCTGTACCAAACCCAAATATTGCACTCATTATTCCAGCTTGTTTAGCAGCCTTACCAGCAGCTCTTAAATTAGTAAATTCTACTATTCCTAAGTTTTGCATTATCTCTTGATTGATTTGTGCAACATTAAAATCTTCTACTCCATTTCTTAATGAGACTTGTTGAGCAACTAAAAGATTTCCTTCATCAACTAATATTCCACCAGCAGCACCTTTAGCTATAATTGATGCTAGAGCTTTATTTGTTTCTTCTAATACTTTTACTCCGGCCTCTTTACTTTCAATTCTTTTATCTTTGTACTGTAGAAGTTTCATATCAGCCTGGGCATCGTAGTATGCCTTCTTAGCCATACCTTCATAGTATGCTGCGTATGCTTTACCAGCCGATGCTACTACTGCTATTGCTGCCCAAGGAAATGCCATTACTGTCCTACACTCACTTTAAATTCAACTCCCAATAATGTAAAAAATAAAGGTTCAGATTGGGAGAAGGTCATCTGTCCTCTTCTGTCATAACCTAAAATAGGTTTTCTTCTTTTTAATCCAGTATAAAATTCACCACCTATAAATGAAAAATCATTTCCATTAAGTGATAAATTTTGTGTCAAGTACATATTTGCTGTTGCCTCTACTATTCTTTTTTTCTGAGCTATTACATTACCACTAGATAATTTTAATTCCACCGGTAAAGTTTTAATTTCTGGAGTAAAATCTAATCCTATTTCAACATAAGAAGTTGGAACAGCACTCAATATAATTTGACCAGAAGATACAACTTTGTCGGGTTGCATTTGATCATCAGCAATAACTTTTACAGTTTCACCTTCTAAATGATCTAATCCAGTTACAGTTGTTGTTCCAGGTAAACTTGCACCAGTTAATAAAACATTACTGTCTGTTGTATTGTCATCATTAAATGCCTCTACATAATAAACAGTAGATCCATTAATAGTTCTTTTTACTACAAAATAAATTTGATCAACATCAACAGCAACTTTTACAAACTCACCATCAATAGTTGATAAAGATGGAGCAATAACATTTTGTCCTCTTAAAATAGAATAAGTTGCAAGAGATCCATCGCTGCCATTAACAATCATTAATAAGTCACCATCATCAGTAGATGTTGCTTTTCTAAGAGCCATGTCAGATGGAGATCTTAATAAGTGAGAAGATAATAAAGAAATATTATTAGAGATATAAGATAACTCCACATCACTAAATAAAAATTCTCTTAATGCTTTACCAGCTCTTTGAATAAATAAAGTACCACTCTCAGCACCAATAGGTTTAATACCTTCTTTGGCCCCTCTTCTTGTTGCTGTACTTACAACTAAGTTGTTTGGAGTAATAGGATCTAGTGATGCCTGAGAAATAAAAAATTCACCTCCTTTAGTAAAGATCTGTAAGTCTCTACCAGCAAACAATCCAGTTATAGCATTAACACTATCAGTTGCTAGAGTAGCATCAATAGCATCATCATCTAAAGTTTCTCCAGGATTAAAATCAAAAAACCTTGCAACTCTAGATGCGAAGATTGTATTAGGTCTAGATTTAGATCCACCAAAATATAATCTGCCTTGGTGAAAAGTTACAGTTCTTGGCCATCCTTTAGATGAGCTCCAGGCATCTTCGTAACCACTCTCTATAAACCAAGATCCAGATGCAATAGCATCCGTACTAAAAAATGGAATTTCAACAATAGCCTCTACTTCACTTGATGAAATAAATCCCGTTATTCTTGCTCTGCCTATTCCATCATTAGTCTCAACATACTGACCTACATCAGCAGCAGCAAAAGATCCACCACCAGCACTAATTTTAATATTACCATCTACTTCACTAGGTGTTAAAGAATGACCTCCAGCAGTTGTTGTAATAGTAAATGCATACTGAGGTATGTAATCAAAAGTAATATTTGTAATTGTCCAGGAGCTGTCACTTGCACCTCTAGTAATTTCTACTGGCTGCATATCTTCATGCACTACAATTAATGTATCAGCAGACTGAGCATAATCTAAAGTAGCTAAGTATGAGCTTTGAATTGTAGTAGTTAAATAATCATTACCAGATCCATTAATATTAGTTACTAATTCTTTATCTTTATAAACATACATTCTATTATTAACAAATAACATCATGTAACTTTGAGTAGTTGAAAATTCAAATGGAACCAATCTTACTCCATTTTGAGGATTGGCAGCAGATGGTATTGTACTAATATATTCTAATCCTGGTCTACGAACAGCACCACCTTGTGGTTGGATTAAAACATTACGAGCTTTATCAAGAGCATTATAATATTGATTAATATCAATCCTAGAATTTAATAATGGATCTAGTTCTCCAGTTGTGAAGTTTGATTGAATTGTTACAGCTCTGCTCATTAGTCTCTAACATCTGTTAATGGGAAATCCACTATTGCGTAATTTGGTTTTCCTCTTCCGTCAATATTAGTTGCTTGTCGAAAATACCCACCCCTTCCATTTTCGCTTTCCGTACCCACAGCTACTTTTCTCCAATAATCAGATTTAGTTATTTGATCTGTTACTGGTTCTGCTAGATGCCATGCCATCATATAAACGAGTAGCTGAACAAAGTATGAGGGCATTAGTCCTTCAGTAATAACACTTGAAACATAATCTATATAAATTGTTTCCTCATTGGTAGCTATAGCTGGTCCAGATGATGTATATAAAATTTCGTAATTTTGTATTGGTAATACTCTTGTAGAGCTTGAATTATAAACTTGTAAAGGTGTAGATGAAATTGCAGTTGAAGGCATAACATATTGATAGGCCCATTCATTAATTGGTGTGCTTGAAGATCTAGCTAATTGTGTTTTTGTTAAGGCAAAAGACCAAGGGTATAAAGATAATGCTTGTTTCTTAACTGTGTCATAAATTTGATTACATACAGTTGCTGCATCATTTGTAGTATCACTAAACGATGAAATTGTGTCTGAACCTAATAGCACTAATGCTTGGTTACAGATTGAAACATTTGTATCTCCACTTGCCATTTAAATCCTCTAATTTGTGAAGAGGCCCCGAAGGGCCTCCCCAGTATTAGTTATTAGTCTGCGTCTGCAACTGATAGAGCTGTTCCATCAGATACATCAACAACTCCACTTGCGTTACTTAAAACAGTAACTAAAGTAGAAGTTGGTACAGAGCTATCCCATACATGAATT
>Ga0222715_10001298_pt1 | contig 24014 bp, 36 predicted proteins | sample C33_9DmetaG_FD_165056 | JGI IMG/M metagenome (GOLD analysis project Ga0222715, IMG submission 165056) | Estuarine water microbial communities from San Francisco Bay, California, United States - C33_9D | ecosystem: Environmental > Aquatic > Marine > Unclassified | place: USA: California...
GAGTACCTTGTAGAATCTCAACTAAATCTAAAGATAAAAACTCTTTGACTTCATGGTGTTTATCTTTCATTAAATATTCTGGTGTTTTAGCTCAATAAAGTCTTTGTGCGAAAAAGTTTTGTCAAAAATAAATTTATTTTGGCTTCTCATTAAATATGACAAACATTCATCTTTTAACCGCTCGGAACCTGACGCTCTGATACCCAGCATCTTTTTATCTAATTGTTGAAGTCCTGAAAAAACGCAAGCCCAAGAATAAGAGCCAAAAGCGTCCGTTTTTGAATTTACATAAGACCCGTTTATGTTGTAGTTGAGGGAATCTCGAAGTCCTGAAACATTTTCATTTTGCTCTAAGTTTTCAAATTGTTTCCAAAAGTCTGTGTCATTTCTATCAGAAACGTAATGCGCCCAAACAAAATCTTTTATTTCTGCGTTAAAGTTAAAGATGTAATCATTAAATTTGTCGGCAAAAAATTTAGATTTATTGTTAATTCCATCTGAATCAAAAAAGGTTTGCAGAGCAGTTGTTGTTACCCAGAGAGATGTGGCCTCTAGCGGCTCAATAAAACCAGAGGACAACCCAACGGCAAGGACATTGTTTTTAAGTATCTCCTTAAAAACACCTGCTTTGAAATTAAATTTTTTGTGCTCTTTTAGCTCGACCCCAAAAACTTCCTTAATTTCGGTCAACACATTTTTTTCTGAAGTCTTTTTAGAATCAAAAACATACCCACAGCCATATCGGTCTTTGACGGGTATCACCCAAGCCCACCCGTGTTTCATGGCAATTGCTCTGGTTGCAGGGGTAACATCGTTGTCGTGTTCTACAAAGAACGGTATTGCGGAATCTGTAGTAAGCTCGGATGTGTAATCGCACCATTCTGTTTTGTATTTCTTGCCAATGAACAATCTAGCAAACCCAGAACAATCAAAAACAAAACAAGGGTGAATAGGGTCGTGCGAAGACAAAGAAACTTTCTCAACAGCCTGATTATCACCAAGCTCAATATCAATTACCTCATCGTCTATAAATTCGACACCTCGATTTAAAGCAACTTTTTTAAAGTATTGAGCTACTTTATTTGCGTTAAAATGAACAGCCATTTCTTGTTCTGGGTCGTATATAGACGGAACTCTTTTTGTGTTATTCAATCTTGTTCCCAGAGTAACTCGATCATAACCATCATCTTCGGCCAATAAAGAAGACCTTACCCCGACCGGCAGTTCTTTTTCACTGCAACTGTTTATGTAAAACGAATGGGTATAACTGCTTTGATCCCCTCTCCAGTTCTCGAAAATAATTCCTGTTTTTACAGTAACGTCACATTCTTCAACAAATGTTTTCATACAAATGTTTAAGTGTCTCAAAGCGGTCAAAAAGCTGGGGGTCGTTCCTTCTCCTGCGCCGAGTATGCCTATTTTTTCACTAGCAACGCAGACTACAGCAGAATCTGGGTAGTGTTTTTTTGCAAACAACGCAGACAGCCAACCTGCTGTCCCGCCCCCAACGATGAGAATAGGTTTTTCATTTATTTTCATTCTGGTTTGACAGGCCACACAACTTTGGACGGGAATCCTGCAAGAGTTTTAGCGTTTTCTAAAGCGTGGATATAGGAAATCCACTTAGATTTTTGTTCTACTGTAAGTGTGTCGTTTTCTAAAATCCCCTCACACTCTTCTAGCAATTGTTGAGCGGTGAACAAAGCTATCTCTTCTTCCGTAAGCTCAAACCACCCCATGTCCGAATATTTATCGCCGAGCCAAGAAAGATCTTGAAGACGGTCTGTAATCCCCGATAAACCAAAAATAGGCCCCCAGTTTTCTGGGAGAGGTGCAGGGCCGGATAAGGTTTCATCCGTTGATATTTTTTTCAACTTCCACACGATCTGATTCTCCGTCAAAAGTTGTATTTTGAGCTCCGCCATTTACATAAACATACGCTTCTTGGCTGGCATTTAAATCTTTTAATTTTTCAGAAGTAATCTGGTCAAAGTTTTGTGTGCCTTGGTCTTTGTTCAAAGCTAAATCACTACAAAAAGGCGGATGCCCATTTAAGTGTTGTTTTTCTGCTTGGGACACTCGCCAATCTCTCCAACTTGCAAAATCGTCTCTTGGTTGAAGTTGTACATGACAGCCCACTGTTGCGCTAAGAGCGTGGATAAGTTCTATGGCTTCAACTGGTTGCATGATATTATGAATAAAGTTCCCAGAAACTGACCGCAAAGTAAGCTCTACACTCCCACCGCCAGCAGAACCAGTTGCTATGCTTGAAGCTCTGTGGTTTCGATCAAATTCTGTTTCTTCTAAAATCGCCAGCCTACGCCTAGACTTTACCTCTTCTTGATACTCTTTTTCCGTAAATAGTTTTTTCAGTTGTTTCATTGTGGACACCATGAAATTACTACTTGACCACCAGTAGGGACAACAACTTGATGTGGACTGCCTGCTGTCACAGGAATGCAGTTAACGGTGCTGGGGTTTGCCGCGCTACCCGCATTTCCTGCACTTCCTGCATTCCCGAGGAATCCTCTACCACCACCGCCTCCGCCTCCGCCAGCGGCAGAGTTAGACCATCTTCCACCACTGCCACCGCCACCACCCGCGCGTGGCGCATTTGCACTACCGCCTGCAAGTCCGGGAGAAGTCGATGGACTAACTGTCGCACTTCCACCCGCTCCGCCTCCCGGATTGCCTCCTGCCGCGGGGCCATCACCTTCTACGCCTCCGTTAGCTCCAGAGTTAGTTTCTCCAGCACCACCGCCCCCGCCACCGCGTCTCCAAAAACCATAGACAGGACTATATGTATTACATCCCGGACCACCATCACCACCTGAAGGATTACCACCACCACCTCCGGGAAAGGGTGATGGATTAGGAGGACAGCCATAGTTGAATCTTGCGGCACTATCACCGTTGTTGCCTCTGTTACCGCCATTACCACCAGCGCCACCATTGCCGCCAGCCCCTCCGGGAAAAGTTAATCCGGGGATACCGCTAACATAAGCAGAGCTTCCGGTGTTTCCAGCCGTTCCAGTATTTCCGGGATTGCCGGAACTTCCGAAACCCCCGTTAATATTGTACCCTCTGCCACCACCACTACTACTTACAGGACAAGAAGCATTTACTGCCACATCACTACCTAAACCGCCTGCTCCGCCGAGCCCGGGATTACCGGAGTTACCTGTGCCACCACTGTTACCTGCACCGCCTTTACCTGTCCCATTTACCACAGAAAGTCCAGCAGGTACTGTCCAAAATTGAGTAGTGTTAAACGTAACGGAATCTCCTTCAATAGAAATACCGCCCATCAAACCTGATTTTCCTGACCCTATCGGCATGACTATTTAGCTCCTAAGATTCGTAATGGAACCAGCCCGTAGCAATGTACTTAGTGTGATCTCCAAAGACAGGGTTTCCCCTGTGCGGATGTGTAAACTGAGCAGGCCAAATAATCATTTTATTTTCAACAGGCCTCTCTCTTTTTTGTTGGTACAAAAATTCCGTTTCCCCATTCGCTTCTTCGGGTATTGTGTTTAGATAAGTTAAATATACCAAGCATCTAGATATATCTTTACCACCAGTGTTTTCACAATGCCAAATATGATAACCCCCACCAGAGGAAATTTCTTGCATCTTTATTTCGCTCCCTTTGATTGGAATATCTTCTAATATAGGATAAGCCTCTTTGTACATATCAAACGCTTGCTGTAACCCATCCCAATAAATCATATATGGGTCTTCACCTTGAAAGGGTAAAATCTTTTGGCTTCTTATGTCATAAAAAATTGCGTAATCGTCTTTCTGCAAGGTGTTGCAATTTTCTAATTTGCGCCTGCTCCCTCCGACGCCACATTCTTTATGATGCTTAAAACTTTCAACCAAATGCTCACAAAACCCATCTGGGTAAACACCTTCGTATGTGCCGATAAAATCTTGGTGATTTATTTTTGCGTTGCTTTTCATCTAAACCTTGGCCCTGATATCCAACTCACTAGGGTTTGTCTACTTCCCTGAGTTACTGGCGTGACTCTATGAACCACCCAAGAAGGAAAAACGACTATTAAACCGCGCTTTCTTTCAACTTTGTGCGGTTGTTTGCTGGTCATTATCTCAATATCCCCACCCGAGTAAGTTTCAGGGTCGGAAAGCTGTAGGATTAAAGAAAGTTTACGGACCAACCCCGCACCACCACAATCTTGATGCCAATCATATGTGCCGTTGTCTTCACTCAAATAATTGGTGAATTGAAGAGCTTCTTCAAATCCTGTTATGTCAAAGTTATAATTTTGTACATTTAGCTTTGCTACAACATTACTAAGCCTTTCAAATACCCATTCGTGCTCAGGATCATTATGCCCCCATACAATCCTAGAACGCCGGACCTCATTATCTACCAATGGGTTGCATAACCCACCGTTTACACAACCTGCTTGTTGAGCACTGCGCGCAAAATCTTGGAAATAATCTAATTCTTGGTCTGAGAAAGCATCTATCCAAGTGCAAAAACGTGGGGTTTCGGGAGTATTTGCAGGGATTAAATACTGCATTTGTCATTTAACCCCAACATTAAAATGGATAAATTTCAAAGGGTCGTAACTACGGTGAGAGCTGATTAAATGAGGAAGCCATGAATTAAATATCAACATTGTGCCGTTCACTATATTATCAAAAGCGATGTTTGGCGTAGCTATGTCGACCTTTTCATTAGACTTCAACGGCAAATCAGACATCATTTTCCCCTGTCTTGGGTCACTAAAAAGGGGATGTCCGCTGTTTTTTGGGACTGTCAAAAAATAAAACCCAGAGAGAACTCTGTTTGAATGAACGTGTTGTAGATTGTTTGCTAAGTACCCAAATTTTTGCGCCCATAAATCTGCAATGAAAACAGTAGCTCCATTTAAAGCATAACCTTGTGAGTCAATAATACTTGTTGACTCTTCTATTATCCGGCTAGTTAAACCAGCTAACCTTGGGTCAGAAGACACATCCCCCGTTTGTATGATTGGGTGAGAAAACTCATTTTCTTGGTCTGCAGAAAAGTAAGAATCTTCAGCTACCGCTAAAGATTCTTTAATGAATTCTGGAAACTCTTCTCTGTATATGACAGTAGGAAAATAAGCATACCCCTGCATATTCTTTAGCTGTCGATATAAGTTATCAGTGTATTCGCTAAAGTCGTCAAATCAGAAGCAGACACGTCTGAAACTTCAGAGGCAGACTTCAACCTTCTGTTTTCATTAATGACCGCCTGCGCCATTCTCAACGCTTCCATTTTCCTTTGTTTTGTAAATTCGGGATTAATTATGCCCGCTCTAGCGGTTTCCCTAGCCGTTTCAAATTCAATAGTGTTGTTTTGCTCGTCTGTAAGCGCCATGCCAGTGTCTCCTATTCAGGCGTTTAAATTAAGACATATCTTTCATTGGTATGGTCACATACCATGTCGTACCGTTATCTGGCGACATAAAAAACCAAATGTCGGTGGCATTGGCGTCGGTTGTTCGGCTGACTGAGCCGCCGGGATACCTGAATGTGCCTCCAGTCAGTGCCACCGTCCTGCTGGCTGTCGCGTCATTTGTCAAAATAAGAATGAAAGATGACGCGCGATTAGAAACACCATTCTCGCCAGAAACCGTAAATGTCACATTGTCGGTCAATGTTGCCGTAAAAACTTGGGCGGTAGACGCATCTAACGTCTTTGCAGTGCCTGTATTACCAAGAGCGCTGACCTTATCTGAAAATATGCCCGTAAAAAAGCTAGCTGTGACATTGAACTCGCCCGTGCCTTTTGGAGTCACATCAATGCCGACATTCGTATCGTCGCCTGTCGCGGACAGCGTTGGATTACTCCCGGTTGCCGCATTCGCAACAGTGACTTCATTTACCGCTGAGCCGGTTGCAGAAACTTTAATTAACTCGGCACCGTTGGTGTCTTGAATAGCCGTGCTGACCTTGAGGTCTGTGGCGTTTACTTCCCCTGACGCGCCGTAAATTACCGCCTTTGAATTAACAACGGTCCCCGCAGAGGAGCCATCTAGAAGATTAAGCTCTGCGGCTGTTGCAGTAACCGCCGTGCTGTTGATAACAAGTTGATTTGAGCCGTCCAGATATACCGACTTATCCGCAGGGTAATTGATGAAAACATCCTTGCTTCCCGCCGACAAATCAACAGCAGAGCCTGAGTTAGAACTGGCAAGCACAGTCGTCCTAGCCAGCGTGTTTCCACTCGCCGTATAAGTGCCCAGACCGACCTCGTAGTCTTGGTTCACATTATCAATAATGGCGTAGTAGGTTGTGTCACCATCCGACAGGGCGGACGAAAACGCCACAAAGTTGACCTCTGCACCGGCGAGCGTAATCGCTCCCGTGCCTGTCGTAGTGGTAGTTTCTTTTACGCGATCAGCAACGACCAGAGCCATGATTATGCAATCCGAATAATAGCGTTAGATGCGTCAGCAGTAGGGAACACAATGGTGAAGTCGCCCGCGCTGGATGACTTGTCAGAGCCAAAGTCCAGAACAATGACTGAGTCAGTCGTTCCCGTGCCACCGCCAGTAGTCGTGTTGTAGATCAACGCGCCGCGAGCAGTGATCGTTGACGAACTAAACGTCAAGTCAGCAAAGTCAGTCAGCGCCGTTGTTCCTGACGTGGTAGGAGTAACATTGGTAAGCGTACCGCCGCCCGCCGTATAGCCCGTACCGCTCACCTCGTTAGTCGCGGTGTAGTCAGTGGTTGACGCATCGAAACTTGCGTTGTTGTCGTACATGGCCAGCTTGAAGGTATCTCCGGTGCTGGCAGTGAAGTTGTGTGAGCCTACAAGCAACTCCTGCTTGAATGAGGTACACATGTAGTTTCCGCTAAAAGCCATATCACATTCTCCTGATAAGTTCGGCTAAGTCTTTTTGCCCAGCATCCAAGAGGGCGTTATACACTGTAGTTCGGTCGCTATTTGCGGCCTCTTTCATGTAGAAAACAAGAACCGCTCTAATGCGATCCTTGAATGCCTGCGCTTGAGCCTGAACCTCAGGCACCGCAGTATCGGCTACCGAGATGATCTTATCTAAGCACCTCTCAGCAATCTCATCTGGGGAAAACCCCCTGTTCTGTGTCGTGTGGACATTAACGCTACCCACCTCAAAACCACCGCTAACACCAATCATCCTCTAGCTTTCCTCACCTCTCCTGACCTGTAGCTATCTGTCGTGCTATAGCCTTCGCCCAACTGCTCCAGCTTGCCCAACGCCTCCAGATATCTCTGGGTGTATGTCTGCATTAAGTCTGGGTCGCCCTTGAGGTAGGTGTACGCCTCGACAAGACATCCGTAAAGCAGTGTGGACTCGGCGTTAGTGCCTAACCAGCTTGTTCCGTCTGCGGACGTGGTAATGGATTCAGGCTTGTGGAAATAGTGCAGTTCTGCGTCATATGCAGAATCTGGGGTGGGGCCGAGAATAAACGCGGTGCGGCTAAATATGCCGTAATACTTGGGCGCCCCTTGCGTTGTCGTCAGCGGATACGCCTGACGTATAAAGTTTACGTCTTTAAATATCAGATACTCAAAGCCCGAGTTGTCTATAGCCAGCGAGTAGGGGGTCAGAAAATCTGACGGCATAACCAGATACTGATTGCCGCTTGCCACCGAGCCGGACACGTTTTTCCTGAAGTCTGGCAACTGTACGGTCTTGAGTATTTTGTCTTCCGCCTGCTGAATAATAGTCGGCAGGTTGTCAACGAAGCTGGTCTCGTTTGACTCGCAATAATCTTGTATTGCCTGCTTCAGAGAGGTAAACGTAAACGCCATCAGGATGTCTCCACCGTTACGCGCCCAACAACACCCGCCATATCAAGGCCGACAGTTCGGCTTCCAAGCGCCGTGTTGCCTCCCCCGACAGGATCGAACGCAGAAAGCGCACGACTTTCATCAAGGCTGTTGTCAGGTCTCGGAAACCGAAGCGCCTGTGGATCGTTCGCATTGACATCCCCCAGTTTCAACTGTGGCTGATCCTGATCTACAACGTCCCTGCCAACCAGCAGACCGTTCCAGCGGCCATCCTCAATCTGTCTAACCAAGTCGCGCAGTGGGTATCGGAATCCCGTCCGATCACAAAACCCAAACGCCTTGGAGCCTTTGGCGTAGCTACTCATAAATTGTTATATCCACCGGGAGCCATGTAAAGCGATGCTTTCTCCCTAGAGGCATCCGCCGCCAGATTCCACTGCTCTTCGTACACCTCTTTCAAGGCTGGAGCAATGCTCATGGACTCTGGCTTCTTGCTCGCAATCTGGTACGCCAAGCCAGCCACCATGCAGGGCAGATAGCGTGCTGGCACATCCATATTGTTGGATGCGGGCTTTCCTGTGTCCTCGATACGATCCAAATAGTAATACGCAAACGTGTAGGTCGTTGTCGCGTCCGGCACCGGCCAGAAGTGGATCGTCAGCCCTGTCGGCTTTCGCTCGACGTAATACTGTAGCGGTCTGCCCTGCGTCAGCTTGTTCGTCTGGTGGGCGTACTGGCTCACCGAGATTCTCTGCATGGTCAGGTCAGATTGCTTAGAGGTGTCGCCTGCGTCGGTACGCAACAGACCCTCGATGATATCTTGCTTCTCCGAAGTCAGGTCATACGACGCCGTGCCTGCGGTCAGCGTCTGGGTTGCATCCCTTACTGTCCACAAGTTAAGACCACGGTTCTGCCACTCAAGCATGAGCAGATCCAAGCTCCTGCGGGCGGTCTTATAGTCATAACCGCTTCGTAGCTCGGAGCCTGCCCGCTCAAATGCCTCTTCAAAAATGTCGGCAAGGTCTAGCGTGAAGTTTGTCGTTCCGCTTGTAGCCATCAGACCATCCTTCCTCTAGTCCTACCCCTCACAGCGATACCGTTTCTGCACTTTGCCGGAGGTATTCTGCCGCCGCCAGCTTTCTTGCTGACACCGGCCTCGGACAGCGCAATGGCTATCGCCTGCTTCTTGTCCTTAACTTTTTTACCAGAGCCGCCAGACTTGAGTTTGCCGTCCTTAAACTCCTTCATAACCTTCTTCACCTTCCGAGAGGCGGGAGCGTTCCTTGTCTGCTGTGCGGCCTGCGCCCTGCTGATGGTCATCTAGCTACCCTTCTTCCACTTGGTGGACTTTGACTTGGTCTTGCTTGGACTCCACTTGACCTTGTCAGCCCAATACGCCGCAGACATTTTGCCGCGTTTGATATTCTTAGCGTGGCGAGACTTAAATGCTTTGCGCTGACCAACCGTCTGGTTCGTCTTCACACCCTGCTGTCCAAAACGGATAATCTTTTCCTTGCCGCCCTCACACGCTTTTACGATGTGAGACTTCTTGGAATGACCGGGAGTCCTCTTTGGCTTGTTGCAGGCCATCGCGCCTTTATCAACGCGGCCACCTTTCTTGTAATAGAGCCTCATTACTTACGGTGCCTCGCTGTCTTCTTCGCCACCTTCTTTGGCTGGCTGGAATGTTGCTTGCCCTTCTTGGTGTCCGCCCGCTTCTTGCGGGTGGTGGCGGCATATTCCTTTGACGAGAGCGATTTTATCGCCTTCTCAGGCAAATACCTTTCGCCCGTTGCTTTCGAGCCTTGGGTGCTCGGCTTCCCTGACTTTGTGCGCCACTTCTGCTTCGTCCACTTTTTGAGGGACTTTTGCGACTTCTTGAGCGCCATCAGTCTTTGTAGCCTCCGCCCGCATCTTTGTATTTTTTGGCGAGCATCTGTGCTTTTCTAGCAGACCACTGTCCGGGCTTACCGCCCTTGCCGCCTGCCTTGATTTTATTGAACAGGCGCTTACGCAAGGATGGCTTGGTATAGTTCCCAGCTTCATTGACCCTCGACTCCGTCTTGCCGCCTTTTTTGTAGTAGAGGCGCATTAGCCGTAGTTCTTTTTCACCTGCAGGACGATTGTGTAAGAGTCGCCCAGCGTGTGGCCTACAGTTGTGAACTTAATATCGCCCGTCTTACCGGCGCCAGCATTGTTGCGGATGCCTGTAAAAGAAGAAAAGTCCAGTGAATCTGAATAGTCAGCAGGAAGCTCCCACGCCAAAACGTCAGCCGTTGCGTCAAACAAAATCTCAACGCCCATGCCAATGGTTGAGTACCAAACGCGCTCAATGTTTACGCTGGTACATGCACCATCATCAACGGGGTTGTTTGAAAGAGCGGACACGTCGATTTTGGTCACGGCGGACTCGCCGGTTCCATCGCTGACGTTTGTGAATGCTAGGATTGCAGTGCGAGGGCCGTCCTCGATTGTCTGACTTGTAACTGTGTCAGCCATATTGACCTCCAAAAAGGGGGCAAAGCCCCCTACAAATTAACCGGCAGATACGGTGAGCACGCCAGAATTGCTGTAAAGCTGTCCGGCAACGCTTGGGTCTGCTGTTGGCAGGTCTTTGAAGATAACCACGCTGTTAGTGCCGTCGTGGCTGATAGAGATGTTCTCTGTGACAGTCCCGGTTCCAGACGCCTTGCTGATGTCCTTGAAGCCGTTTTCTGAACGAACGGGGCCGTTGAAAGTGGTGTTAGCCATGTTGGTCTCCTGTCTTGGCTAGTGTCTGATGTTCCACATGGAACAATCAGTCAGGAAAGAAAGGGGGCCGAAGCCCCCGTACTATTAGGACGTTCCGGGTGAGCCGTAAATGCCCAGCGGATCTGAAACGCCGAACGAGTAACGAGCGCGAGCTTTGTAGCGCACGTTTCCTGTGTCGAAGTCTCCGTCCATTGAAGTTTCAAGCGCGGTGCGCTCAAAGTGCTTCATGCCATTCGGTACATCGGTAATGATGAAGAAGGCGTTGGTGTCTGTCAGGAAGTGATTGACAGAGTAGCCTTCTGGAATCGAACCGTTGTTGCGAAGGGCGTTGATGTCGTTGTCAGCCGTGCCAACTCGACCTTCAGTCTCAAGCAAGCGAGTTGCTACAAACTGGAGTGCGGGTGGAACGATCAAACGACGGGGGCGAGCCGCGATCAGCAGTCCACGCTCATCGGTGAATGCGGCGATGTTAATCACAGCATCTTCCAATGAGGTTTCGTTCAGATCAGCCGCAGTGGTAGGACGGTTGGAGTTTGTTCCACCGTTTACCAGCGGGTGAGCCGTGCTGAACAGCGTTACGCCGTCACCAGAGTTGAACGAGGTGAAGCCGTTGTTAAGGGGGTTAGCCGCCTTAACCTGCTTGGTATGCGCCATTGCCCTTGCAAGAGCTTTTGTATATCTTGCAGACAATGAGTCATATAGATTGTCCTCCATTGCTTCTTCTGTGATACTGAAGCCGAGAGCAATCGTTTCATGATTATACCTAGCAGTGAACGACTCTTGCGCCGAGTCATAGCTGATGGCCGCGCCTTCAGCTTTAACTGGTGCGGCACCAAAGCCGGACAACTTCACTTCTTCTTCAAACGAACGCTCAGATGATTCAGTTTCATAAATCATCGTGTGCTCGTCATCGTACCGCTCGTATTCCAGACCGAACAAGGCGTTCAGGCCGGGGAGCAGTTCTTTCAGCATTTGTGCGCGTGAAATAGCCATTACCTAGACCTCCTTAAACGCCAAGTGCCGTCTCGTAAGCGTGGCTAAGTGGAAGATAGGTGACGATGCAATCGGTGAACGAGTCACCTACAGAGCTTGTCGGCCCATCCACGAAGTCCACAATACGAAGCGGGAACGTGTTGGTTGTTGCGATTGAACTAGCGTCAAGAGCGTTCTTGCTCCTGCCGATAGAGGTTGATCCAGCAGTGCTGATAGCTTGGACGTTATTACCCAGACCAGTCTGAGCAATACTTCCGTCGCCCTGCATCTGGAATACGAGCTTGGGATCATCCGCGACATACGCCACGATATCATCCGCCGCAGTATCCGCAGGGAAGTACTGGCTGAATGTTTTTTGGTTGGTGTTGGGATCGGTGTAAGCGCAACCGACAAAAATGCCGACAGTGCCAGCGACTTTTGCAGTGGTAACTGCCGCCTTTTCTACCGTCCCAGCCGCAACCAGCTTGACGAAATCGCCATAAAAGATTGACGTGTCATAAGCATTCGCAATCTTGATATGGCGGACTTTTCCGGTGAAAGAACCAGAAGCACTAAGAGTGCCTACGGGTTCTGCACCCATCGGAGTAGCTGTAGTAGCCATCTTTAGTCTCCATACTTAGATGAAAGGTCAAAGCTCTCCGGTAAACCGGAGTCAACTTCGACCAAAGGTAGTCCGAGTTGACCGCTCAGGGTTGAGAACGGGCATTCGGGGATCGTTTTGCTTTAAGAAGTTGTTATCTACGGATTCCATCTGGCTGTTGGCAACATTCTGGAAATGGTTTTCTCGTGCCTGCGCGTTAGCCTCTGGCTGTTTGCACAGAAGAAGTCCGCCGATTTCGATGTTCCCTTTGAATCGGGAGTCTATGTCGGACATTACCTCTAGCTCTGGATGATCTTCCGCCTTCACAGGAACCCAGCCCTCCCGAAACTTCTGGGAGACGTTCGTGTTATCCGCATGGCCCAAAGTGCTGGTGCGTACCCACCGGAACACCCATCCGTCTTGCGGAGCAGGGTTCGGCAATACGGAGGCCGGAATCCACGAATCGCTAGGTCTTGTCTCAACTTCTCTGGACTCTGCGTCCCTTTTAGTGCGCTGTTCTGCCATTACTGAGCCTCCTTAACAAGCTGGTTGGCATATTGTTCGGGTGTTAGTCCTAGCCTCTTGGCTAGACTTAGCTGAGTGCGAGTCAGCCTCACCTTGCGTGGCTTCGCGCCGTTATTCCGCGAGGAAGGCGCTGTGACCACGGGGGGACTTTTAGTGGTAAATGCCCCTTCCGAGGCATCATCACCAAAGTATTCTGGAAACTTAGAACGCATTGTGCGATCTATAGCCTCAAAGTATTCGTCGGAGTTGGGGTCATACCCCTCATCCCTGACAAGCCGCTCATGGACGCCATACGCCAGAGCGGTCATGTCCTTTTCCTGACCAAACCACGGGTTGTCCTGCGCCCACTTAGCCGCCTTTTCAGTTGGCTGTGGCGGCTCTTGAGCCTTTGGCTGTGGCCGTGGCTGTGGCTCTTGATAGGGCTGATACTGCTGTTGCGGCTGTCTTTGCCGCTGAGCATTCATCTGGTTCATCTGGTAGTCAGCAGACTGAAACTCAGACTGCGCCCTCATCATAGCTTCTTGGGCTTCGACAACCTTATCCGTGTTTCCTTCTTCGTATGCTTGGCGATACTGAGCTTTAGCTTGCTCCAGAGCCAGATTAGCTCGCTCTCGAATCTGATGAACCAGATACTGCTCGCCTTCTTGGATGATCGCATGATACTTCCTGTTCTCATCCGCATACTTCTGCGCCACTCGGACAGCTTCTTCGCGCATCTTTTCAGCGGCTTCACGTTGCCGACGCTCTTCATGCTGTTGGTAACGTAGCTTATTGATGCGTTTTTTAACCTTGTCGGAGTAACCCTCCAGTTCCTCGTCGTCACCGGAATCCTCCTGCTTGGCCTCTTTTGCCGGAGGACGCCTGTCCTCTGGGGGTCGGTCATCTACAACCTCAACATCGACATCGGCCTTTTCGCCACCGATTGTCGTCTTGACACCGAAAAACTTGTCCTCAGAGGACATAGTCTGCTCTTCCATCTGCTCTTCGCTCATACCTTCACAATCCCCCTTGGGTCTTCAACTACTGCTTCAACGCTGTCGTCATTGATAAGGCGAAACTCCTTACCATGAACCTTGAATCGCGTTCCGCTGTATGAGCGCATCAGCACCCAATCACCTTCCTCGCACCACGGGCCGCTTGGGAAACGGTTTTTGTCTCCGTAAGCGTCAGCGCCCATCTTCATCACAAACCCGCAAACAGAGCCAATCTCCTCCATTTGCATGGTTTCTCTTGCTTTGAGGATGCCTCCCTCCGTCATTTCGTCCGGTTCAGGGAGGGCGATAAGTAATTTGTAGCCTCTGGGTTCGGGTAGTTGCTTGGCAACCTGTGTGTCTTCTTCAGTCATAGTCCGTTCCTGCACCAGAGATAGGTGTCTGGTGTCACCATGCGTTACCGTATGTAACGAATTACTCGCGCTCTAGCCTCTCATCTAGGTCTAACAGCGTCCTTTCGGCAAAAGCCAGCCCTTGGATAATCCCCACGTTACGGGAATACTCATCCATGTCTTTACAACCGCCAATCGCCATGTGATCTGAAACCTCATTCATCTGGGTTCTCAGGTCATCCTGTATGGCTTTCAGGACGTTATTCGTTGCCTTTTTGCTCATCTAGGGTGTCCTTGATTAAGTTAAATCCAGCTTTGAAGCCCTCAATCTCTTGCTGGCTTTCATCCTTGGATTCCTGCATCGCCACCTTGGCGGCGATCTTTGCGCTTTCTAGGCGTTCCTGCTGATCTAGTTTTTCTAGATCAAGCATGGTTTTGGCTTCAGCCTTCTGTGCATCGACCTGAACTTTTGCCATGTCGGTTTGCGCCTTAGCCATAGCCTGTTGCTCTTTGAGCGCCAACTCGCGTTGTTGCATCTGAACAATCGGGTCTTGCGACTGTTTGGCGTTTTGCTCGGCTTGAGCCATCATCTGGGCCTTGCCGGTAACTTGTTCTGCGGCAGGTGCCGCCAGTCTGGAGATACGCAGTTCAATATCTTCAGGCAGTTTCTCGTCTGGGCCGGGAAGCTCTACGCCAAGCTCCTTCTCGATCTTGGCCCTGTAGGCAAAGGCAACGTGCTCTGCTATGTGAGCAGACATTGCCGCTTCAAGCGCCTTCTTGTTAGGCGCTCTGGCAACCATCTGTTGAATTTCAGGGTTCTGCAACGCCGCCATGTGAACTTGGATGTGCGCCTCGTGATCCTGATATATAAACGCCTTGACCGGCTCGCCCGTAATAATGTTCATGTTTTCTGTGACAGGGTCTGTCGGCTTGATGTCGTTCTCTGTTGGAACAATCTTATCTGCGTCCTGAATACCCAGAACGTCTAACATCTGGCGGTGAAGCAGTGGCATGTCATACATCTGGGGTGCCTGAGCCGCCAACTGCAATGCCGCCTGATATTGCATGATCCTTTGCGCCATCGTGCCCGCATTCGGGTCGCTGACGGGGATGATGTCCACCCGATTGTCAAAGTCTGTCGGGACAGTCTGCCCGTTCTCCTCTTCGTAGGGGTAGACCTCTGGGCCGTAATCCCTGACAAGCTCTGACAATATCTTCAATTCTTTGGAGACTGCGGCGTGAACGCGAGCCTGTACCGCGCTCATCACCTTCATCTCTCGCTCTAAAACTGCAAGCGTGGTGCCAACCGGCGCTTCGCCATTAATGTCTGAGGCTTTCACATCCGCCGCTGACGCGAATCGACGCCCCTCGTTTACAATGTCACCCAGCAACTGGTAAAGGACGTTGCTTGGCTCTTTGTAAGGCAGGAACGTGATGTTGTCGCGGATTGCGCCACCCGGAACGTCTACGTCTCGGAACTCTCCGGGCATGATCGGGGTATCATCGCCCTTGATTCTGAGTCCCCGAGATTTCAATCCTCCCGGTAGGTTGGCAAGCGTTCCGGCGTCTACAAGCTGTCGAAGCAACGAGGTTGCCGACTTGGATAGACCGCCGATCATATGTACTAGCCCGAAGCCGTAGAAACCCAACCCCGGCAGATACTGGTAGTGGACATAGTGATCCCGCTTCATCTTCTTGGGATCGTCTTCGTACCAGTTGCGTCGTATCGACAGAATCGTTCTTGATGACTTGTCAATGGTAACGACGTAAGGCAACGCAATACCCGTGGGTTTGCCCTGCTCCGTATCTTCAAATCCGATCAGGTCGATATCGACATGCATCTCCAGTAGGGTGTGCCGATTGTCGAACTCGTAGTTGTCGGAATCCCCTGTCAGCCGATCATATTTCTGCTGGATCTCTGAGATATCCGGGGACGGTGCTGGCAGGTCGATGTCCGAATAGAACCCAGCAACCTGCAACTTCCTGATCTCGTTGGACGTTTTCTTCATTACATGCGTTGCACGCTCGCACGTCGAGAGGTCAGACGCACCATAGCTGACCACAAAATCCTCTGCTGGCACAAACATGGCGCAGGGTCTGCCCATACTTGGGTCAAAGTAGACTTTGCGGAATGCCGAGCCTGCAATCGGCAGGGAGAACAACAGCTTCTCTGTCTCCGTCCTGTACTCCGTCATACGCTGGGTAATCAGGTAGTTTAGGTAGTTCTGTACTCTGTGCGCCTGCTTGGTCTTTTCGTCGTCTATCTTACCGACGATAGTGGTCTTTACAGGCCCACTAGCAGGATATATCTCCTGTATGGTCTGGGCTTGAAAGCGGATAACCGCCTCGGAAAGCATGGGGTGAAACACGCCACAAGCGCCTTCCCACGGTGTAGACCTGTCCTCAAACTTTAGTCCTAGCAAGTCAAGACCACGGACATAGGAATCTTCCCAGTCCGCACGGCTCATCCGATCAGCGTCAAACTGCCCGACAAGCTCACTCGCAAGACCGTCCAAGTCCCGCTCGTCCATGTACTCCGCAAGGTTAGAGCCATGCTCAATACCCATAAGGGCAGGCATATTCGGGTCGAAATCAATAATCATGCCCCCCTCTTCGTCCATCACGCTGACAGACTCAGGGTTTTCGATCACAATTTCTAGCTCCTGACCAGCCCCTTGAGGGCTGAAGGGCGTTGCTACGCGGTCAATAGCCACTTAGCCTTTACCGCCTCTTTCTGCTCTGGGGGGCGCACCGACTCCGCGCTTGCCCGGAAACGGTCTGGGCGTGTGACCCACCAACCCGCCAGATGCACCCTCCATGACCTTGCCGCCCTTGAAGTAGCCTTTGGGCATCATCTTGTTGGCTACCCTTGTCTTTCCGCCGCCTGCCATCTCGCCTTTGCCGTCTGCGGCAAAATGTGGCACCTCTTCGCCCTTGTCGTTGGTGACCATCTTGAGCTTGCCGCCTGACGCCATGCCTTTGGGGGTCTTCCGCATCATGCCGCCGCGCATATAGCCTTTAGGTTTCTTCATCGTCCTCACCTGCGTATAAGTTATCGAATACCCTGTTCACGTCCAGCGTGTAGTCCAAGTCCGACTTGGAGTAGTGAATGTGCTGTGACGGTCTAAAATCCGGTGCGCCCTCTCCCGTCTCCCACCATGCTGGGTGTGTCACCCGCACACGATTATTCGGTAGCGCCACAATATTGCCTGTCCACGGGCCTGCATCCAGAAGTTCCATCACATGGCTCTGCTTGTGTTGAGCAGGGTCATCAGCGATCTCGTTGTCTGTGTAGTCCACCGTAAACATATACTTAGCAGGGTAGAACTCCCCGTCTATCTTGGCGATCCAAGGACACGGCGTTGCCCTTTCAAGGACATAAACGCTGTGCTCTCTGGACGAGCAGTCCCACGGCTGGGCCGCGTAAACCGGCATCGGCTCGGGCCACTCCACAAAGGGTGTGTCTCCGACCAAGGCAGTGATGGGCATCCTTGCCCACATCGCGCCTCCGTGGATGTTTGGCTCGTCGTTGTCATAGGTTTCAGCGCCAGTGAATATGATCTGGAAGCTGAGACACCGACAGGGCATCGTTGTTACTGCAACCGCCATAGCGTGTAGGAACTCGCCATGATATTTGCTGTGGTTGTGTGTGTATTCGCGTCTTACCCAGCACTTAAAGTGCGGAATGTTGCTTTGCAGGAATGCCATCTTCGCCGTAAAACCTCCGTTCCCACGCCTTATGCCGCTGGATCGGTACTTTGTAGTACGGCAAGAATCGCCCTATATACACGCAAAACTTGTTCAACCAATGCAGAGGCAACGGGAGTGGCCTAAGATAATCCATAAACAAGACCACCCTGATGTTGTCCGTCAGGTTGATCGCAAAATGCTCGTAGGTATCGTCGAATATGACGACCTTGCCGGTCTTCCAGCGATACTCCTTGCCCATCACAGACAGTACACATCCCTTCCCGTCTGTGGGTATATCTACACCAAGGTGCATTCTCAGCACCCCAGACCACGGCCCCTCATGGGGTACAAGCATTTTGTTTGAGTCGAGGATGGAGAAATAGGCCGAAACGATGTTTTTGTCGCTATCGACAACCGCCATCGTCTTCGGAAACAACTCGCAGTTCCTCTCAAAGCGTACATTGTTCGCCTTGAGAAAGAACATCCTCCACTTGTCGTCATCCGATATATAAGTCTGCTCGGGACTTATATCCTGAAATAACGGAAACTCTTGCAACCGCTGTCTCACCTGATCAAACTCTCCGCGTATTACGAAGTAGTTTTCTTCCAGCTTGTGGGCAATCGGAAAATCTTTGTTGTCGAAGTAGGCCGGGCCTCCTAGTTTGGAGTGCCGCCTAAACATCGGGCGCAGTTTGCGCTCCAGATTGTCAACAAAGCCGTGCCAGCGATTGATGTTAGTAATAGTTTGCCACCCTCCCGTGGGGGTCAAAGTCATCTTCTTCGTCAGTACGGAGCGATACAAAACCGCCCTGCCTAAATCGGAGAAGTGCTTGCGTTGAAGAGTCCACAAGGTCGTCGTGCTCCCCCGCAGGGAATGCGGCAAATTCCTCTATGACCTCTTCAGCGAATCGTGTTTCTGGCGCCCATACGTTGCCAGAGGCAAACAAGTCAGCAACAGCGTTGACCCTCGCTATCTTGTCGTTGCCACGCGAGGGGGTGTATTCCGAAACCGGAATCCCCATCGCCCGTAGCTCAAAGATAAGCGGCATACCCGCCGCTTTACCTTCGACTATAAATGCGTCTGGTTGCATCTCCTGCCACATTTCAAAAGCCGTTTTCTTTAGCTCAGGAAACTCCAGACGTTCTTTGTAAGCATCCAGCAGGATGATGTTGGGTTGCGATATGCCATCGTCATCTGGATGGTAGAACACGCCCCATGTCGTGCAGGCGGAATAGTCCGCCCGTTGGGTTTTTAAAAACGCCGTGTCCCATGACTGGATCACGAACTCGCACGGAGGGGGCCGGTCTTTTTCCCAGACCTTCCACCATTCCCGCTTGATTAATGCGCCCTCTTCGGACGTTGGGTTTTGCTGGTACTGCGCGTTCCACTTGGGGGAGGGCAGTTCACTCCGCAGAGCCTCAAGCTCCGTTAGGCTCCAGAACTCAGGCCACAGGGGCTTCCCTGACGGCATGAGGGCCGGAAACTCTATGACCTCCCACTCATCGGAACCCACCCGTTGAGCAGAAGACTTAATAATCTTGCCGGTCAAATCCCGCATGTGCCAGCGGGTCATCACAATGACGATAGCGCCCCCCGGCTGAAGACGCTGTCGAGGCCCGGATGTGTACCAGTCATACGTCCGGTCAAACACCGCTGGGTCTGCCGACTGGCCCTCTTGTTCCGAGTGAGGGTCGTCAATAATCAGCAGGTCAGCACCTTTACCTGTCACCGCACCACCAACACCGATAGCGAAGTATTCTCCGTTCTTGTTGGTGCTCCAGCGTCCCGCCGCTTTTGAGTCAGCCCTTAGCTGTAGGTTCGGAAACACTTTTTTGAAATCATCCGAATCCACAAGGTTACGCACCTTTCGGCCAAAGCCCACCGACAGTTCCGCGGTGTGCGCCGTCTGAATGATTTTCTTCTCGGGCATCTGCCCCAAGAACCATGCCGGAAGCAGGAATGACGCAAACTCAGACTTGGTGTGTCGTGGCGGCATGTTAATAATAAGCCGCTTCAACTCACCTCTGGCGATGCGCTCAAACGCTTCCGCCATGATCTTGTGGTGCCTGCCCTCGATAAACGCAGGCCACACATGCTTCACAAAGCCCATATAGGTGTTTTGTGCCGCCTCTACCGCCTTGGCCTCTTTGGCCTTTTCCAGAAGCTCTGCCGCTCTAAGCCTTACCTCTGGGGATGCGCCCTGTAGCTTTTTGGCTAACTCGGGCGTGATTAGCTCTGTCATTAGACGTTCTTGATGTAAACGATCTCAATAGCCGCCGATATATCAAACGACACCGAGGCGGATGATGATATTGCCCTCACCTCAATGTCCGACTTTTCGGTTATCTTGACCGGCACGGAAAATGTTTCTTCGACGTGCATCCCTGTTGTCAGTGACTTAACATCCTTTGACTGAAATACTTCGCCATACGGCCTAATTGCCAGTACTAATTTACAGACCGCAGGCGTGTTGGATGTTGTGCCATTTGAAATGTCGTACTGAATAAGGTACGCGGTATAACCGGCAGGCACCGTCCACAGCGCCATCAAGCTCTGATTTGAGCCGGTTACGCCGTTAATGCTGGCATAAACATTCGCGGGGACGCCGGAGGTAACAGTGCCTGTTCCAGTGTAAATCACGCCTGCGTTAGCGCCACCAGAACCAGCAGATCGCACAATCATCCGATTGACCCGCAGGTATGATTTGGTGGTGCTTACGGCTGTCTGCCCGTTTAGGGTGACAGTTTCAGATATTTCATTGTAATCGGCGTCCAGTCCAAAAACAGTCACGGTTCTTGCGCCCGTCCCGGCACTAGCATCGTCAGTCGAGCTACTGGAGACGGTCATCACCGACGCAGTGGGCGGGTAAACATAAAGACCGCCCTCCGCCCATATCGTTTCTAAGCTGTCGCCAACAGTGGTGTTGTTGCCAAACTTGAACAACGCATTGTGGTAGGCAATTTGCCCCCGCGCTACCTGTAGATTAAACGGTTCTGTCAGTCCAAACCTTGATATGGAGCTATAGTCTCTTGACATGATCTACGCCATCCGTGCTGTTTTAGTGCGCTTAAATGATCTGTTCTTTGACTTGCTAGACACCTTCAGGTTGCTCTTCTTGTTAGAGCCGCCTTTTGCCAGTGGCTTCTTGTGGGCAACGTCATTGCCGTCGCCCTTCGACACTTTGCCCGCTTTCTCCATCATGTCCCGAGCCGCATTCCTTTTGGCGCGATTTTTCTTCTGCTTGGGATTGGAGTGGTAGTTGTCGTATTCCTTGCGGTAGTTGCGGCGCATTTTAGTAGCCGCCTTTACCACCGTATCCGAATCGGGGCCGTGGTCGCATCATTCCACCTTTTCCGCCCATCGGCCTTTGGTAGCCGCCATAGGGGCCAAATCCTGTGGAGTAGCCAGACATCAGCCCGCGATTGGGCATGTACTGCGAGGAGTACCCGTAGTTGAACGGTTGCATCGGCACGGTCATTCCCTGACCGAATCCACCCATGCCGCCGCCCTTTCCCATGGGCTGTGTCATGCCATACGGAAGGCCTGAGTAAAGCTGATTGCCAGTGATGTACTGACCGGGCATTCTGCCGCCATAGGAAGGGGGTGTGTACTGACCTCCGGACATTGGGCTTCCACCGCCGCCCTTGCTGGGGAATCCTCCGGGGAATCCTCCGGGGAATCCGGGCATCGGGGACTCTCCCTGAGATGGTTGCTGGTATTCGCTCAAGTCAGCGCCATACCCAACATTTGCGTAAGAGCCGCCTTCTTGCAGGAAGGGCTGGTTTTCTCTGCTGATTCCCAGCGAGTCTAGATAGGCCTGATAATCCGCGCTACGGCCACCGCCTTCACCGCGGCTATATGCCGCGTTTAACAGTTGCTGTCTAATTTCTGCGTCAGAAAGACCTTCGTCATACATGGGGCGATACTTATCATATCCGCCCACAAGACGCCCTTGCGTTTCGTCGTACTGGCCCCTGACGGGGGCTCGGCCAAATAACTCTTGCGTGGCGGTAAACAGCGGGCCACCAGACTGAGATGCTTCGTAGTAGGCGCGATCAAGGCCTTGGGCGCCACTAATTAATGATTGCCGGAGGTCATCTGGCGAGATGGCGCCGGACGCTAGTTGACTCTGCCAGTATTCGGCGCCCGTTGGCTGTGGGGCTCTACCGAACAACTCCTGATAATACTGAGCAATCTGGTCTGAGTAGTTTGTCGGTGACGCCGTACCGGAGGAGGTTGCCCCAGAGGAGGCTGTCCCGTCTGGCGCTGGAAGAACGCCGGGATTATCTAAGCTCGCGGGAATACCGTATTGGGCGTAGTTCAGTCCTTCTGGAGAGCCTGCTATTGCGGAACGAATCTCATCCATCGACATCCCTGAGTTCACCCAGTTCGTCACATTCTCATTGGCGCCCTGCCTGCCCAAAAGCTCTTGGTAAAGCGACTGAACCTGCGCGGCTGTTACTGCCTGAGAGCCTTGATTGCCGCCATCAGCGGTGCCGTCTCCTGTTGGTAAAACGCCCGGATTGTCTACGCTGGCGGGAATGCCCGTTTCACGGTAGTTAATCGCCTCTGGCGAGTTATAAATTGCATCATAGACGGCTGGAAGGTTCTCGTACTGAGTAAACTGCTCTACAAACTCCGGCGCACCCTGTCTGCCAAGAAGGCTTTGGTACAGGGCTTGTACGTCTTCGGTTGAAACAGCCATAAGATTCTCCACTATGGGCGAAAAGAGGGAATTTCCCCCTAGTAATATCCTAGGTCTAGGAAGGTTCTAGCTAGAACCCTCCTATAAAAAACAAACTTAGGTAATTACTAGGCCAGAACAGTCCTAGTTCTAGGAGATTTCTAGGCCTAGAACCTTACTAGGTAGAAATACCCCCCGGATTGTACAGAATATAGCCCCTTGACAGTTACATGTCTACAGTAAGACGGGGTTTTTTGCCGAATTTTTGGTAATTTTTGGCATTTCCGTCAAATTTTGCAGAAATATACGGGGGTATGGGACTCCTAGGGCGTTTTCTGAGAAAAATCCCCCCGATGTGACAGTGTGACAGTGTGACAGCGTGAGAATTTTGCTCATTTTTTGAGCGGATCACTATGTATATATATCGCATACGCGCTCGGCACACAGGGGGGGTGGGGGGTCGGCAGGATGTCCATGGTTGTTTCTGCCAATCTCCGAAAACAAACAGGCGTGACTGTTTTAATCAGGAGTGACTGTTTTAGTCATGCGTGATTGCTTCCGACAAGCGTGATTGTTTTAGTGGAGCTGGCCCGACTCCGGCTGATCCGGCTCGGCTTCCGGCTCGGCCTGCTCGAGCATCGCATCCAGCTCAGCCAGTAGCTCCTCACTGCTCCGGCTGTCGGTCGTCTCCACTACATCTTTGAATAGGCCGACCGACTTTCCCAACAGCTCAGCCGCCCTCAACTGATTGCTGGTGCTGTCACTGCCATCCATCCATTCCCTGAGCCGACTCAGCACTCTGGTCTTATCGGAAAGGGCAGAGGCCTGAGTAGCCCGCTCCCTCTGGGCTATTAGACGTTGCACCGTTGCCTGTATGTCAGCCCTCGCGAGCAATCGACTAGCGGCCTCTCGGTGCGTCGCACTTTTACCCTCAGCCGTTACGCTATGCGATTCTCTATAACACTGAGCCGCGCTCTGAGTACCTGCGGCAACGCATCGGCAAAAATGTAATTGTTTCGGAGTCAAACCGTCTCGTGTCTTTCCCATCATGATCACCTCACTGATTCAAAGCCCCAGCATACCATGACACCACCCGTCAACAATTTTTCTACAAATAGCACTGATGCACTGAATAAAAAAAATATGTATGACATGTTGCACGTATGACAAAGACATGCTTATAATTACCCCGTCGGCACAGACATGCCCCAGACCCCCATCGGGATAGGCATCACTCACACCGACCGGATACGACCCACGAGACGGGTGCAGGGCCTCAACCCTACCCAACCTGAGCGGCCAGCATGTCGGGGTGATTCAAGCCTCCCCGTCCTGAGCAAACAAGCGGCACCGCATTCGATGACCCAAACAGATCCAGAGACCCCCATAGGGATAGGCGACGGCGAGAACGGTGACAGATAGGCATACCACTATCCCCGCATCGGTATGGCGGCTATTCCCCCACCACCACCGTGTTGACTAATCCACTAGCGCACCGAGACCCCCTCTCCCTTGCGAAGGGCAGTGCATAACCATGCTGGATTGCAGGAAGCAATAAAACGGGTACAGCGGAGGCAGGTAGGAAGTGGTCGTATCGAGTAATACCAGAGCATTCACCATGCGCACCGCACTGCGTTGCGTATGCCTGAGCGTTCTGCTCTACCCCAACCACTGACTGAGGAGTCACCCATG
>Ga0222715_10001299_pt1 | contig 24010 bp, 24 predicted proteins | sample C33_9DmetaG_FD_165056 | JGI IMG/M metagenome (GOLD analysis project Ga0222715, IMG submission 165056) | Estuarine water microbial communities from San Francisco Bay, California, United States - C33_9D | ecosystem: Environmental > Aquatic > Marine > Unclassified | place: USA: California...
TCCACGGAATGGAGACTTTCGGGGTATGCTGGCTTCATCGTCAATTTAGTTCTGGCCTCAGCCTTGGGCTTTCAGGCACCAGTGCTGACTACCATCGTTTTGAGAACGGAACTTGTTGCTCGTGAAGAACTCACGGCTTCGCGACGCATCATCTGGTTCAGTTCCTTCGTATTGGGAGCTTTCCTTTCTCCACCAGACCCACTTTCGTTGTTTTTGGTGGCCTTGCCAGTAATTCTCTTGTTTGAACTTGCTTTGCTCTATGACCGCCTTACTCGGTGAGCATTGGGTGGAGTGCATCGAGCATCACTGGCATGCAGCCCGGATGCTGCTGATAATCTAAACCGTGGAAGTCAGAGCCAACCGTGATGCCCATCTGTCGGTCTTCAGCCGCTTTCATGAGAGCATAACGATACATGTCGGCATGACTGCGATGAACTGCTTCCACTGCATCAACACCAAGGTTCTGAAGCGTGTTCATGAGCACGGTGACATCAACGCCATAATACACGGGGTGGGCAAGTGATGTAAATCCACCAGCAGATTTCACCGCCTCAACGGCTTCAGCAATGGTTGGTTTTTCATGAGCAACAAAGGCGGGTAAGCCATCACCAAGCCATTGTTCAAACGCCTGCTGTTTTGTTTGAACATAACCAAGTTTGACCATCTCCTCTGCAAGGTGTGGGCGACCTACAGAACCATCTGCCCGTGCCAACACTTTCTCGATATTCACAGGCATCCCCAAAGCCTCAAGTCGCTTGCACATGAGCCGCATCCTCGGTTCTCTTCCGAGTTGCCGAGGCATGAGCCATTGCTTGAATGCATCAATGGATTCATCACGCATGGAGGGGTTGTGCTGAGGGAAGTATGCTAGCAAATGCCATGACGATGAGGCCCTTTCCCGACCTTGGGCTTCGAGAATCTCTGGCATAGGTGGACATGCCGGTGTGCATGTAATCTCCACGCCAGGGACAAATTGTATGCCACGAGAACTCGCTTCGAATGCCGCTTGTTCCCATCCATTGGTGGTATCATGGTCGGTGAGCGCCCAGACATTGACTCCTTGCTGTCTCATCAATTCCGCTACGTAGGCGACTTCGTGCTGACCGTCGCTATTGGTCGAGTGGGAATGCAAATCAAACCGTTGTGTCCACATCAAATCTCACCTCGTTCTTGAACCTCTTTCAACCATTTCATCAAAACAAGTCATCGAGATTTGGAAGGTCAGGCGTTAGGGTTGAGCTTCCTTGGGTCGGCTTGACATCGTCCATAAACAGATCGTCCAAATCAGGAAGTTCGAGTTCAGGGACGACAGATGACGGTTGAGGAGGGGTGACAGGTTCTTCTGAAGTTGCTCCAATATCCTCTGGCAATTCAGGTAGGTCAAGGCTTGGAGTCGTTGAACTTGAAGGTGCCTCGCTTTGTGATGGCAATGAAGGGGCTGAAGGAAGGTCAGGGAGTGGTACATTCTCAACCCCTTCAGTGACAAAGACTCTGTCGGGTTCGAGTCCAGGGATGGTTCGTGGGTCAATTGGTTCATTGTGTTCTTGGCCCGGTAGAGGGACGGGGTCAACATGGACTCGCTGAAGGGTTTGACCCGTGACTTCATCCGCTTGGACAGCCTGTCGTTTGTTCATGGTTGATTCGCTTTGTTCCCAACTCTGTTTCATCGTTTGATTCACAGCTTCACCGAAGGCTCCACTCGATAGCGTATTCATGGCCGAAACCACATCTGATGCGTTGCTTTGGTCGTGCTGACCAAGAATTGAGGTGAGAATGTTGGCGGTTGTAGGATTCACCTCTTCTTGTTGCCTTGAGGTGGTTGCTACGGCGGTGAGTTGGTCCAAATCTTCGGGCCCACGGTAATTGGTTGAGCGGCCAATTTCTGGAATTTCCCGTTCGACATTAGCGAAACGAGCGATCACTAACAAGAGAAATGCCGATACAATCGCAATGATTTCTTCAACGGTAACACCCGGCTGGCCGACTTGCTGAAAATACAAATTTCCACCCGTTGCCAAGAGCAAACCAGCAGCCAACAGGGTTGTGGCGGCTGCGAGACGGGGTGCGCGGGGGTCGGTGGCCACGCTGTGAGGTGGTCGTTCGATGCTATATTGATTAGCCCCTATGCTTGAATGGTTAATTCTGCAGCGCGTACGGTGTTTTCCATGAGCATGGCAATCGTCATCGGCCCCACACCTCCGGGTACTGGTGACAGCCAACTTGCGACCTCGCTAACATCAGGATGAACATCGCCTGCTAAGCGCCAGCCGCGTTCACGGGATTCATCATCAACGCGATTGATGCCGACATCAACAACGACCGCTCCGGGTTTAACCCAATCAGGCTGCACCATGTCGGCTTTTCCAACCGCAGCAATGATCACATCTGCTTGGGTACACAATTCCTTGATGGATTCGGTTTTGGAATGAGCGACGGTCACGGTTGCGTCCGCTCCGCGTGCAGCCAAGAGCAGTGCAGCCGGCATGCCAACAATGCGTGAACGACCCAAAACGATCGCTTGTTTCCCTTGTAGCGGGATATTGGCCCAACTGAGCATCCGCATGACTCCGCTAGGGGTGCATGGTAGCATACCATCAAGGCGGCCTTGAACAAGTCGGCCTAGATTTTCAGGGTGGAAACCGTCTACGTCCTTCGAAGGGTGAATGAGGTCGGTAAGAGCCTCTTCATCCATGTGACTTGGAAGCGGAGACTGAAGCAGAATGCCATGTAAATCATCCTGCTGATTCATCGCAAGAATGTGATTGCGAAGAATTTCTTCATCCGTTGATGCATCCAATTTGAGGTGGGTGGACTTGATGCCGAGACGTTCGCATGTCTTTACTTTCGATTTGACATAGACATGGGATGCGGGATCATTTCCCACAATGATCACGGCAAGATGCGGCGTTATTCCACCTTCTTTCAAGGCCGCAATACGAGAGCCGAGTTCATGTTCAACTTCGTTGGCGCACGCTCGCCCATCAAGCCGTTGTGCTGCCACACAAAGGCCAATGCAGAGGGCCTCTTGAGCGTTCGCTTTGATGTCGGGTGACTTCAAATGGGAGTTTTGATTCCCAAAGCCCGAACCGCGCACCAACCTGCTCGTGCTTCATAAATTGCAAAGGCGCCTCCGAGGTAGGCGCCGGCAACAGCATACCACCCAAAGCCGATGGATACCGTGTTGGTCACCAAGAGAAGAGCAAAAATGCTCCCAGCGAGGATGGAGGCGATGCCACCTGCGAGTCGTGCGGCCTTTCCACGTGCGTCAATGTTGCATTCGGGCATGGATAGAAGTCACAACTTGACTATATTAATGGGTGTTTTTCCAATATACGGTAGATTGGAGCCAACGGAGGGACTCGAACCCCCGACCGTCTGATTACAAATCAGACGCACTACCAGACTGTGCTACGTTGGCCTCGGTTGTGGCGTAGCGCCACCCCTTGATGAATGAAGCGGATGATAAGGAGGAAAAATGAAGATGGGCAAAACAAAGAACACTGGGCCGTTGGAGGGTTCATGCGCACCGAGGAGGCAATGCACTACCTCGCCTCGCACGGGCAACAAAAAACGGGCAATGACACCATCTTTAGTTGGTTGGCACGTTATCAATCAGCAGCAGCGGCTGGTGCTCGTGCAGTGAACGGGACCATCGGTGCGCTCCTCGAGGATTCGGGCGACCTTGCCATTAATCAGGTGGTTGACCAGGCCCTACGTGAAGCACCAGCGGCTGAATTTTCAGCCTATGCTCCGCTCAAAGGACTCCCTAACTTTTTGGATTTGGCCATCTCTCTCGCCCTTGGTGATTCACGTGGGCGCTTGGAAGTAATGGGCTTGGGTACCATCGCCACGGCTACGCCAGGAGGTTCTGGAGCGCTTTACCTGGCTGCATCGAATTTTACCGAGCGGGGCGAAGCAGTCCTTCTTCGTGACAGACATTGGGGGCCGTATTCGGGTTTTATCACCGGTTGTGGCCTCAACATCGCCACCTATCCACTGCTCCCAGAGATTGAAGACCCCTCGACTCCGTTTTTTGACCGTCCTTCATTTGAACGTGAACTTGAACACCTCGCAAGCACACAGACCACCGTTACGACATGGTTGAACGACCCTGCTCACAACCCCACTGGCTTGAGCATGCCTGCTGAAAGCCGCCATGCTCTGCTCACGAGCTTTGTTGAATCTGCTGTGCGCAACGAACACGTGGGGCATACGCTTCTTCTTGATGCAGCGTACCACCTCTACGCTGACGAACCACATGGCTGGGCTGAGACGATCGCCGAGGCGTTGGACGATGGCTTGCCTTGGCCAGAAAACCTCCTCATTTGCTTCGCAATATCACTCTCCAAATCCCACACGATTTACGGGATGAGGACTGGAGCCTTGGTTTGCCTTCATCCTGACGAAAGCAGCCTCACCCGCTTGAAGGACGTAATGGGTGTCACCGGGCGTCAAACATGGTCAGCCGCTCCCCGTGTAGCACAATACGTCCTCAGTGAATTGCACAGTCACGAAGAAGGGGGTGTTGCTTGGTCACATGAACGGGATCGGCTCGCTGAATTGCTCAATGTTCGACGCACTCGTTTCTTACAGGCGTGTGATGAGAATCACGTTCAGGTCAATCCGAGCCATGATGGATTTTTTGCTTGGTATGAATGTGATGACCCTGAGGGTGTTGCAAATGCATGTGCAGACCAACACGTCTATCTTGTTCCCCTTTCGGGTGGAGTTCGCATTGGTTTGTGTGCTATTCCAACCGAATTCATTGAACGGGTTGCTGAAGCACTCGCAAAGGCCCAAGGGTGATGAGATGTCACGACTGAGCCGTGAAAATTTTCTCATCACCGGATTTGTATGCATCGTTTTTGGTGCATTCCTCTCGGTAGCAAATCTTGGTTCAATTGCAGTCACCATCGGCATGTTCGGTATTGTTTTCTTCATCACGGGGATGAGTATGAGTCGGCAAGTTGGCCTCTCTCCTGAAGCCGTCGCTGCCTGGCAGCCTGACGGTGAACCGCTTCCTGATGCTGGGCGTGTCATGTTTCGAGTCGATGTTACGCTCGATGAACCCATCTCATCTTCAATTCTCTGCGGGCCTTGTGGCCATGTCGAAATCCGGGAAGGTGCCAAACCTTCTCGCTACACATGTTCCAAATGTGACCGCCTTCTTTGGGAAGAAGAATGAACGGCCATTTCGTGCTCAATGCTAACGGTGATTTCAAAGCGGGTGCAAGGCTGGAGGGTACATGGATGCACCCAACCTCTTGAATCCTGAGCGGCGGATGTTGCTCAAGATGCAGAGTGAACCCTCCAAGTCCTCATGGAGTCTCGAAGAAGTGCTTCGTGCCTGTGATTGGACGGACCAAGCTGTCGCAGTGGGGGCAGGACACGGATTGGAGAATCACGGATTTGTAGAAGTCAGCGAGACGGTGTCCAGCGAGGTTCGCCTTGATGCTGAAGGTGAAAAGGCAGTTGAAAACACACTTCTTGAGCAACGATTGTGGGATTGGATTCTCGCACAGGAACGTCCTTCCATGCAGGCGTTGCAGGGCGACTTTGAACGCCATGAAGCAGGCCCGGGAGTAGGTCTTCTCAAGCAACTTGGTGTTGTCATCAACCAAGGCGTTTTCCAATTCACAGACGAGGCAGCAATCCATGCTGAACTCAAGTTGCGTTCTGAGTTTCTAGCCTCGCTTCCTTGTGATGCCAATGAAGTTGATTCGTCAATGGTTCACCATTTCAAGCAACGAAAGAACCTCATCTCCATCGTCGATTCAATTCAGCGAACATGGTCCATGACCTCTGAAGGTGGTCGTGTCCCTCAAGATTCCCTGAAAGAGACTTTGGTCGTCAGCGAAATCACACCTGAATTGTTGCAAACTGATGCTTGGAAAGAAGCAGAATTCAGGGCATTTGACGTCACGCTTGATGCGAGCACTCCTCGTACTGGACGCAGTCATCCGATGCAAGCGCTCATCGAGCGGATTCGTTCCGTCTTTCTTGAAATGGGTTTCTCGGAACTCGTGGATGATTATGTTCAGTCAGCGGGGTGGAACATGGACGCCCTCTTTATTCCACAAGACCACCCTGCCAGAGAGATGCAGGATACCTTTTACCTTGACCAACCCGCTTCAATCGATCTTGATGAGGACATCATGAATCTATGGAAAGAGATTCACGAGCACGGTGGAGAAACCGGGTCGTCTGGTTGGGGTGGTTCGTATTCAACGGATGTCTCCAAGCGCCCCCTGCTTCGCACCCACACCACCGTTAACACCATTCAGTACCTCGCACGGCATTCTCTTGACGCTTGTAGGGTGTTTTCGGTGGACCGAGTTTTTCGCAAAGAAGCGATTGATCGTACCCATCTTCCAGAATTCCACCAGATTGAGGGAATCATCATGGAGGAAGGTGCCAACTTGCAGATGCTTGTGACCACACTCAAAACCTTCTACGCTAAGATGGGCCTTCCTGAGGTCAGGGTTCGTCCTGCCTATTTCCCGTATACTGAGCCGAGTTTGGAAATCGAAGTCAAATGGCGTGGCAAATGGCTCGAATTGGGAGGCGCCGGTATCTTCCGGCCAGAGGTCACCGAACCACTCGGAATCGCCTCACCAGTTCTCGCATGGGGCATGGGTCTTGAGCGATTGGCGATGCTCGTTCTCGGGCTTGACGACATACGCCAACTCTACATTTCAGACCTTGAATGGCTGAGGAAGCAGCCAATTCTCTGATGGTTTTACAATGACTGTGCAGGCGCTAGGATTAAATGTGCCTCCTCAATATCAACGGGCATGGAAGGACAAGTCATCAGCTTACTCATGTCAAATGTAGAATCGATTCCCGGCAAGACTGTTGTCAATTCTCTCGGTCTTGTGACAGGTTCCACTGTTCGAGCCAAACACATTGGTAAGGATATTTTTGCTGGCCTCAAGAACATCGTCGGTGGTGAATTGAAAGCCTATACGGAATTACTAAATGAATCTCGTAATGAAGCCCTTCAACGCATGATGATGGATGCGCATGCACGTGGAGCAAATGGAATTGTCAACGTACGTTTTGCAACATCCAACGTTGCTGCTGGTGCCTCTGAATTGTTTTGCTACGGAACTGCGGTCGTCGTCGAGTGAGGCATCTCCATGTCAGCACTGGTCAGCATTCTCGTGTATTCCATTATTGGAATCGCAGTCTCACTTGTGTTTCCATTCACCTCTTGGGCTCTAGGACGCTGGTACCAGGATAGCATCATGTCAACCCTCAGGGAGGAAGAGAAAGTGATCGTCAACACCTATGGCTTTGACAATAAAGCATCCGTTACAACATCAAATAAGATGTCTCAAGTTGGCGCAGAATACTCCACATTGCTCCATGTCAGTCTGTGCGTTGGCCCGTCAATGGGTCAGATCTTCTTTATGTGGGTAAAGAGCATCTTCGGAGGCCGCCTTCATTCCTATGATGTCGTCCTTGATTACGGGCGAAGAGAGGCCTTGCTACGCCTCAGGAAACAAGCAGCGCAGTTCGGATGTACATCGCTGATCAACATTCGGATTGAAACCTCCGTCATTTCTTTTGCGAAAACCGATAAGAGCAAGCAGGCTTCAGTAGAATTCCTTGCCTTCGCCACAGGTATTCGCTGAGATTATTCCCACTTCTCTCGGAACTCACTCTCTCGTTGCTGAGCAGCATCACTGCTTGGTTTTTCATCCGGTTGATGTTCTCCAGGGTCGATGAAGACGGGTTCATCCTCAACCTCATCTTCATCATCCACATGGAATCGGAAACGTGAACGGAAGAATCGCTTGAAGTCATGGTCACTGGGTGGGGAATTCGTCGTGTTATCATCGCGCAACCTGCTGAGTTCGTATTGCTCGGTCGCTTTTCGTTGGCGAATACGCTGACGCCAGTATGTTTTGAAGGCTCGGAACATGATGTTCATGTCGTTGTCAAGTGGCATATTTTCTGGCCATTCAAGTTTATCAGCGAGGCGACTGAACCGATTCAATGCAATCAGAAATGTTTCGAGGTCACTTCCAAACAACTCCTCCTCGGTAGGAGAGGGCATGGCCTCGTTTTCAGTTTCTTGTTCCCCGCTCGATTCGTTGTCTTCGTGTTCATCTTCGGTCATGGCAAGAGAATCTGTTGAGTCCTTATCAATGATTGAACTGGTTGAGAACGCACCCTCAATAAGGAAGATTGTCACGCCATGGATATGGAACTCTCCGGAGCGGTAAGCAGTGGCCTTGGCCGCGCCCATGTCTTCATGGCACAACCACACTACCAAGACCAATTCCAAGCAGTCCTTGGAACGAAAGCTTGGCCGGGTACATTGAACATCACGATTGAACCTGAAATGTTGAGTCAATACATTGCTCTTCGTCAAAAAGCAGGCATTGATACATTGGATGCGCCTGAAACCGCACGCAACACAGCCAAGGGCCATGATGTGAGTGATTATCCTCTTATTCGCATCAGGGGCTTTCTACGAGATGGGGTCTCTTTCGGCGGTGCGTCCGCCTTCAAAGGACGAATTACTTTCGAGGGCGAATCGATTGAATGCGCCCTCCTTATTCCTGATTTGACTCGCCATGTGGATGTCATTGAAGTGATCTCAACCGCCTTTTTGAGGGAGCATTTTGATCTCACTGATGGCGACTTGGTCACACTCTCACTTTGATTTGTCGTGGTATGCGTCATCCAAGGTACCAATCTCGGCCCATTCATTGTAGAGCATGGTTTTCATTTCATGCTGTGCAGCCTGCTGCCAACGACCCATTTTCGTTCGTTCCGCAGACCGACCTTGTGGAGGTGGTGAAAACAAGGTCGAATGGGTACTTTCGGAAAGCGGGAAGTCGGCCCACTCTACACCCCAGAGGACGAGCCATTGGGAGGGTGCAACACCAAAATCAACGGGTGTGTGGGGATTCTCGATAGCAGATTGAATCTGTCCAGCAGTTAATTCTCCGGTTGACAATTGGAACAAGGCATTAGCGACTCTTCTCACCTGATTCCAAAGGAAGGCTTCTCCAATGATTTCAAAACCTACCAATCGTCCATCTTCAATCCAAGGGGTTGCACGAAGGATGGTGCGTATTGGGTTTTTTCCCTCCTCAAGACGGGCGAAGTTCCGTGCATCATAGGTTCCGACGAAGAGGTTCAACCATGATTCAAATTGCTCGTGGTCGGGTTCATACCAAAATTCCATTCCCTCCAGGCGGTATCTGTAAACTCGGTGAAGCGCCAATCTGGGGTTGTAGTCTTTGTCAACTTCTTCAACGGTGAGAAAGGCGATGTTTGGATTTAAGCGGTCGTCGACGGCTCTGATGATTTTACGAGGTGTCAGAACTGCCCACAATTCAGCGTCCATGTCAACAATGCCTCCGTTGATACGAACGTGAACGCCAGCGTCCGTTCGGCTTGAGAGCACCAAATAGTGTTCTCCATCTTCCTTCGATAACCATTTCAACGAACGAAACACTCGGATGAGTTCTCCTTGAACAGTTTTCACATCGGGCTGAATTTGACTTCCGTGAAACTCATCCCCAAGGTAGCCGATTCGAAAGAAGAGACGAACGGTGTTGGCCACCCTCTCCTCTCCTTATTCATCAGAATTCAAGGTTGCAATGGCTTCTTCGGAAGTGTAACCGAGAGCACCAACTGCCCATTCAAGGGCTTGCTTCAACCAAGGCTGAATCATTGGGTTTTGTCGGCTCGGGTCCATGACTTCAATGGCATCAACCAAATTCCGACTGGCGGTGAAGAGGACTTCATCAACGGGAATGTCTTCCAACTGCAAACGACGTGCGTAGCGTTGGAATTCCTTGACAGCAACAGGAATGCGGCGGCATTCGAGTGCAAAGGACGCAAAGTCTGCGATGTATTCCATGTTTTCTTCATCAAGTTCCATGGCTTTCTTGTACGCATTCATGATCTTCCGACCGGGTACCACGTCGTCTTGTGCCTCCATGTTCTTCATGTTTGCAAACTCAGCCCACATGTGGTGGAGTTCAGCAACATCACCGTTGCTGGCAATTTTGTTATCAAGGTCAGCCATGGCTCCATCAAGGTCGCCGTTTCTAAACAATTCAATTGGTGTCGCAAGCAATTCTTCACTCATGATATGCATCTCCAATACGGCGTGGTGGATGGGGCTTTTCAAGCCTCCCACGGGCATTCTTCCCCGTCTCATTCAGTTGTCATCGGTGGAGATGGCATCTTTGAGGTCTTCGAGAAGGTTGGAGGAGGAATGCTTCTTGTGCATTTCGTTCAACAGAAGTTTGGTACTTTCCCACTTTCGAATCTTGTAAAAGCAGTGTTTTGGGTCGGGGTCAACACGGCGTGATGTTCGCTGGTAAGTCAGGAATGCAAAGAAGGAACGCAAGAAGCCTTTGCGAACTTTGGTTGCGGTAGAGTCATCGGCTGAAGCGGACGCTCCTGGCATCTTTCCGCCCGCATTGACGCCAACGGTTTCATCGACCAAGCCCACGCCGGAATCGGTCATGATCGTCACCGTAGCATAACCCAGCAAGGTACCCATAGGGGTTCGCTCGACCATCACTTCAGAGATGCGGTCAAAGAGGATTCTTCGGTGAGACCTTGAGAGTAAGAAACTGTGCTGGAAGATGACTGCATTGGTGGTCACTGCGTAGGAGAAACTGCGTTGATATTTCCACGTAGCACCCCAGAAGACACCCGTAAAGATAGCCCCGAAGATGATGTAATCATAGCCAAAGGGAATGAAATCTCCCACGTCTCCGTCGCTGAAGATGCCTAGAATGTAACTCAGCATGTCGTCAATTTGTATGATGACGGGCATGAAGGTGATTACCAAAAGAGCAATCGTGACCCATCGGCCCGATGTCGAGACATTCAACATTCGGTTGGCCCACGTGATGAATCCCATGACCAACACGAAGCCAATCGGTACTGATTCGCTTCCAGTCAATGCAATCAGGCTGCTGACGATTCGCAATGCCATCGATGCATCATCCGATGCATTGACTCCGTTTCCAAAGAGGAAGTGGACGCCAAAGACAATCAATCCGAGAACATACATGCCAAGGAATGCCAGTGTGCTGGGCTTTGCTTCACCGTTCTCCAAAACGCTTTCACCTGTAATGAGGCGGTATTTCTTCTTGAGCGACTCAGTTTGAGAGGCTTGAACAGATTCTTCTGTCAAGGTTTCTTTGGTTTCCTCTTCTTGGTTTTCTTCGGACATCACGAGGCCTCTTGGTGGGTGGTGGGTGATATGAATCAAATACCTTGCCCCGTTTTATCGGGTATTTTCAATGGAGTATGCCCCAAGCATGCTCGGCATTCCCACGAGCCCACCCGTAATCTGATCGAGTCCGTAGACCGTGTTCGTCCTTGATTTCGAGGCGCATGACTTCCAATGGATATTCATTGTACGTCAGGTGCGACCAGAGACCGCCACGCGTTGGTTGATCGAAATGCCAGTGTGCTCGTTCCACTGCTTCAACGACCAGTTTGATGCTGGTTCTTCCATTCCACATGTGCAGGTTGAATCTTGGAAGGGGAGCCCCAGGAGTTTGCCCGTGTTGTCCTTCTCGACGTGATGATGTCTCTTTGGTGACAGTCACGCGTGCAAACTTTTCAGTTCGCTGATGTCTTGCATCATGGAATAATCCCCCTTGCGAGAGGGCAATATGTTGTATGTCGCGTCGCTTCCACGGTCGTGGGTTTCGTGAGGTCATGGTTGGTGAGAGGTGCGGTAAGAACCAATCCATGTAGGAGCCATCTTCGAAATGGAGTACTCCCCAGTACCAAGGTGGCGAAGGGGCTTGAACACATACTTTCTGAAAATAAGCAGTTCCTGTGACTTCTTTTTCATCAATAACTCCCTTCACTTTCGTCCCGTGGACACGTAGAATGTCATAGCCCATATTGGCTGCATAGGTCGCATTGGATGGTCGAGCGATTGACATGGCTGGGTTCCAAGGGGTCAACTCAAGCTGCATATGCTGAGGTGCCCCACCCTTCACGGCTTCTTCATCACCTTTCAGATTGAGCCAAAAATGTGACAAATCGCTGGCCAAGCCCATGGAAAGGTCATCATCAAGCAACGGTGCAACTGCCCCTCCACCCTTCCCCTTTCCTTTGCTTGGCCACTGGGGGTGGAGGTCGTCCATGACGATCATGTTGCTCTTTCTCTTGATGTAGGGCTCGTGCATGGTCCTTCCGTCAAACCACCAGGCACACACCATGCCGTCGAGAATCATGGCTTTATCATCATCAACACCGGGCCGTCCACGTGGTAGCCACGGTGTTCCGCTGACTTCAACACGGTCGTTATCTTTGGTTGACCACAATACCATGAGCTGTTGACCCCATGGGCGTTCCTCGTCATCGTCGAGCATGACGAGCCACCACCACCAATCCCACGTCATATGCCACAAAGGCGGGCGTATGGCAAGTTTCCACATCGTGGAGAAATCCCCGGCGAAGGCTGGAGGTATGATTGGTTGTGTCATGAATTCAACTCACTCAATTTCTTTGGATTTGAACAAGATCCCACCGAGGAACCAGCACGAGGCTGCTTGGAACAGGAGGACAATGACTGACACGACGATGGTAGCCAGCGCTCCCAAACCAAGACCTGGACTTGAGGCAAAGATTTGCAAGGCTTCTGCACCTACAAGAGATTCACTGCTCCCGTTGTCAAACCACATGCCGATTTCGATCATCAGTTGCGTATCCGCCCACGTGAGTGCGGCTCCAGCATCAACGATGTTCATCGCCCAACCGATGACTGAAAATCTGAGAATGGAGGCATCAGGTGCGCCGAGTGTTGTGAGAATCATGCCCAATTCCCATGCAGCAAAAGGAAGTGCGAGGATGATGCCGTGTTTCCACATCACGCCAAGCATGCAAAACAGCATGCCGTAGACGAGTATTGCTAACAAGGCGGCCAACCATATGGATAACCATACGCCAAGGTCTTGCAGGCGGAAGAACCCTTCACTTGGGCCTGCCAATCCGAACACGATCACTTCGAGGAGAATCAGAACGGTGACATAAGGCCAAGCGAGAGCGAGGAAACCAAGCATTCGGTAGAGGAAGACTTCGGTACGAGCAATCGGTTTTGCGAGCATGAAATGCATGGTCCCAGAGGTCATTTCGTTGCGAATTAATCCTGTCGCCATGAAGAGTGGAACAAAAATCCCGATCAAGAAGACGAATCCGAATTTGCCCAAGGCCAAGATGGAAGCGCGGTGAATGGCTTCTCGCCCATATGCTGCATCGTCAGGGTCTTCGTCAACGTTGGTATCACCCTCAATGGCAATCCCGTCACCATACAAGGCAGTGACCATACGTACATCACAAGGAATGCCGTTGTTGTTGCTATCTTTTTGTGAGGCTGTTCGAGCATCGGTTCTGCAGTCACCATCGTCATCATAGCCATGACTCCCCGCTACAAATGCGTCCCAATCGATGTCATCTTCATCAATCCACAAACTGGGGTCATCGGGCTCGATGGAAGGGTTGAGCAATCCCGGGTGTGAATTTTCGTTGTAGATGTCTGTGCCGTATACGATTTCTTGGCCGTTGGGGTAACCGTCACCATCGGTGTCAATGGAATCTCCGTCATTATCAATCGCATCATAATCACGCACCATGCCGTCGATGTAAAACATGGTCAAGATGGCCATGGCTGCAAAACCAACACCAAAGACAACCCATGTTGAAAGCCGTTTGCGTTGTTGTTTGAGGGTAAACTCAGCGACAGCCATCGCTTTTCTATCCACGCCTTTCCAAAGGCTGGATGACGAAGAATCTCGGCTCATGAACTCCCTCCGGTGAGGTAATTCAACAGGGATTCCAAATCATCATCAGGATTGTCAATTTCCGAGACATCGTGACCGTTGTTGACAATGAGACCCGGCAATTCTGCATGTAATTCTCCGAAGTGATAGGTTTGGATGAGCAATTCGTTTTCGTTTGGGAAACTCAATCCATACACCGCAGGGTGGGTCAGAATGTCCTTGGCGAGGGCTCGGGCGTCTGTACCGACCAGACGAATGGTGTGAGGGATTTGATCCAGACGTTCGCGTATCGCATGGAGATTGCCCAAAGCCACCAACTTACCATGATGAAGGATGATGATTTGCTCCGTAATGCGTTCAATCTCACTCAAAATGTGGCTGCTTACCAGGACGGTTCGTCCCATCTTCCCCAACTCTCGTATGACGTTCATGATGGTGGTCCTCGCCAAAGGGTCACACCCTTGGAGGGGTTCATCGAGGATGATCAAATCAGGGTCGTTGACCAAGGCGTGAGCGATTTTGGTTCGTTGTCGCATTCCTTTTGAAAAGCGTCCGATTTCCTTGTTGGCAACTTCGGCAAGACCAACGAAGTCCAAGACCCGCAGTGCTTCTTCCTTTGCTTCATCTCGTGTCATGCCGTGGAGGCGGGCAAAGGTGCTTACGAAGTCCAAAGCGGTCATCCAATCATGCATTTTTTCATGTTCAGGTACGAAACCAACGCGTGCATAGGGGGCTGGGTTCTTCCACGGATTGACTCCAAAGAGTTTGACTTCGCCAGAAGAAGGGCGTAATTTGCCCATGAGGAGTTTGAACAGCGTCGACTTGCCTGCGCCATTCATTCCCAAGATACCGGTGACGCCGCCTGAAAGGCCCAGCGTGATATTGCTCAACGCATGAATTCGGCCGTATGTTTTGGAAACTCCCTGAAAATACACGACGGGTGCCTGTGGATTGGACGGCGGGGCGATTTGGGGTGAAGCACCTTGTTGTGAAAGGTCTGGCATCATTCACGCGTCACCTCCATTGAAGAAACGCGGGTCGCTAAAATGTACAATGCAGCAGCGTTCATGGCCACAAGCGACACCAAGGAATAGGTCCACGGATATTGGTCGTATGTGGGCTGAGTGCCAATGATGGCTTGGCCCACATGGGCGACACAGTCGTATGGCGAGAGGAGGTACAGAATCTCTCTTTCGAATAAATTCTTGACGATACTAGCGAGCGTCTTGGTGCCAAAAACGATGGCGAGCAGGCCAATGCCTGGGAAAAATCGACCACGTGACACACTCGACAAGCTTAGGCCTAGGCTGGTATAGGTGACGATGAGAATCATTCCAGCAATGAGTCCTGCAAGGAACATCGGGAAGACATCAATCATCCATGACCAACCTCGCCCGAAGGCCAAGATCTCTGCAAGGAAATAGATGAGGTAGGTCAACAATACGACGAAGGATTGTATCAATACGACGGAGAGATACTTCATTCCGATGTAGTCAAACCTCGATACTGGCCTTGAGAAATAAAGTGCAGAAGTGCCGTGGTGGCGGTCTTCTGAGATGACTCCACCTACCAGGAGTGCTGCCACAATGGGATACCAGAGGACGTTACGAGGGAAAAACCCGAGAACGTGTGCGTAGAGATTATCTCGATTGACTCCGAACCATGCATGGACCTCTGCGCTGCCGATCAAACTCGCAAGAAGCGTCATAGCAGCATCGCCAAGCGAAGCCAAGAATGCGATCAAAATAAAAATCCGTGTTGGCATCGACCACGGCCGATGTCCTTTCTTGAAGATGCCGAGAAGGTGATGGCGGAGGATGGCCCAGTTTCGCATCCAGCGTGGATTGAGTATGCCGTTCCATTGGGTATATTCTTGCTCAAAAATTTCTCCGCTTTGAGCGGTTGAAGCCACATTCGTTGAGGCGTTGGTTTCGTCCCCAGTATTTGCACCCCATGCAACGTCCATTCGCGCCTTCCCAGTCACCGGTGCCTCGGGGGTAAGTTCCTTTGAATCACTCACGCTCCACTCCCTCCCAAGGATTCAGGTGCATCAACACGACGAGCCTCACTCTTGCCACGCAGCAAGTCTTCGCTTGATTTGACCGTATAGCCAAGATTGTCCATGATGGTAAGGAAGAGGTCCTCGAGTGATGCTTCGTACTCATGCATCTGTCGAATCTGCGCTCCCACTTCGCTGGCTGCTTGAAGGATGAGGCGTGTGGTATCTTCCTGGGTGTGGGCGATTCGCATGACGCGACCCTCACGCCGTACGGTGAGTCCGCTGTCTTTCATGCGTTGCTCGAGAGGGGTAGCGCCGCCCCATACATGGATTTCGATTTCCCTGTCAATCGCCTTGAGATCCTCAATTTTCCCCTGAGCAGCAAGCCTTCCTTTGTGGAGTAATACGATGTTTTCACACACGCGCTCAACATCGTCCATGAGGTGACTTGCCATCAACACTGAACGCTGACCGTCGTTGACCATGGTGTTGAGCGTTGAAATCATGAATTCTCTTGTTTTCATGTCCAAACCGTTCGAAGGTTCATCTGCAATCACCAAGGCAGGGTCGTGAATAATCGCACACGCCAACTTCGTCGCTTGTTTCATTCCGGTGGAAAAACTCCCAATGTCACGATATCGTTGTTCGCCTATGCCCACAAATTGCAAAGCTTCGTGGGCCCGACTCATCGCAACAACAGGATTCATGCCAAGTAATTCACCAGAATATCTCACCTGATGAATGGCGTCCATGCCGGGATTGAGAGCATCATATTCCGGCATGTAGCCGATACGCTGACGGATTTCAACACCTTGAGTTTTGATATCGTAGCCGAGGACCGTACCCTCTCCAGAAGTTGCCTGAATGAGTCCGAGGATGGTTTTCAGGAAGGTGGACTTCCCTGCGCCGTTTTGGCCCAATAAACCGGTTGCTCCTCGAGGGATGCTGAGGTTCAAATCCTCAAGTGCCATATGGGGCCCATAGGACTTGGTCAACGCCTTGGTTTGAATGATGAGGTCATTCTCCATAGGCACCACAAGCACAGGGGATATCCGACGACCCATGAAGGCTTTTGTCGCTTGAGCGGTGGCGGGGTTATTCTTTCTTCGGAGAAGCAACCCCACCTCGGGTTTTTACAGCGATGCCTTTTGTGAATACAGCCATCTCTGTTGCAGTACATTGTGCGAGCCCATGTCCAAGAAGTGCACCCTTTTCATCCGTGATAAGACAGGCTTCACCAGGTGCAAGCCATCCGTCACACGCTGCGACAAATCCATGGAATACATTACGGCCTTTGCGAACAAAAGGTTCTGCGTCAGCACTCACAACCACAACGGCAGGCCCTTTGCCAGCACTTCCCCACCAGGCAGTGTCGGGTAGCGAGGTAGGCAACGGCTCAGTTCGCACATCAAGAATACGTTGAGCGCCATGATTCGTGAGCGAGATTCCGCCGTCCCTCAAGCGCGGGCTAAGGAGATGCAGGCCTTCACGACCGTTGACATTTTTGACACGCCCCTCGCGGTTCACTACAAAACTGCAACCTTCAATCAGACGTTCTGCTTGTGTTCGGTTCAAGTTCAGAAGCACCATTTGTTTGTCAACAGCTTGGTCGATACGCAATTGGTGACGAGCAGTTTCAACATCCTCTCGGTCAACGCTGGCGTGGACGTCGTGATTGCCGATTTCAAGTTGTTCAAGTGCTTCTTCCAATCGTAATTTCATCCCGTCGCTGGCGACATTGACAGTCGCAAAGGTGCATTCGTGAAGGCCCAAACGTTCCAGTTCTCGCTGAATCCAGAGCCCTTCCGGGCGATGTTGGAGCACCCAAGAGGGCGCATCAATATGGGCGAAGGGGTTCAAATCCTCGAGAGAAATTGGCACGAGTCCAACAGGTGTCAAGATCAAAACCTGCACGTCACTCAAATGATGTTTGAGCCAAACGAGAACTTCAGAGAGCCGTTCACGAAACGGTCCACGAATGCCGTGGAAAATAACGGCCTTGCGACGGGCTTCAATTGGTTGCCAACGGTTGTGTAACAAGCGTCGTGCTTTCTGGATATGAGGGCGCACAAAGGTGTCGTCTCCTCCCCACAATACACCACCACTTCGTGGTGTTTGCTGACTCCATACGACCCAATCCCAAGCATCTTCCCACATCCCTTGATCTCCGTTCGTGTCCCGCGCAGCATCTCGGTCCGTGTAGAACAAATCAGGGCGTATGCCTCGCTGCATTGCAGGAGGTGTCGTGAGCCAGAGGAATGCTTCCCTTAGGGCTGGATGTTGATGGCTTCGTTGTTCAGCCAGTTGCCAAATGTTTCCATCACGGACGGCTTGTTTGCAGCGTGCGAGTTCGGCCAAGGTCATTTCCAAGTTGTAGTGTGCGAGGAGGTTCTCTTGTTCAAGAGCAGGCATGGCTCGGACATCTGCCGGCGTGTAGTGTGCCACGCACGGCATCAACATTGGCCAGTCCACGAGTTCAGCGATGCGAACAGTGCCCCAGGGAGCGAGAAGACGACCGTCCCGTGCAAAGAGTGCATAGGCTGCAGAATCAAAGAGGTCAGCACCCAGAGCAATCGACATTGGAAAGAGCATAGGATGGCCGCAGCCAAACATGTGGACGGGCCGGTTTGGAGGAAGCAAGGGGAGTGTTGACATCATGATTTTCGCATAGTCTTTGTATCGATGCTGTTCCATAACAGGGACAATTCCTCCGATGGGATGAACCGCAAAATCATGCTGACCCATGAGTTGGGCAGAGATTTGACGCAAGGAGCGATGAATGCCTCCTTGGATCGGCCCATTGAGCATGGTATCTTGAGCTGCTTTCAGACTTGCAGGGGCGCGTGCATCGGTTTCCCTGACGGCATGTTCGACCTCAGCATGTTTCATGTCGGGGCGTGAAAATACATCCAGCATGGTGGCGACGTCAACCCCAATCGTTCGTTGGAAATCAACGATTTCGTCGACTCCGACTTCAACATCTCCGTACATGTAGGATTGGAACGTACCCGAATCCGTCATGACCATTCCCGGGTAATTCAGGAGTGAATGAACCCCATCCTTGGTGGCTTTTTCTTTCAAGTCATCGTGTTTCCAGATGATGTATGAATTTGTTATCAGGGCGCCAATGCCGTACTTATCCCACATGACCCGAGGTTCAATGGTGCGAATGTTTGGATTGACAACAGGCAAAAGAGCCGGTGTTTCGAGCACTCCGTGCTTGGTATGAAGCCGTCCCAGTCGAGCACGGCCGTCACGATGGGTGATTTCGAACTTCCCTTGATCTTGTTCTCGACACGCAGCGGGGTCAGTGCGATGCCCGTCTTGCCATGCGACCATGCTGAACCCTCGCCATTTGGGCTTTCAAAGGCTCGGCTCATTCCCCGGTTGAAACTGATGGAATGTCCACAAATTCAACTGCACCGTGGGCGAGAATGAATTCACGTCCGAGGTCATCAAAGGTATCCAAGAGCGCAGACGAGAAGCGGATGCGTTCAATTTCGGCATCGTTTTCGAGGTCTGTCTTGACGCCCTCAAGCGTTCCGGGTGCTGCACCACATGACAGACACGCCCCTGTCAAATCAAGAACGAGGTCCAGTCCTTCGCTCAGGTCACAACGGCTCACGGCAATGCCGCCGCCGTGCCCGTCAAGCGCAGCACGCACGGCTCCGAGACGAGAGAGCAGGGCAGGGACGAAGTGTTCGGAATTCACGAGTTCCTTCAATGACATGTTGCGAAGGCGCTCTTCTTCTTCTGCATCGGTTGTTTCGGCAATTCGGCGCGTTGCTTCGGCTTCCATGGCTGCCTTTGCCTCGGCAGCATAGGCGGCAACCAAGTCATCGTCCATGCCCTTGCCTCGGGTTGACCGCCTTGAATCCTCGTATGGTTTCCCTCTCGTTGAGGTCGCAACCGTGTGACTTGGTCAAGCGCTGTGAACTACATCTATTGATAAAGGAGGGACGAGACGCAAGTGCAGGGATGGCAATGGCTGAAGAAATCCTACGGATTGAAGACCTCCATGTAAGCGTGGAAGGTACGCCAATTCTCAATGGCATGGATTTGGTCATTCAGCGTGGAGAAGTCCACGTCATTATGGGGCGAAACGGAGCAGGAAAGTCGACGCTTGCAAGTGTCATTATGGGTCACCCTGCCTACGAAATCACTCAGGGTGCTATCTACTACAAGGGCCAGGCGCTTGAAGAGTTGAGCGTGTTTCAGCGTGCTCGTGCAGGAATCTTCCTCTCATTCCAATACCCCGCCGTCATTCCCGGCGTACAAGTCGGGACCTTCCTCAAGAAATCTGTCCAATCAGTACGTGATGAGCCACTCAAAGGGAGGGCCTTCAGAAAAGAATTGAACGAAGCAATGGATGCTCTTGAGATGCAAAAAGGAGTACTCTCACGTTACGTGAATGACGGATTTAGCGGTGGTGAAAAGAAGCGGTTGGAAATTCTTCAAATGCTCTTACTGCGACCCCAACTCGCCCTCCTCGATGAGACAGATTCCGGCTTGGACATCGATGCTCTACGCATCGTGGCCAAGGGAATTAACCAAGTCGCTCCATCAGCAGGATGCCTCATCATCACACACTATCAACGTCTGCTCGACCACGTTTCTCCTGATTTTGTCCATGTGATGATCGACGGGCGCATCGTTAAATCGGGTGGACCGGAATTAGCACTTAAACTCGAAGACCAAGGCTATGACTGGCTCGAGACTTCACCGGAGGGGAACGCATGACTGATGACGCACGAGAAGCAGTGGGGGACTATCAATTCGGTTTCCACGACCCTGAACATTCAACAATCCGCTTTGACAAAGGTCTCTCTGAGCAGGTAGTTCGGGATATCTCTGAACTCAAAAACGAACCTGCATGGATGACCGACATCCGCGTGAAGGCTTACCACCATTTCATGGAACGGGACATGCCTGATTGGGGGAATTGTGGCTCACTCAACGAGATTAATTTCGACAACGTCACCTACTTCCTGCGATCTTCAAACGCAACCGAAAACGATTGGGACGACGTTCCAGAAGACATCAAGAATACCTTCAATCGATTGGGAATTCCCGAGGCCGAACAAAAATGGTTGGGCGGTGTGACTGCGCAGTATGAATCTGAAGCCGTCTATCACTCCATCCGTGAAGACCTTGAATCCCAAGGTGTCCTCTTCTTGGACATGGACAGTGGATTGAAAACACATCCTGAAATCGTCAAAAAATACTTCGGCACTGTTGTCCCTCACACCGACAACAAATTCTCAGCGCTCAATACCGCTGTATGGTCAGGTGGCTCCTTCATTTACGTGCCCAAAGGCGTTCACGTGACAATGCCAGTTCAAGCCTATTTCAGAATCAACGCAAAGAACATGGGACAGTTCGAACGCACTCTCATCATCGCAGACGAAGACAGCAGTATCCACTATGTTGAGGGATGTACCGCCCCTACATATTCCACGGATTCACTTCACTCAGCCGTGGTTGAATTGATCGCCATGAAGGGGGCGAAAATCCGCTATTCCACCATCCAGAATTGGTCTGCGAATGTCTTCAACTTGGTCACCAAGCGAGGTGTGGCTCACGAGAATGCAACCATCGAATGGGTTGATGGGAACATCGGTTCAAAATTGACCATGAAATATCCTGCTGTACTGCTCAAGGGTGAAGGTGCACACGCTGAAGTGATTTCTGTGGCCTACGCAGGGAAAGGACAACACCAAGATGCTGGTGCCAAAGTTCACCATCTCGCACCCAATACCACCTCCAACATCCTCTCGAAGTCTATTTCCAAAAACGGAGGACGTTCCTCGTACCGCGGTATGCTTCAGGTGACGCCAAAAGCTCACGGATGCCGGTCGAAGATTGTCTGTGACGCATTGATGCTTGACAGTGACTCACGCTCCGACACCTATCCTACCATGGAGGTCGGAAACTCCACAGCGGATCTCGAGCACGAAGCCAGTGTTTCCAAGGTCTCTGGCGACCAACTCTTCTACCTGATGAGTCGCGGTTTCTCCGAAGAAGAAGCAATGGGACTCATCGTCAACGGTTTCTTTGAACCCTTTACACGAGAACTTCCGATGGAGTACGCCGTGGAACTCAACAAACTTCTGGAATTGGAAATGGAGGGTTCGATTGGATGAAGTATGCCGATATGGCCGTCCCCTCTCGTGCTCAACATCTGTGGCGCTACACCCCTTGGGCGCGGATTCACCCCACGTCTGTTGACCAGGTTCCCGAAGCCCACCCGGTTCAATGGAAGATTCTCGAAGGTGGAGCATTCCACTCGGGAGCTCCGCGAGTCCTTACCGAGGATGACGACATCGGCCGTGTTTTTTTGAGCGAATTGGGCGGTTCTGCTCAGACCTTTGAAACATCGGGAGAACATGCAGTCGTCAATATCCAAGCGACAGCTTCCGGTCATGTTGCTGTCGGTCATCTTCACCTCGTGATCAAGCACAATGTGACCGTGCTGATTCATCTCGCCGGTGAAGCCGACTGGGCAGGCCTCCACATAACTGGCGAGGTTGCGGCAAATGTACAATGCGCTGTTGGGCTGGTCAATGAATTGTCATCCAATAGCAAATTACTGCATTGTGAAAACTGGTCCATTGGGCGGGATGCCTCCCTCGAATTGGCTTCACTTTCCATCGGAGGTTTCCGATGTAAAAGTGACGTACGAACCGTTTTCACTGCACCGGGCAGCAATCTCATCCAAGCGATTTCCGTTCACGGCCATCAACAGCGCCACATCGACCACCACATCCAAATTCACCATCTCGTTCCACACACAGATTCTTCCCTTCACATCCATGCAGCCTGTGACGACCAAAGCCATTCGATTTCAACTGGCTTGCTTACGATCGCCGAGAAGGCTAATCACTGCGATGCAGGTCAATTGTTCAAAAATCTCCTTCTTTCCGAGAAAGCCAGGGCCGAAGCAATTCCGGAATTGGAAGTACTCGCCGATGAGGTGTCTGCGGCTCACGGGGCAGCCAGTGCCCCCGTCGACCGTGACCAACTCCACTATTTGATGAGCCGAGGGCTTGCTTCTGACGAGGCAATTGCCTTGCTGATTGAAGGATTCATGCAAGATGGTTTTTCCAATCTCAAACAAGAAGCACTCATCCATGAGATGCGAACACGGCTCACAGTGCATTTGGAATGTGAATTAAAGCGGTGATGTCAAGGTGCTGCGTGACCAATTTCCAATCCTTCAGCGCAAGGTCAACGGCTACCCGCTCGTTTATCTTGACAACGCTGCAACCACTCAAAAGCCTCAGGTTGTTCTTGATGCCATGAATGATTATTATTCAAAATCCAATGCCAATGTCCATCGGGCAGTCCATACCCTTGCGGGTGAGGCAACAGAAGGGTACGAATCCTGCAGAACGAAACTCAAGCAACGCTTCAACGCCTCCAAGGTCATCATCACCAGCGGTACCACCGAGGCCATCAATCTCGTTGCTCACGCTTGGGGTCGGGCCAATCTGAAGAAAGGCGATGCTGTCGTTCTCACTGAGATGGAACACCACTCGGACATTGTGCCGTGGCAGATGCTGGCAGAAGAGCGGGGTGTTGAATTGCGCTATGTTCCAGTGACGCAACATTTTACCCTTGACATGGACGCTTTTGAGCACGCTCTCGAGGGTGCTGCTCTCGTTTGTGTCGTCCATACATCGAATGTTCTCGGCGTACGTAATCCTCTCGAAGATATCATCCGCCTCTCTCACAAAGCGGGAGCAAAAGTCCTCATCGATGCGGCACAAGGTGTGCCTCATTCCACGATTGACTTCGAGGCCTTTGGTGCTGACTTCATGGCATTTTCCGCCCACAAAATGTGCGGCCCAACCGGCATCGGTGCTCTCCTCGTTGAACCTTCTACCTTTGAATCCATGCAGCCATTCATGGGCGGTGGTGATATGATTGAAACGGTCACGACCGAGGGTTCAACCTATCAAACGAACGAACATAAATTCGAAGCAGGAACACCCCGAATCGCCGAGGCAATCGGTTGGACTGCAGCATTGGAATGGATGGAGTCCTTTGACTTGGACGCTGAACACGACCGTCTGATCGCCATTGCTTCTTGGGTCGCCCAAGCCTTGCGTGACGTAGGTATGCAGGTATACGGCCGTCACGAGGCGAACGATGCAGCAGTCGTCTCATTTTTGCACCCTACCATCAATAGTGAAGACATGGCACATCTCCTTGATGCACGAGGTTTTGC
>Ga0222715_10001300_pt1 | contig 24003 bp, 33 predicted proteins | sample C33_9DmetaG_FD_165056 | JGI IMG/M metagenome (GOLD analysis project Ga0222715, IMG submission 165056) | Estuarine water microbial communities from San Francisco Bay, California, United States - C33_9D | ecosystem: Environmental > Aquatic > Marine > Unclassified | place: USA: California...
GATTACCTAGTTATTGTAGGGGTTTGACAGAGATCTGTCAAGTGCTCCTTGCGTGGATCGAACACGCCTCAGGCGAATTATGAGTTCGCTGCATTCACCAGATTGCTAAAGGAGCTGGTAGGACTGCTGGGAGTTGAACCCAGTTCACACCGTTATAAGCAGTGGGCCTTAACCGATAGGCGACAGTCCCATAATCAAAAATAATTAAAGTTGATTACAACTCTAGATCTTTGATTAGTACAAGTAGTACCAGTATGTTTTAAATTCGATGGAAAAGTAACCATTCGATTTTCAACTGACTCTACTATAGTACCATCTTCAAAGAGTGTATATCCGTCATTTGTATTAACGTAATATACTGATGTAAATGAATCTAGGTAATCCAGATCACAATGAAAGACATGTTCAATGATTTTTGGAGTTCTTGGATTCATATTTGCTTTGATTTTAACCAAAGCTCTTGGATTTAGTTTTTCTAAAATTGGAGCAACTAAACTTGTGTGATCAGATGTTACCTGAAAGTCTTTAAAAAACAAATGAGTAAAATGAAAGTTATCTAAAGACTCACAGAGAAGAGTATCATTTTTATCCTCTTCGTTAGATATTGTACTGAAAAACCAAGGAATGTCAAATATAGAAGAGGTCAGGTTATTGAAATCATATTTTGATATAAAGTTATCAATAACCTGAATCATGGTGCTTCATTATTAGTTTCCATATACATGCGTATGAGTTCATCATCCGCAGGAACCATCACACATTTTTCTCCAGTTTCCTTATTTTCTATACCTATTGTCTCTCCATTCTCAACTCTTTCCAAAAGAGAATCCCAATTTTCTTGCCAGTATTCCACAGAATAAAAGTCCATAGTTGAGGATATTTATAAGTCGGGGTGACAGGATTCGAACCTACGACTTCTGCTTCCCAAAAGCAGCGCTCTACCAAACTGAGCTACACCCCGAATACTTTTATATAGTACCAAAATTAATCAAAGATGTCAAGCGGTTGTGGATAATAGTTCAGATTCAAAACAACCCGTTTCTTTTGATCTGTGCAAGTAGTTCCAGTATGTCTGATATTAGAATCAAAGATGACAATTCTATTTTCAACAGAGTCAACTTTAGTTCCATCTTCAAATAATGTATAACCATCGTTTGTATTTAAATAAAAAACTGCTGTCTTAACATTTAATAATACATCAATGTGAAATCCATGTTCTACTATTTTTTGTGTTCTAGTAGTTGCATTTAATTTGACTTTAATGCAATTCCAAGGCATTATTGAGAGTCTATCCAACACAGGATTTAATAACTCCATGTTATCACTAACAGGCATGTTGTAGTAATAAAAATTATGAATTAATTGATAATTATCCAACTCATTACACGTTGGATTATCTTTTTTATCTATAGTGTTATCGCACCAATACCAGGGAAATTCTTCCGAAAATATTTTGTTTTTAAAATCTAAAAAAACTTTTTCGTCTAAAAAATTATCTATTACTTCCATTTTATTTTATTTTTTATAGTATCACTTATGATTATTTTTGGCGAATGGTTCCCAGTGTTGCCACTTGTAACGATGTACAGCCCACATCCCAATAATAGGAAAAAAGATTAAAGAGAATCCCATCACTCCAAGAGCAACAGGATTCTCCATCACAATACGAGCAAAATGTCCTAGTTCATGCATTACTTTAATACCTTGTGTGCGGTTCCATCACCATCATACTTATCGGTGTCATAGTATCCACCGTTAAGTTTCAGTCCAAACCATATTGTAGAGAGTACAAATGGAATTGACAAGAACATGAGTGCTTTTCCTAACAACATAATTCTCACCAGTCGTCGTTTTCTTCGTAGTCACCAGAGAGTTCTCTGAGATAATTCGTCCACCACTGAGGATCTTTCTGTCTTTTCCAATTAGGAACATCCATTCCTTTCTCAGAATAGTACTCAAAAAGAGCCTGATCTATTGTTTGAGAAATTTCAATATTCCTCATCCTCTTCATCAGCGTCTGCATATGCATCCTCCACGTAGGGTCCGTGTGGTCGTTTGGCATCTTCTCTGACATAAGTTACTTCAGATACGCTTGTAGATAACCATAGTGATAATTTCATTACTATGTAGATAACTGCGAGAGGAAGAAAACATAGTGAAAGAATTAATGCATGTCTCATCTTACGTGATGTCCTCCGAACATAAAACGCATTCCGTTTAGAACCTTGTTTGCGAAAGCACCCAGACGGCGCGAACCAAAACGTTCATACAACGCAGTGCTGATGACAGGAGCGGGTACGCCAAGATCCACAGCAGCATGGACAGTCCAACGACCTTCGCCACTGTCAGAGACACCCCCACTGTAATCATCAAGTTCACCATCGAACCGTAGAACATGAGCGGTAAGATCGAGCAACCAACTACCAACCACGCTACCACGACGCCACAACTCAGCCACCTCAGCAACGTTAATGTCATACTGATAATCGGCAGGGTTGTCCATTGGGGCAACTTCTGCATCTCCTTCTTTAACGTACTTAGATCCTGCATTTGCTTCGTGGAGGATGTTGAAACCTTCTGCATATGCTTGCATTATACCATACTCGATACCATTGTGAACCATCTTCACAAAATGTCCTGCACCAGGACCTCCACAATGCAACCATCCAGACTCAGCTTGAGTTACAAAACTGCCAGGTGCAGTTCTCTCGGCAGCTCCCACCCCTGGGGCGAGTGCATCAAAAATGCTTTTACAAGTGGCGACCGCAGTATTTCCGCCACCAACCATAAGACAGTATCCACGGTCCAAACCGTAAACACCACCGCTAGTGCCACAATCAATATATTGGATGCCCAGTTTTGCAAGGCGTTCTGCTCTTTTCCGACTGTCTTTAAAATTGCTATTGCCATGATCAATAATAATATCGCCTTCACTACAATATCGTAGTAACTCATTAATCGTTTCCTCTACTGTTTCTGCTGGTACAACCATCATGAAGATACCAGGTGTAGTACCTCCATTCTTTTTAGTCTTAACTACTTTAACAAGATTTTCAATGTCAGTTGTAATGCCGTCCACATATCCACTTTCGAATGCTTCGTTTGCTTTTGCATAATTCCTCCGATAACCCCAAACCTCAATTTTTCCTCTGGATCTCATTCGGCGAGACATCCCTTCGCCCATTCGTCCTAGTCCGATAAGTCCTACTTTCATAATTTCTCCTACTTAAGCTTGAGCGGATAATCCCAGTCTGTTATAAACTGAGTTTTGTGTTCAGGCCCCCATAGTCCACCATGGTAGATGTATGGAGCAGTTCTAATGCGACAATGATCACCAGTACATAACAAATCATCAACAATTCTCCAAGACTCCAACACTTCATCTGCATGGACAAAGTGTGATTGATCTTCATTGATGGCATCATAGAATAGTTTTTCATAACCATCTACCGCCTTCTCTACAGGATAATGATACTGAAGTAAGGCAGGTTCAACATTATCATTGAGACCAGGAGACTTGATATCAATCCGCATATCTAGATGTGGATCTGGTTGCAGTCTCATAACGATACGATCATTACAGTCATGTCCCTCAAAGAGGGTTTGTGGTGGTGCTTTAAATTTAATTACCACCTCCACACAATCAACAGGCATTTTCTTTCCTGTCAGAAAATGAAACGGAACTCCCTGCCATCTCCAGTTATCAATGTAGATATCACCAGAGACAAACGTTGGAGTCTGAGACTCAGGATCAACTCCATCCTCATCACGGTAACCAATGTATTGGCCAGAGACAAATCTTCCACCCAACCTAGTCGCAGCGAGAACTTTTGTCTTCTCTCTACGAATCTCTCGTGCATCAATCTTGCATGGAGGTTCCATTGCAATCAGTGCAAGAACCTGCAACATATGGTTCTGTAACATGTCTCTGACCGCCCCTGCGGTCTCATAGTACTGTGATCGACCCTCACACCCTATGGTCTCTGTGGCGAAGATCTGAACCTCTTCTACGTACTGCCTGTTCCAAAGAGGTTCCAGTAGAATATTGCTAAAGCGGGTGGCAAGGATATTATTAACAGTATCTTTACCGAGATAATGATCAATGCGATAGACTTGTTTCTCGCGTAGATGTCCAGCCACCACAGATTGTAGATAATTAGCAGATTGAAGATCGGTGCCAAAAGGTTTCTCAATAATGACTCTGGATTTTTCTGGGTCATCTAATTTACCTGCCTGTTTTAGATTGATAATTGCATCAGCATATCTCTCTGGGGGGACAGAAAGGAAGTATGTAACGTCGTCTCCCCAAACAAGTTTTTGTAATGATTCTGGATTAGCCAAATCACAAGAGACATAATCTAGTCTTTGTAAAAAGTTTTTTGGGTATTTCCCAAGAGTATCAACCCAACTCTGCTTTCCGTGATCAGTTCTGGATGCACCAGTAATCACAAGGTCATCAGGAAGAAGACCTTTCTTATGAAGAGAATGCAGAGCGGGTATAAGTTTTCGTCTACAGAGATCCCCCGTAGCACCAAATATAACTATCGATTTCATTCAACGACTCCCTTACAATGTGGACACGTCCATCCACTATCGCTGAATAATAAATTGGAATGAAATGCTCCACTTTCACAGAATTGTTTGATTGGTTCACTGATCTCAGCGTCAACCAAACTCTTATGACAATGTGGGCATTCTCTAAGTGTTAGTGGGTAGATCATGCTCTCTTCGGAACGTACTCCATGTCTTCTAAAAATTGATCAAGAATTGCACCATACTCCCTGAACTTTCTGTCACCAGCGATAAAACAACGTTGTCTCATCCAAACGGCATCAGCCAACATCTTTACTTGTTCTTCGGTAAAGGTGAATTCCTTCATTTGTTTTCCTCTTGTTTTTGTACTTGATCCCAGTCTTTCTGGAATTGTTCAAGACCTTTTTCGGTCATTACATTCTTATACATTGCCCAGAATACCACTGGTGGAATTGTAACAATGTCTGCACCAAACTTTGCACACTGTTCTACTTGACGTACATCACGGATAGATGCACCAAGAATCTGAGTAGTAGTGAATCTACCACCTCCAGTATACACCTCACGGATGTCTTTGATAAGTCCAAGTCCATCCACGGAGTTGTCCATCCATCTACCTACGAAAGGTGAGATATATGCAGCACCTGATTTCTCTGCGAGAATAGCCTGTGCAACCGAGAACACTAAAGTAACATTGACTTTATATCCAGCAATCGTGAGTGCAAGACATGCTTTCAATCCTTCAACTGTACATGGAACCTTGATCGTTACGTTCCATAATCCATTAAATGCTTGTGCTTGATCAATCATTTCCTCTGCAGTATCAGCAACCACCTCTGCGGAGATTGATTCTAACTGTGGAAATGATGTGTGAATTTCTTTAATAACTTCGATTGGATCACGTCCACTCTTACGAATAAGAGTTGGATTTGTTGTAACGCCGTTCAAAAGACCCGTTTCATAAACGGACTTAATCATATCAATCTCGGCGGTATCTAGAAAAATTTTCATATTTACTTCTTAAAAAGGATAGGCATGTGTCACTCCCCATAAAACAAATAATCCTATGGTTCCAAAAATGACTAAAGTATATAGAGTAAGACTATTCATCACAAATCTCCTCCGTTGCGAAATCCTACAATGTAACCAAGTAAAACTCCACACATAAATGACACCCACAAATACAACATGTGGGATACGAATGCAATAAACTCAAGCCATTCTGTCGTAGTCATCGTCTTCCTCGTATAAAGGACAAGGTTCTTCAAAGAGATACTGAATTCTAAGTTGATTGGTTCTTTCGTAAATTTGTCTGTAAAACTCTTCTTTTTCTTCTTTACTCATCTCTTTTGAATAAGTCTTCTACTTGTTTACGAGTATTAGTCATCCTTTCTTTTTCACGTTCCGCATGTTTGTACCCATGTTTGCCATGAAAAATAAAGTGACCTTGACAAATCATAGTCACTCCAAAAAGGAATAGAGTTATAACTCCGATCCAATCTACAATGTGATGTTCAACCATGGGAGAACAGGTGGAATGACGCCAATAAGTCTCAAAAGTCCTTCAGCAAATAAAGCAAGAACAACCCAACCAACGCACATAGAAATAATGGAAGCATTCCGATTGTGTCTGCGTATAGCAGCATCAATCATCTCCTGAACTTCTGTACGACTGACATAATCATCATCGTATGGACTCATCATTTCTCGTCTCCAAGCATTTTACCTAAGGGATCTTTTTCACCTCTCACAATTGCACATGCTCTTTTGTAGAACATGTTGTTGGTGTTACCAGAAGTCTCGAAAGTCTCCTTGATCTTCACCCAATTATTATAGGTGTGTTCGTCCATGAGGTTATTGAGTTGTACATAAGTATATAATAATTACGGATCCTCAAAAGGCATCATTGTGTGTTTGTATCGTAACACTCATTAAGTAATTATTAAATTTGTAACTTTTCTAAACGGAAAGGGTGGGATTCGAACCCACGGTGCTCGTCACACGGCAGTTTTCAAGACTGCTACCTTAAACCACTCGGTCACCTTTCCAATATTCACAATGTCAATGATACAGTTGGATCTTCTGAGATAGTTCCTTTCAAGAAGTAATTAAAAGCAAGGATGCCTCGATTTTTATCTGAATCATTTTCACTAACGGAATGTTCTAGATGACTTGGAAAAATAAAGACATCACCCGTTTTAGGTAATATTGTCCAAGTATCTGAATTCAAATTGATAGGTCTATCAACAATTGGTTTTACAGTTGGAGAACAAAAAGTATTTGCATTATCTCCACTGTGAAATGTAAGTCTTCCAGCATTTCCTTCAGACTTTAAATAACAAACTCCACTATAAACAGAGTTTGTATGCATATGTCGTTCCACTCTGGAACCACCAAGTCCAATTGCTGCCCAAGAACAAACTAGTTCTGGTTTAACACTCTTTGGAAAATATAAAGTATTAAACAAAAAATGTTGTACCATTGAATCAATGGTTTCCTTTAGATCTTTAAGTTTAGGATCATTCAAAACCTGGTTAGACTTTGTATTATAAACTCCTGCCTGGGTTTTGTTTTCTGTAAAAATGGCAGTATCAACTACATCAATTTCAAAATAAGTATTTTTAAAATTATTGATGTGGTAGATACCAACAGGAACTGGAAATAAAGCTTTTACATTTGAAGTAAAAGGAGATGAAGTATTACTATTTGAATTCTTAATTAATTCAGCAATGTTGTTCATCTAATTTCAAAATTTAATTTTCTAACTTTTCTGGATCTTCTGGATTCCTGATACGCGAGATCAGAATCACTTAGAACATTTTTTCGTTTGTCCTCTGCAATAGAGTTTAACATAACAACTTGAGATAAGTCAAGGGCTGTAACTTTACTATCTTTAATTGTAGTTAAATTATCGCATCCACAACATTTTGTTTTTGTTGGATGTCCTTCTAACTCCGTATTACAGAGTTTGCATCTGATACGCAACATTTTTCAATTTTTCAACCTCTTATTTATCATGCAAGATGACGGGATTGAACCGCCGACCGCCTCGGTGTAAACGAGATGCTCTACCGCTGAGCTAATCTTGCTGGAGCGGGTAACCAGGATCGAACTGGTGATTCCAACTTGGAAGGATGGCGTGTTACCGCTACACCATACCCGCATAACTTCTCCAAAAGGAGAAGATTGTCAAGTTATCAAAGAGAGAAATCTTCGATGAGACAATTATATCTATAAAAGATTTAATTGTCAAGTGTCGGTGAGAGGACTTGAACCTCCACGTCGCAAGGACACTGGAACCTAAACCCAGCGCGTCTACCAATTCCGCCACACCGACTTAAATGGGAAGTATTAGAGGACTTCCCTGCGACTATCAAACTTTCGCCTGACAGAAGGTTGGTCTCTTTTTAGGCTATTTGCCTAACGAGTACCAACTCCCCCGGCAGGATTCGAACCTGCGACCAATCGATTAACAGTCGATGGCTCTACCGCTGAGCTACAGAGGATTATTTTTTGACCTTTCTTCTTTGTCGAGTTTGAAGTAGAGTTTATAATACCTCTTTTTCATCTCGTCAATGGTATCCATGTCTTCTTGGAAGCCCATGTACTTGAGGAGTGAGTATGACCCTTCAAGTTCACTCAGCAATCTTAGTATATTAACTGCTGATTTGTCAAATCCACCGAATCGATATGCGTAAAAATCGTCAGCTTGTTTCATAAGAAGAAAGGACAACGACTCAGGAGGGACTTGAACCCCCGACCAACTGCTTAGAAGGCAGATGCTCTATCCAACTGAGCTACTGAGTCATTTGACTACCCCAATATTATAAAGGTTGAGGTAACGTCTGTCAAGCATAATACGCTTTGTAGTATGAAACGATTCCAAAACTATTTACATTGCCTTGGGAAACCCAATCATGAGAACACTCAGTAATCGATTTCATACTGTACTTTGGTTCTCCATTTTCGTCAAGTTCAGAACCGAATCTTTTCAGAAGAAGTTCATATACTTGTTCCCTAAGTTCCATTCGATCATCACTGTAACGCCAATCTTCGTTCATCTGAATTGTGCCAAACCAGTACCAGAACTCCAACCACCAGGGCCGGATTGATATTGTTCAGATCCACCACCAAGTTGAGGAAGTGGATCTAGTTGAATAGTAGTATTACCACTAGAAGTTGCAATACGATACATCTTTTCATGAATATCATCCGGTTCAACTACAACACCATGAATAGGATGACAATCTTCTTCATTGAAAATAATTTGTCGATCTTCAATCGCCCTTTCCCTCGCTTCTTTTAAAGAAATAGATCTTTCAGTTTCGGGAGCAGGACCAAACCATGGATCATCCTGCAACACATCTGGAGCAGGAATACCAATATAAGGTTTGACTAAGTTTTTAATTTTTTGAAAAATCATGACCAGATTAGTTTTTTGTGGTAGTTGTGAGCGTATTGTTCTCTATGACCTTTAATACCCCATCCTAACCAATAATAAGCACCAACCATGTATTGATGAATTGGTTGTCCATGTCCTTCAAATTCTGGAAGAACTTTTTGGAAAGAATATTCGTTAATCATGTATGCGGTTTGACCTTCAAGAGATGAAGGATCATAACCATATTTTTTGGAAAATTTACCTAATCCTTTATAGCGATTTATGGATGTCCATTGGATTAAACCATAACCACCTCTGAGACATCTATGATATGGAACTCTCGCACCACCTTCACAAATGTTAGGTACAAAACCAGACTCTGCTTTGATATTACCCATAATCGTAGCAAGAGCATTACGATCTGAGATATTTGTTTTTGCCTGAAGTTGTTCAAGAACATATTGTTCATTCTTGTTACAACCAGGACACTTCCAAGATCCTTTTTCAACTTCAATAGGAATTGCCTTTGGAGGAGGACCTTTTTCTATTTTAACATCAAGAACCGCAATCGGCAGTCCAGTCATCATTTCAGCATGTGTGCTACTAACACCAAACGCTGCAAGTGAAACTGCCGCAACAGCTCCGAGTTTTTTAAAAAGCATTAATACGTATTGAACTCTGCATCCGAATAGAAGGGGGGTATACCACAACCCTCTCGGGGGGCACCTTCCTCGGCTCTAAAATCAAATCAAGGTCTCATAATAAAAAACCCACCAAAGTGGGTCTATCCATAATATCAATTTTATTTAGTATTGTCAAGAAGGATTAAAAATTCTACCCCATCCATCGTTTCCGTTTGGACACCAACGTGCTTGGAGTTCTGACTTTTTGTAGACAGCACCCCTGCCGTTGTAGACATCAGAAGAATAACCGTCATTGAGAGATCCATAAGGATCATTAACAACATAGTCATCGCCTTTTTTTCCTATGACTACACACATATGACCACCCTTAGGAGCACTAAGAGGACCTCTGTGAAGGATACCAATAATAACTGGACGACCTAAAGCCAGTTCAGTATCCAAATCTTTGAACGTTAGATCATAGTGGAATGTTGATCTAACTCCATACATCTGTAGAACTTTCGTTTGTACAGCATGGTCTGTAGTGTCGCCAACGGCAAATACCTTTTCCACATAAGCATCATCACCCTTAGCACCTTTGAGTGTACCTGGTTTTAAAAACTCCAGACACATGGCACAGGATGATGAGTTACAGGTTCTTTCAGAATCTCTGTAATTATCTGTCTGTGGGAAGAATGGGACTTCTAGAACGGATGATTTTGGTTTAGTTCTGTATAGGTTTACCCATTCAGAATTATCATCCATGAATTCGGCTGGAAGGTTATCTTCCAGCCACTGAACTGCAGCAACATGATTTACGTTGTCTGCTTTATAATACCTGAAAAAGTTATGTAAATCAATTGCCATACAATGACAACATAGGCATTATATTTAGATACAAGTTTCCATTTCTACAAAGTTTTCTTTGAACTCTTCATAAACTGCACAAGCATTCAAATAATCACCCATAGACACTAGATCATGGATTCTATCTACGATGCTGTCCTTGAGAATTTCAGTCTCATTCATCATTTCCTGTTCCATGAAAATAGTCCTTCCTGTAGTAACGACCGAGAACATTAGAATTGTAGAACGCAGGATCCCCGTTGTCAAGTGATTCGATGAGAACGTTCTTCATGAACAACTGACGAGTTTCCTCGTAGTTTACCTTTCCTGGTGTATTATGTAGTGATAAAATTTCTCGTTGGAAGTTCTGTTTTCCGTACTTTTTTATATCTTCCTTCAACTCTGGACAAGAGCCGTAATACTTTTTCCAATCAGACTCTTGTTTTACTTTACGTTTTTTTCCCTTTGGTTTTCGGAACGACCAAAAATACTTTCTACCAATGTAACGTCGTGAGTTGGACTTATTGGTAATGAGATAAACAAAACCGAAGTACTCCCCAATATCATCAGAAGTAAAGCATTCGTCACCAAATATCCAGGGATTCTCATAGTCACAACTCATTAAAGCTTTTAGAATTCATGAGCTTATTTATCTCTTGAACCCTGGCAGAGTTATTGTAACCATAAAAAAAGAGTCCGTCAAGCGGACTCTCAAAACTTCAAGTTTTATATCACTGACCTCTTGCTGCCTTCATCGCGGCATCCATTTGAGATGCTCTATTACCTAGTTTACCAGCAATTCCAGTATTTGAGGAGGTATTTGTATTTGTTTGTTTCTTAGCCATTGGATTCTTGATACCGAGTCTTGGGTGACCGATGTATCCGTCTCCAGATTGTCCACCTAGAACCTCATCAATCTGATCACCTTCTACTTGAGTTTCCTCTTTTTTGGCTTTGCGAGCTTCGATTTTCTTGTTGAGTGCCATGATGTCTTTGATGCTCATCTTACCAATACCAGTGAATCCGTCCTTGGAAGGATCTGGTTGACCCTCAGAGTCATCTTTATAACCACCAGCAGAACGAGCAGCACGACGGTTCTCGTCTACATACTCAGCCTCTTCTTTCTTGAGGTTTGCTTTACGATACTCAAGATCTGCACGAGTACCCTTGTCCATCTTACCTTGGGATTTTGGTTTGGTCTTACCACCTTCGTCAGGTTGGGAACCAGGATTTTCTGCCTTGACTCTGCGACCATGGGTGTATTCTGCACCAGATTGTTTGTCATCACCAGAAACCATCTTACCACCAGGAGAACGGTCTCTCTTGTATTCGTCAGAGGACTGTCCGTGTTTACCCTTGTAACGTTCTACAATCTCATCTCTCCACTCTTCACTCATGTTTGTCATGATCACAAGTGCATTCTCTTCAGTCTCTGCATAACCTTCATCTAGAAGATGTGATTTAATGATGTCGAAGATGTTCATGGATTCCTCCTCTAATGGTTTAATAGGTTTTGAAACATTAAATTTAGTATTTGCAGCAGATTTTGTTGGAGCACCAGCAACTGGTTTGAAAGTATTGGAAACAGATGTTGAAGGTTTTGCTGGGACAGGTTTTGTTGCAGATCCAAACTCAGATCTGTTTACACTTGCTTGACCAATTTTGTTAGCAGATGCAGATTTGGCAGTACCACTTAAAATCTTCTTAGCATTAGGAGACTTGGAAATACTATCGATAGCAGCATTACCTCTAATTGTCTCAAGTTCTGCCTTGTTCTGACCAGGCATATCCTTCATCAAAGGATTCGGAGTCTTTGGTTTTGCAAAGTCCTTACCAAACTTGGCTTGGTTTGCTTTCATACCAAACTCTTTTGCCTTTGCAGGATCGGTCTTTCTTAGTTCTTGATACTTTGCATTGGTTGCAGCATCTTTCTTTTGACCTGCAACTTTATTATAACGAGTTTTCTCTGCGTCACTGAAGTTACCTGCAGTAAACTTTCCAGTAGCCTTATCTAGTTTACCTTCTACTCCACCTTTCTTAGCAAGAACTGTTGGATTTGGTTTTGGTACGGGTGCTGCAGGACGAGGTGCTGCAGGACGAGGTGCTCTAGGATCACCCTTCATTGCAGCATCAGTTTCCGCACGTTGTTTTGCTAATACTTGCGCTTTTTGTTCAGGAGTAAGACCACCACTTGGTTTTGGTGCAGGTTTTGTTCCAGTACCAAAGTAATCATCGGGATTCATCGTTTGACGATCTTTGGTATTCTTGTCAATTTGTTGTTGTGTTTTGGAATCTACTGTTGGTTTTGGTTTACTATTTGTATCAACCTGTCCAGTTCTCAGTAATGTATTAAGATTCTGACTCCTTTGTCTTTGTCTTCTAAGGGCATCATTGTCTTGACCTGTTAGTTGACCAGCCAACCCGGCAGGTATATCTTTTATAGCATTAGTAAGTCCTCTGCCAACACGATATCCAACATCAGTATTTGGATTTGGTGCCTCATCAAGAATCTCAACATCCTCACCCAAAATATCTTGAACTACTACTATTTCTTCATCGAAAACTTCGGGGGTTTCATTAACCTTAGAATAGGCCTCCATAAGACCTTTAATGTCTTTTCCTTCCATTGACTTTTACAAATAATTTCTCTATAATGTTATTTATTAATCTATTATATAAGTGGCATATTCTTCGATTTGGTATTTTTCAAAAATACCCATAGAGCTTACAGATCTAATTTGCAGAGAAGTGTCATCTTTTGATAATGAATTACAGACATCAGAGATAATTCAGACAACAAATAATCAACTAGATATAGACAAACGCAGAAGATCTAGTAAACATTCTTGGATTCCATCCAGTCATTGGATACATGGATTATTGTGGCATTATGTAACGTTGGCTAATAGAGATAATTTTTTATACGATATCGAATGTATAGATGGAGGAATGGTTCAATATACAAAGTATAATAAAGGTGATTTTTATGCGTGGCACTCAGACACTCTTATAGACTATTCGTATAAACCAAAATATACCAGGACAGAAACTGAAAGTATTGCTGAAGACAAATTTAACTTACTAGGAGAATCGTCAAGAAAACTATCCTTTGTAATGCAATTAACAGATGAATCGGAATATGAAGGTGGAGAAGTTCAAGTTATGGACTCTACTGGTGAGTTATATTCCGTCCCAAGAGAAAGGGGTGCGGTAATAATTTTTGATTCAAGACTGACACATAGAGTAAGAAAAGTACGTTCTGGTATCAGAAAAAGTTTGGTTGGTTGGGCGGTTGGTCCCAGGTGGAGATAAATAAACAAATAGAGGGAACCTGAGGAAATTTAATGTCTAGACTTGGCATCAATACAGGAAATAATGCAAACGATGGTCAAGGTGATACGCTGCGTGCAGCGATGGGGAAAATTAATAGTAATTTCCTAGAAATATACACCACACTTGGCGATACAGCTAACGTTATCAGTTATGCAAGTACAGCTGGAATTGCCACTTTGGCAAGAAATCTTGCAAATAGTCCAATCATAGAAGTTGATGGTATCGTAAACTCTGGTATTACAACCACTGAACATATTGAAGTAAGAAACATTACTTCTACTGGAATTATTACCGCAGTTCAATTCGTTGGAGATGGTAGTCAATTAACAGATGTTATTGCTACAAATCCTGGTATTGAAATTCTAGATGAGAATGTAAGACGAGGTGTAGCGAGAGAAATCAACTTCGGCGCAAACGTACTCGTAACCGCACCAGATGTAAACGGTAGAGTAACAGTTACCGTTCCTGCTGGAACCGATTCCACAAACTACTCAAACTTTGCTGGAATATCTTCCTATGCAGATTCTGCTGGCATTGCTACTCACGCTACAACCGCAGATGTAGCAGCAGATCTTTCGGGTTCCCCAGATGTAGAACTAGGAAATGTAACCGCAGGAATTATTACCGCAACAGAATTTATCGGTGATGGTTCTAAGATTACTGGAGTTGTCGGAGAAGGTTCTGGTGTTAGAGTTGAAGATAATGGAATCATCGTTGGTGTTGCAGGAACAATCAACTTTGGTGGAGACCTAGACGTTGGTCCTATCATCGGCGGAAGAGTTACAATTACTGGAAGTGGAATTGCCACAGGTATTGATGGAACTCCAGACGTAGATCTTAGAAACGTAACTGCTGGAATCATAACGGCAACCTTCTCTGGTGATGGTTCTCAACTAACTGGAATTCCTAGAGGTTATTGGGATAAGAGTCTAGTTGGACTCAACACAGTAGATAATGTTGGTATTGGTACAACTGCAAAACCAAATTACGCTCTTGACGTAAGTGGATCTGTTTCATTAAGAAATGATGCAACTATTTCTGGTTCTAGATTTAGTACAACATCTGGTGGACAGGCATCCTTCACACTTCCAAGTTCTCCAGTTTCTATTAGTGGAGGAAACGGACAAACATCAATAGAAATTCAACAACTCAATAACGAACCATTCAGAGTTCGTTACATGGGTAAGTTTGATAGTACCCTACAAATTGGAACATCGTTCTACAGCGATACGGTATCAATCCCTGATTATAAGAATGCAATATTCATGGATGGGGGTCGCTCCTGTATTGCAGTAGGTACCGGCATTACAATGTGTGGTATGTCTGGTATCATTACCGCAAATGGATTTGTTGGCGATGGTTCTGGCATTACTGGTATTCTAACTGGTGCAGATGTAGAAACTGCGGTAAATGCAGGTCTAGTCGGTTATGCAACACAAGGTTACGTTAATAATTCTATTGTTGGACTTCTTACTTCTGGAGCTCTAAATGGATACGCAACAGAAAGTTGGGTTGAGAATGAAATTTCACTAATCCCAACCTTTGGTGGAGATTACAATGATCTCGTTAACAAACCATCTATTCCAGCAGCATTAAATGATCTTACAGATGTAAACGCATCTACTCCTTCGAATGGTCAAGTGCTGAAGTGGTCTGGTAGTGCTTGGGTTGCAGCAGCAGACCAAACTGGTGCTGGTGGAGTTGGTATTGGATTATCTGATCTATCTGTAACTCAGAATCCAGCAGGAATTGCTTCGTTAACATACGACAACACCACTGGAATTTTCTTATATACTCCACCAAACCTAACAGGATATGCAACTACAGATTCTATTAGTAGTTTCATAACATCTGCTGCTTTGGTTGGATATGCAACAGAAGGTTATGTTGACAACTCTATAAGTATCTCTGGATTCATCACCTCAGGATACCTACCTCAAAATAACTATGCAACCACAACTACAATCGAAGCATATGGTTATGCAACTCAAGTTTATGTAGATACTCAAATTGCAGGAGTTTCAAGTTTCACTGGTGCTGCAAGTACAATCACTTCCCTTAACATTGATCAGTGGACACAGGCCTATAGTTGGGGCAACCATGCTAATCAAGGATATCTAAATGTTTATACTGAAACATCGACACTACAAGATGTAATTGATAGAAGTGGAATTGCAACTGCAGATGTTACAATTGTAGGAATATTAACTGCGACTAACTTTAAGACTCCTGGTGGAACATCTTCTCAGTTCCTAAAAGCAGATGGAAGTTTTGATAGTAATACTTATCTATCAGATGTTACTATCACTGCAGGTTCCGGAATTGATGTAGTAGAACTTTCAGAAGGAAACTTCATTATTACCTCAACTGGAGGAGGTGGTGGTGGATCAAATCTGATCATAAACGATGATGGTTCTTTAGTTGGAACTGCTGGAACCATTGATTTTGGAATCGGTTTATCCGTATCACCAGTATCCGCTGGTGTTGTTACTGTAACTGGAATAACAACTTCTAATATAATATCAGACTCTTTAGAAGTTTCTGGAGTTTCCACATTTAGTAATGACGTAACCGTTAATGATGGTGGACTAACTGCAAGTAGACTAAATGTTTCTGGAATTTCAACATTCCAAAACAATATACAAGTAAACTTAGATGCTATAGTTTCTGGTATTGTATCTGCAACTGCTTTCTATGGAGACGGTTCTGGCCTTACTGGTATTAATGGTTCTGGAGTTTGGACTACTGTTGCCAGTGGAATCATCACTTCCAAAAATGTTGGTATTGGAACTGACGTAGCTTCTTCCGCATTAACAGTGGAGGGAGATGGAAGATTTAGTGGTGTTGTTACTGCCACTAGATTTGAAAGTGCCTCTGCAGGTACTCCAAGTATTGATTCTCCAAATAATCTTAATATCAATGCAATTAACGTTGCAATTAGTACAGACTTAACAGTTGGTGGAGATCTTACAGTAAATGGAAGTTTTGTTGGTGCTGCAAGTAGCATTAACGTATCAACTGGTCATGGTAATGTTGATCAAACTGGAAGTCTTGTATTTACTCTTGGTGGAGCTGGCAATAGTCAAGCTTATATTGATGCAGCATCATACAATCCAGGAACAAATACTTTGAGTGTAGACAATGTAAAAGTCACTGGGATAACAAGTTCCAAGACTTATTATGCAACTACTACTGTTGGTGATGGTACTGATGTGGGATTTGCAGTTAAGTATTATATAACAAACAATGCAACAACTGCATATCGTTTTGCTGGTCCTGGTCTATTAAATACTACAGATAATCCAACATTCTATCTACAGAGAGGATTTTCTTACATCTTTGAAAACTCTACTGGCGTAAACCATCCATTCAGAATCCAATTTACAGGAACAACCATCGGTGTGGGTACTTATGTAACAGGTTCTCAAACTGGAACTCAAATATTTACGGTTCCATTCGATGCACCATCAAGTTATGAGTATCAATGCACGATTCACGGTGGCATGGTAGGAACATTTAACGTAGTATAAAAATGAACAAATATACAATCTCAGTCACATCTCCAGAATATTGGCAGGAGATCCACGATCTCCTGTGTGATGAAACTTCTTGCGATCATATACCAGATAGACAAGTTTCTTGTTGTGATGAGAAATTACATAGTCCTACTAGAGGAACGTTTGAATTAAGTGAAGAAGAAGTTGAAGATTTAAAAAATCATGAACATATTGAGTGGATTGAATTGGATCCAACTGAATACAAAGATGAATATCCAAAACCAGGTCACTATATCAAAAGATTCAATAAAAATGTGAAAGTATATCGTGACTTAGATTCTTCTGGGATTCCCGCAACAAATCCAACTTCTTTAGAATTAGATAGAACTGGGTGGGGACTTGTTAGAACTGGAATCAAAACCGCAGGAGACTTTTGGGGTGAAAGATGGGGAACATCTGGTGATGCTCCACCAATTAATGGAGATGTTAGTTATAGTTTAACTGGAAAAAACGTTGACGTAGTTATTCACGACTCTGGTGTTCTTGCAGCTCACCCAGAGTTCTTAGATGAAAATGGAGTATCTAGAGTAAGAGATATTGTTTTAGATGGCCCATATTACATAGATCCAGATTATTTTGACACTAATAATCTAACTTATACTAGATGGGATGGTAGAGTTGGTTGCACCACAACCGCTGCAAGAAACTGGTGGATTAGTGGATCAAACAGATCTGTTGGATTCAGTACAATTGGTACAGTAAGTGTAAGTACAGGGTACATAGCATCCCCCGCTATTGGAGTAGGTAGTGATGGTTCTAATAGTATGACTAGTGGACATGGCACTGCATGTGCTAGTTTAATTGCTGGAAAAACTCTTGGACTTGGATTTGAGGCTAATATATGGAATATGTCTGGTATCGGTGAACCAGCATCAATGAGTATTAGCATCGAACAAAATTATGACTTGATGAAATTATTTCACTTACACAAACCCGTCAATCCAGAAACGGGAGTAAAGAACCCAACACTTATCAATGGAAGTTGGGGATATCAAGCTGCATTTTTATCCTCCAGTACTGTTACATATTTGTTTAGAGGGGAAACTGGTACTTTTACAGGAAATGATCCAGTCACAGATCAAGTGACCGCTATGAAGACTGGGTTAAATGCTCAAATTGCTGGCGTCCAAGAATCTTGGTCTTCTTCATCTCGTTCAAATTCCACCGATACTGCTGGTAGGGAACTAATGGATGCAGGAGCAATATATGTTGCTGCAGCAGGAAACAATAACCAAAGACTTGGTGTAGGATCATCAGATCCCGATCGTCTAAATTATATGTCCGATAATTATTTCGGTTCAACAGATCCAAGATCACACTTCCCAAGTAATTGCGTCCCTTGCAACCATAGGGACTGGATGAACCCACAAGGTATCGGATTTAACTCTACCACTGATCCAGAATGGCATCCAGTAATTTGTGTCGGTGCTATGAATGATGAGTTTTATGATACTCAATTAAGAGAAGCAAAAGCAAGTTATTCTAACAATGGTCCTGGAATTGATGTCTGGGCACCTGCAGATGAAACTCTAGGTGCAGGAACAAATAATGTTAGTGGATATACTGATTATCAAAGATATGATGACACTCGTTTTTACGATTGTAGATTTAATGGAACATCTGCAGCTGCACCAGTAGCTACATCAGTATTATCAATATATCTTCAAACAAATCCAACAGCAACATCGAGAGATGTAAAAGAATGGATAAACAAACACGGTTCTGTAGTCGTTGCAGACGAACAGTTCCAAGATAGTGAACCAGACGATACTCAGACAAACTATTGGACATTCAGTTACACTCTAAGAGGTGCAGAAAGGAGAGTTATTTACAATCCTTACGCTAATGATACTATTCCAAAAATTGAAGGTGTCAATATTTCTGGTGGATTAAATATTAAGATGCAGTAAAAGTACTAAATAAAAATAGCGTTTGAAGACCAACTTAATGAAAAAGTTAGCTTTGCTCTTCGGCATGGTTTTGATGGCAGCGCCCGCACACGCTGATCTTACTCATAAACTTTCTTCATCAGTTCAACTGACTGTGAATGCTGCGGCAACCAATGTTCAAAGAGTTGGTAACTCCTACTCTGTATCTGGTAATGGGGTAACTCTTGATGTTGGTGGTGGGTCAAAAGGAGCTGCTGACCTTGCTGTCGGTGGACTCGGCACACTAACTAGTGGTGTTGCTGGTGGATCTCTTCCCACAGCATACCAGACAACAGACGGTGCTTCATTCACCTTCTCAAACTCGTTTACTGCTGGTGACACTATTCAAACTTCTGCTCCTACTGTAGGTGCTGTTGATGCTTATTCTAATCAAACTTCTACTGCTGCTGGTTCTGCTGGGTCTCTTGCTGGTACGATTACGTCGGCAGGATCAGTAACTCTTACTGCTGGTGGTGCTGGTACTTCGGCAACAGGACAATACGTTTCCGAAATTACTATCAAGTAACAATGGGACTTAGTTATGGTTTTCCAAATCCTCAAGGGTGTCAATGTTCAAACTGCACTGGCACCTCTTTCTGCAACTGTTGCTCTCATTGCATTGTTTTCTGGGCAAGTAAAAGCGGTTCCAGTAGTTCCAAACTTCACACAGGGCTCGATGACTTCCCACACGGAAACAACGAGTACGGTAACAGAGACAATTAATTCAATAGATTATAATACGGGTTATCAATATACAGTAACAGGTAGTGGTATTACAGCATCAGGAAATCTTTCACCAGGAACAGGTGCTAATAATGTAACAATCGAAGGAGTGACTTCATCATGGACAGGCGTCAACAGCAGACCAACATTCACACAGACAACACCAGGAGCAGCGTTTCAGTTCACAGAAACGTATCAAGGCCCTGGTTTAAGCAATCAAACAATTATTCAAAGAACTACCGAAATTCAAAGCGTCACCGACACTACAAGTATCTTTACGCAGTAATCCTAAGTGTCGCATCCTTCACACTGGTCGAACAAAGAGTTCTTGCTGAGACTGTTGGCGGCGTTAGCGCCACTGCTGCTCCTGTGGCTAATTCCTCTGGCAGTGTCACAAACCAAGCAATCCAAGTCCTACAAGGCCCCTATATCACCAACACCTATGGTGGTGGAATCCAGTGTCAGGGCCCAACTCTAAACATAACTCCATTTGTCACTGGTGCTGGTTCAATGCAGAAACCATATGAACCATACTATAGGGATCCTGTATATGATATGCGTGACCTCAACGATGATGGGTCTCTGGATAACCCAGGCAACATTCTTTACCATGTACCCACCAGAACAGGTCAAAAAGATAACTATAACCTCTCAGTAGGTGTCAGTGCTACCTGGAGTATCCCACAAGATAAGAAGCTTCAAGATCAGTGTAAACAAGCAGCAGCAACTCAGATCGAGTTACAACAGCAACTAATTGCTAACAAACGTTTAGACTTTGAAATAGCCAGACTCAAGAACTGTGGCGAGTTAATGAAAGCGGGAATTTTATTTCACCCCAAGTCACCATATCATAAAGTCTGTGCAGACGTGATACTAGTTAATCCTCCTGGAGTTGTTGCACCTCACGTTCACTCTATCCCTTCGGCTTCAAGACAGACTTCAAGGCCCTTATCGCCTGTGTCCTCTCGCGCTGAAGATCTCGGCGCTCCCTTACAGACAAGACAGGGACAGACTTCCCCCTAATAGAAGCAATCTTTTTCATCACTTTCTTGACGGTTGGTTTAATAACCTTGAGTAGGACATCCGCCAACGGTTTTGCCATAAGTGCAGATGCAGTTGCAACGACAGCGATACCACCAGTAGTCATCACAGTTCCTGCAGGAGGAACCCCAGCAATAATTTGTTCTGGAATGGAAACTTTCTCAGTGATTTGGATGCACTGACCATCTATAATTTTATATCCACTTACTTTCTTTCTAAAACCTTCTAAGTATGTTCCAATAGGTGCTGTTTCCTGTTGTACTTCTGTAGGACACTCTATCTTTGGCTTATTGACAGTTACCGTTGATGGTGGAGTTCTTGGTATCTCTGGTGTTGGTAACTCAGGTGACTCTGGTGTTTCAGTTTTATATCCAGATATCTGAGAACCATCACTAAATACCATACTCTCAGGAGAATATTCTATTGGATTGAATGATGGGATAGTGGCATCACAATACACCATCGATCCATTCTCATCATCCTGTGCGAGTTTCTTGTTTTTGCCAGCATCAGGATGTGATTCTACACAACCAGGAAGATTGACGATAGGAGTCCCTATCTGTTGCGTTACTGGAACAACAGGCGGTATTGCTTGTGGTGATTGAATCAACGAATTAGGAATTTGTGGTACATTCAAACTCCTAATTTGTACTTCTCGTATCTCAGGCATCAATCATTGTCAGTGAAAAAATTCCAAATGCCAGAGTAAAAGTGATAAAAGAACACATAAAGAAAGAACTTTCCCTCAGTGTCTCTGTTTTTTCTTTTTCTTGTTGTAGTCATAATTAAATTTTATTTTATTAATTCGAAGTGAATCCCTTCTCGAAATCTAAAACTGGGCCAGTCTTAGTTGGGAGTTTGGGTATCTCAGGCATAGAACTCTTAATCATTCCAGGAAGTTTACCAGACACCGATCCAGTAACTGTTTTAGTAACTTCTTCGATTGCTTGTTGTTTCAACTCTTCAACCATTCTATCCTTATTCAGATAAAGATACGTACCACCAACAACAACGCCAAGTGACACAAGTCCCGATAATAAGGCAATACCATTAATAACTTTCTGCATTTTAAACTCCGAATTTTTTTAATTGTTCATCAACATCTTTGAATTCACCATAATACTCACATGGATATTCCATAGTGGTGAGAACTTTATTTGGTAACATTAAATCAGTTCTACAATACCCACCACCAATTTCAATATGTCCAACAATAAACAATGTAGTCAACAACATTTTAATACCTCATTCAACTAAAGTACCATGCGCTCTACGAATTTCACGTAGTTCTTCAAAGTTCTTCTGTTTGGTTCCGCCGTCATACGCCCAAGCATAACCCTCTTCGATCATTTGTTCGTTGAGGGACACGTCGGCGTCTCCGACGTAGAGCCAGCCGAGAAGACGCCCGTACTTCCCAACACCGCCAACAAGCTCAGTGCGGATAACGAGATCGTCAGACCCATGAAGTACCTCCGCAAGTCTTGCTTCCAACCAATGTGTTGCGTCATAACCAAGTGCTTTTTCTTCTTCGTCTTTAGTGCGTTTCTCTGGGGTGTCAACACCAGCAACTCTAACTCTTTCTTTTTTATAAAGATCAAAACCGAGATCAATCGTGACATCGATCGTGTCTCCATCCAGTACTCTATCTATACTGGTTACTCTAAAATTGTAACAACTCTTACGAGAGGGTGGTTTCATTGCTCCCATTACTTTTTCTTACCTCCTTTCTTAGCTTTCTTCGCAGTCGCGTTCCCTTGATTCTGCTTTGATTGACCCTTCTTGCCCTTGTTCGCGGACTTGGACATCTTCTTCTAGTTCCTTAAATGATAGGCGTAGAATATATATGACACAATATAGCGTAAATGCGAGTCCGCAACCAAGAAGGATGATTACGGACCATACTGGGTTATTTACATCTTCAAGTGGTTTCAAAAGTAATTCCATTAGAACCTAAACTTAACTTTACCAGCAACAGCAGTATTACTAATACCATCAGATATTTGATGGAGTCCTTCTATGTATAACACTTGGTTGTAATCAAGAGAAGCAATAGTTGTCACATCAATATTAGTATCAACGGATGCTTCTAAACCAAAACCAAACTTGTCTCCTTTCTTACCACCAAAACGACGAGAAATAGCAAGTCCTGCTTCACCAGTGTGATTTGTCTTGTTTACTTCCTCATCTCTTCTTGCCGTTTGAATAGTGCCAGACTCACTGTAAGCATCTCTATGATACTTACCAATGGTATATCCAACGAAAGGACTTACATACTTATTTGCCTTAACGTAAACTCTATTGTTTACCCACCACTCTTGTCCATTAGTGGTTGAAGCATTATTAAAGAGACTACCTGTATTTCTGGCAACGGTGTAAGTATTCTGAGATAATCCAGCATTAGTGCGAAGTGATAATGTATTACCACGAAGCATACTGAATACACCATAGTGCTTGGCACTCAGGTTTGAATAACTATCAGCACCAGTTAAGTCAATATTTACATCATTATATTGTCCACCCAGAGTCCAGTTTGGTTTTACATCAATTTCTAATCCACCACCAATTACTCTGGATTTTCCATAGTAACCATTATCACCATTAGCCCATCCAAAGTAATTCTTACTGAAAACTCTTACTCTTTCTTTTGTTTTTGAAGGAGTATGATTGAGAATACTTTGAAGACCGCTGTTGATTCTATCAAGAACTTCTACCTGATCAATACGTCCAGTATACTTCTCAGTAGTATTTGTAGTTGTGGTAGAACTCGAATAACTTGTAGTTGTAGAACCGTCACTATAAGTATCTACAGTTTGATATGTTTTGGTGGTGTCTTTCTTTACATTTCTGTCTAATGTTTGAACACCATCTTTTACAGAAGGAGTATCAGTAATAGTAGTAACTACTGATGTAGAATATAAACTAGTTGCCGTACTTGTAAGTGTTGGAGAACTACCAGCAAGAACAGCAGCAGAGATAGTAACAGTGCTACTACGAATTACCTGATCCCAAGGAGCCCAGTCCATCGTTGGAGATCCAGA
>Ga0222715_10001302_pt1 | contig 23972 bp, 41 predicted proteins | sample C33_9DmetaG_FD_165056 | JGI IMG/M metagenome (GOLD analysis project Ga0222715, IMG submission 165056) | Estuarine water microbial communities from San Francisco Bay, California, United States - C33_9D | ecosystem: Environmental > Aquatic > Marine > Unclassified | place: USA: California...
TACAGTAAATCCTTTAGCAAAAGTCATTCCTCCACCATTTGCAATCGTAATTGCATCATCTCCATCTGTAAATTCTATTAAAGGAGTTCTAACTGATGTTGAAGCAGTTATTGTAGCAGGATTGAAACTTCCTGAAACACTTAAATCGCCTGTAACTGCAGTATTGCCTGTTCCTGCATCTACTTTAAATATCGTGCTACCACTTGAACCATCTACAACGAAGTCTACATCTGCTGTGCCATCTCCAATAATTACTTCATCTTGTGCAGAACCTAATGGGTCTGTTTTAATCTTAACTGATGTTTGTGTAGAACTTCCTAATCGTATTTCATCTGTAGTACCAAAATCTATTCTTTGTTCATCTGTAGCACTACCAATTTCTAAAGCAGAATTGTATATAGAAGTGATACTTGTTTGTGAAGCAGAAACTGATAATGAATCTCCAGTTAATGTGATTCCAGTTCCACCTACTAAGTTGGTATCGTCAGATATATCAATCTGTCCTAATGTAATTGCTTGTCCTGATAAAGATAAATAGTCGTGTGAAGTTGTTACTAAGGTTACATTAGTTGAGTTATCTGTTCCTGCAGGATCTACACCTAAGTTTGATCTTGCAGTTGATGCACTTGCTAAGTCTGATAAATTGCTTGATTTTAATAAATTAAGACTTGCACTACCTGTAACATTTCCAGTTAGGTTTGCTTCTACTGTACTTGCTACAAAGGTTTCACTTCCGATAGTCCATTTGTCATCTGTTTCATTCCATATAAAAGTTTTATTAGTAGAAGTTCCTCGTTCTACTTCAAATCCTGCATTCTGTGTCGGACTTCCTGTTTCATCTGCATTCAAAGTTAAAATTGCATCACCAATTAATACTGTATTAGAATTGGTAAAGATAGTATCTCCACTTACTGTAAGATCTCCAGTAAGAGTTAAATTAGCACCATTTGCTGTGCCTGTAAAAGTAGGACTTGCTAAGGTTTTGTTAGTTAAGGTTTGTGTGCCTGTAAGTGTTACTTCTCCACTTGCATTTAAATCTATGCTTTTATCTCCTGCGTCTTGAGTTGCAGTAATATTTGTATGACTTGCATTTGTAACAAGAATATCTTTTACAGCTTCTTGTATATATTCAAGTATTGTTTGGCTACCAATATATAGCTGAGTAGATATTTTAACCGCATTACTTGCGATCTGCAAATCACTTGCAGTTCCATCTCCATCATACAATGTACGCAAAGTTCCGCTAATACCACCTGTTTCGCCTGTGTGTATTAACTGAACATAGCCCTGATTAACAGGAGTTGATCCTAAATTAGTATTAGCACTCATTAATCTATGTCTAATTCTTTACGTATGTGTTCATCTGTCATTCGTTTAGTACCCCTGCCAATATCGTCTGAAATAATCATTGGGCTACTAATTAATCTTGTTAGCTTTCCATTTTCCTTACAATCGTGAATATTTTTATTACATTTCACTAATTTTTTATCATTCATAGCTTGTATGGTATCAAATTGTTTACCACAAGTGCATTTATATTCGTATATTGGCATCTATTTCCCCTTAAAATTCTTTTTTAATGATAATATAGGGGTAAAATGAATTACCCCCATATTCAACCGATTTCAATTAATGCTATTAAGAAACATTATTGAAGTTTACAATACCCAGTGATGTTGAAGATACAGCGTGTGATAACGCAGCACCAAATAAAACATCAGCTACAACAGAAGTTGCCAAGTGGTCAATATCGTATGATGATTGAACTCTTGGAGCTACTTGTTGTGCAAAGTAAACTGATTCTCTTCTAAAAATAGAAGCAGCTTCAGTAGTAGCAGTACCACCTTCAGCCCAGTCTGTGCTTGGGTATAATTCCATACCATAAGCGTTGATGATCTTACCAGTTACGTTTGGATTTTCAGCGTCACCTCTTAAGTTTGCACTTGTGAAGTCGCCAATTCCAAGTAAAGACATATATGCTTTTGGATTAGCGTACATAAAAGTATTGCCATCTCCATAGTCATATCCAGCATCAAGAAGTTTTTCAAGTCCATCTCTTACTAATGCAGCTGTCATAACATCGTCAGTTCCTAACTGAACGTCGTTACCAGTACCTGTTTGGATTAATTCAGCGATAAAGTTTTCAACTTTTTTAGCCAAAGCGTAGCCCATGGAACGTGCATATGCATTGAATAAGTCAGCACTCTCTTGGACTCTTACGATGTCGTCGATTCTTTTCGCTTCATAGTGATGTTGATCAACTGAAAGTTGAACTACACCATCTGTGTTGTTTGTATATGTAACAGCACTTCCTGCTGTTTTGCTCGCAGCAGTTTCTTCTGCTACTTTTGGTATATTTAGGATGTCTCCACCGCTTGCTAACATACTTGAGAAGTCAGATACTTGATTACGTAAGACAAAGCGTCTTTCTGCATAATCTAAAATTGCATCTCTCCACATCTCAGGAATGAAATTTGCAGCTGTTGTTGGAGTTACATTTCCGTCTGCCATTGTATTTCCCCCTTAGAAAATATAGTTTTTAATTTCTATACCCATCTACAATCTGCTTCCAAAGTTTTGGATTTTTCTTTGCTTTTTCACGATCTGCGTCTGATAAATCTCCCCATTTCGTATTTTCAGCAAATTTGCCACTTGAAGTGACTTCTTTGGCGTCAGATATTTGCACTTTTTTATTACCCATTCTTTCTACGTGCTTTTCCAACTTAATTGTCGGTAGATCTTGGTATATTTCTTGTTCATCATCAGAAAGTTGGGTCAACAGATGTTCACGTCTTTGTTTCTCTTGTATTTGAAATTCCTCAACAATTGGTTTTAACTGACTGAGTTCTTTTTGAGAATTTTCGAAAAGAGTTTTAAATTCCTCTTTTTCCTCGAGTTCTTTTTGATCTCGTTGTTTTAAAGACTCTTGGAGATCAGAAATTATTTTATCTTTTTCTGCTTCTCTAGCCTCTGATGCTTGGCTTCTGTGGCGATACTTTTTTGCTTCTGCAATGTATTCGCCTTTATTAAATTCCTGTGTAGAATCTTCTGCTACTGCTTGTTCTTCTACTATTTTAGTTTCTTCGGACATCTGTCCTCCTATTTTATTGTTATAGTTTTGGATACATACTTTTTAATGTTTCTATCCAAAATTCTTTTTGCGTATTCTTCCGCAACTAATTCTCTGTTTTTATCTCTTAAATCAAAAATATCATAGCCACGATTTTTGTTCCACAATACCACATTACCATTTTTAGTAAAGGTTATAATGCCCTGATTGGTTTTGCCCTTAGCCATCATACCATCAAATGTAGTTCCTGATAATCGCATATTCACAAAAGAAGTAGTTGTGTCAGGGGCTTTGTTGCTTTTATATGATTTAAGCTTTTGCCCTGTCTTGACACCACGCATACTATTGCTTTTATACTTCTTGTATTGATCTGAATAGCCAAATCCGCTTCTGTTGTTTTGGAACATACCATTACGCATAGCATCTACTTGTATTAAAGAAATAGCATCTTGTGCGACAAGTTTCATTTGCTGTGCACTTCCTTTGACTATGTTTCTAATTTTCATCTTGGTATAATCCTTTTCTCGCTTGTAATTGTTCAGGAGTAAACTTCACTATTGCTTTTACCCATCTGTGTCTACAATTATAACCGCCCCTGTCAGTAAAATTGACATAACCTAACTTGTCTATTTCTTTTCTTGTTAGCCCCTGTCCTGTAGAAGCTAATGCCCTTCTGCAAACCTGTCTTGTTTTCCCATCAATCGTTCCTTCATATTGGAATTTTGTTTCAGGAAAATCTTCATATACTTTTCCTGTGACTGTCTGCGAAAATCTTGAGAAAGAGTCTTCTATTAAAAAAGCAGATTCAGAACTACTTATAAAACTTCCTACGCCATACGTAGTTGTAAGTGCTTCCATAACTTGTGCTGTGGTTTGTCCTGTGATTAACCCACGTAACATTGCAACTTTTAACTGATTAGAGTATTGTTTAACACGATCACTCAAAAAAGATAATTCAAACTCTTTTAGCTGTCTTAATACTTCTACGTTTGACGCAGAGATCTTTGCTAATTGTCTGTTAGAAAGTTCAGCATATATAATAGCTATTTCATCATCATATGTATTACTTACTTTACTTAATAGCCCAGCGTATCCTATTTTTTCCATTTCTGAATAAAAATCTATTTGTTGTGCTATTTGTAATAATTCTGTGTCAGTAAGCGTAGAAAGCCCTGCTACAACATTATCTAATTTGTTTAGTAATTCTTGTTGTATATTGGCTATTTCTTTATTGTAAAAATCTAAATTAGCCAACTCTCTCGCCTATTTTATCAATAATTGATTGAGTTTCGTTTTCTTCGCTTGGTATTTCTGCATCAAGCTGTTCTACCATCTGCTGTATTTCTTCTTCCTGTAAATCAGGGTTTTTCTTTCTTAGATATGATTGTCTAGTTTCAAGATTGTTGTCAAAAGCCCACGTATAATATTGTATTTCCTCTTGTTGTGACATTGGCACTTCTCTCTCAGAAAAATCAATACTGAATTGATCGCCTAAGTTAATTCCGCCAGATACTTCACAAATACGTTTAGCAATTTGAAATTGTTGCTTCTCAAATGGTCTATAGATTTGTTCTGTGTCAGATCGCAAAGAGTCCATAAGATCTAATTCGCTCATTTTTTTAGATAATCCTGATTCTTGTGCTTTATCAGTCCAATTAATTCTAACATTGTTTGCTTGTGCAATAGAGTCCACCATATACTTCGTAGATTCGATCATACCATTAATATCGGCACTTGGGCTTGCATAAGAGAAGTTAGCCCCTTCAGGAAGCACTATCGCCTTATCTTGCCCCATTGTGATACGTTGTTCAGTATCTAATCCTGTAAATAAAGGCTGTCCTAATTGGAATCTTCCATGCAAAGCCAATTCAGTTAGCATAATGTTGATAGATCGCATACCATCAACTAAATCATTTGCCCCTTCTCTAAAAAAGTCCCTAGTGTATGGGTGTCGGTGTGCTATGTTAAATGGAATAATATCGCCATAAGGGTTTCTGTCATCAGGGACAACAGAAGTAACCTTCCCACGTGAACTGATCATAAAGTGTTTACCTTCCATATCATCAGTTTCTTTACTCCAAAACATATACTGTGCGTCTTCTGATCTCGCCATTAACTGACTCTCAGCCTGATACATAATTGCAAATGGCTCGTCCTCGTTTGGCTTGAAGAAGGGGACAAAAAAGTGTATAGGTCTATATTTTAATTCTTTGCTATCGTCGTCCCAGTGTGTATACAAAGCTTCTGTACCTAATAAATACGTAAGCTGCTCAAATTGTTTCATAAAACTATCAAAGTTGCCCAACACTTCGTTGTATTTGTCGTTATATCTTACAGGGCTTTGTTGATATACCAATGCACGTCTTGAAATAATGTTTCTTACCAAGTTAATATACATAGGCGGTATTTGTGAAAGAGATTCACTATCAAAATACTGCTTAAGATCTTGTTGTAGGTTTACCCCTTCATAATAATCAAGCAGACGTTCTCTTTCTTCCATTTGCTTGTCATATCCTTCTTCGATCGTATCCATTAATAAGTCATACAACATCTTCTCTGTCAAATTTGTAATTATCATTTTAATCCTTTATTTTACCATTCTATTGTGTTTGCCTGACCTTTAAATCCATACCTGTATTCAATAGGGTACATAATTCCATCAAGAAAGTGTGATAACGTTTCTGTCTTTAATATGTGCCCATTTTCTAATGTTGTTAATTCTAAATCTCTAATTGTGTTCTTACACTTAGGGTTAATAAACAACTTGTGTTTGCCTGTTGCATCTTCCAGCATTCTGTTTAATGCGTTTAATCTGTCCTTCTGCGTTGGGTTAGCTTTTTTACTAATCACTGTGAATCCTGCGTCTTGTAATATTCTATGATCTGATTTTGTGCTATTGCTTGTTCTTGCTTTCCCTGCTGGATCAGGGTAAACAGGAAGCCCCTTTGCTTTTTGTTGCATAAGTCTTGCTAATTCAAATGTGTTAGAGTTCTGTAATCCGATCTCATCAAATACATAAATTTCCCCCGCTGTATTTTCACACATTAGAATTGCTGTCATATAACTTGATACACCAAAGTCAATCCCCCAGAACATACGTGGACTTTTTTCCATTTCCTTCACGTGTATATCCCTGTTGAAATTGTAAGCACATCTGTTAGAAGCGGTTTCAAAGCTTGCTTCATATTCCTGTCTAAATGTGCTTGCGTCTAAATTCTTTTTTGCACTTTCTATTTCGTCAGGCGAAATAAAGCCACCTTCAATTGTAGTAAACTGCCAAGATTTATAGTCTGAATTGTCTAATTGTCCCTTCACATACATATCATAAAAATGATTCTGTATACCTGTTGGCGTTCCTACAAATAAAGCCTGTCCCTTTGTTTCAGCTAACATAGGTTGAACGATCTCTCCCCATACATTTGGTTTCATATAAGCATATTCGTCTAATACAACTTTATGCAAACTAACACCACGTATGTTATCTTCTTTATCTGCTCCTTTGAGTTCTATTTTAGCCCCATTATTAAGTGTTACAGATAATTCTGATTCATTAATCTTAACGTCTTTACCGCTGAATACACGCTTTAACAAATTCCAAGCAACCATTTTCGCCTGACGATAACTTGGGTATATTATCCACCTTCTTTCGTTCGGCTTCAATTCTTCATTCATTAACCAAATTAATGAAAAGAAAGTTTTGCCCCATCTTCTACCACAAACCAAAATTTTGTATCTTGATTCATCAAAAAGAATAGACCTTCTTGTGTCGTCAATCCTCCACTTCATTAATGTCAAATACCTTTATTGGCTCGTCATTAACTTCGTGTAACCCAATTGTCTGTTTTGGCTTACCTTCTAAACGATCTGCTATGAAGTGTACTGCCCAGCTTTCGCCCTTCACTGCAAATTCAAATACTTTACGCATAATAAATTCTAATTTATCTATATCTGCTTCAGGTAGCTGTTCTGATCCTATCTTCTTTAATATTCCATTGATAGTTGTTGTGCCTTTGGGGCGTCCCTTTGGGTTTCCTGATTGCCCCTTTGTAAATTTTGCCATTTCCTGTTAATTCCCTGTTAAAACAGGAATTTTATCACTTTCTTAGCAATTATTCCTGCTTTCTGTTTATCCCTTATCTGAATTACTTCCAAATCAGGTTGTAAACGTGTGTTGTTTAATATATTTTGTATTTTTGTGTGTCTTGATTTCTTAAACTTGTCTGACTGCGTATCATTTCTGTCTACGTGTCGTTGTTCAAGCGTTTCTTCGTCAAGATCTAAAACAATAAACTTCTGCTCATATTTTTCGTGTAAATCTAATAAATTCTTTTCTGTAAACAGCCTGTCGCCTTCAAAGAGAACATTATAGTCTGTTATTTGTAAAAACTTCTCATAATCTTTTTGTACTGCCATAGATAGCTTATCTGTACCACCAAACGTATCATTTGGTTTATAAATACCTAAAATTGCTACATTATCCGATATATAACCCCTTAACAGCCCATATTGAAAGAATTTCGGCTCATCTTCTACGTTATTCAGTATTTCTCTTACTAATGTCGTTTTTCCTGAACAAGGAACACCGCCTATTGCTACAACTCGTTTAACCATTTTTTCTCATACGTTTCGTTTCTAAAATCCCATAATACTTGCCAATTGACACCATCTTGAACAAGATTTTGCATTTTTTCTATTTCTTTACGCTGACGATCTATATAATATCCAACATAACGTTTGCCACGTTTGTACTTTTTGTAAGCACATAGCGTTGTTTCAATGTTCCAAATGTTTGTATGCTGTATATCAAGCTGTTCTATTTCTTCTTTCATTAGTTCAAATTGATATTGTAAATAGCCAAGTTGGTTTTTATTTAACTTCTTTTTTGTTCCATGTGTATCTAATTCATATTGCTCTAAACTATACACTAAACCATTTCTACAACTTTCAGCATTCTTTAAGTCTAAATACGTTGGCTCTAGATCAAACCCTGTTAAGACATTTACCATTTCTAAGTAAATAAACATTGTAAACCTGCCAAAGTAATGTATTTTCATCAGATCCTGATAACAATTATCATAAGTCATCTGTCTATTCGGCTGTTTCAGGGAATTAAAATATTCTTCTTGTGTTAAGCCATTAAGCAGCTGTTTGTAAGATTTAAAGATATTAACAAACTCATTAAAAGATTTTACCTTTAATCTGTCTGTTTGGAACACAGTCTTTTGTTTATTAGCGTCCCACCAGCGTTGTAATCTGCCTTCATCTACGTTTTCAAAGTCAGGAAATTCATTGTAAATATAATACACAGTCGTTCCTGAATAACAACAAGCATATAAAAAAGCTAACCAATAACGTTGTTCAATATTTAATTCAAATCTATCGCTTACATATCTTAAACAATCATTAGCTGGATCAATGTCTTTTGCTTTTGAAGATTGTATATGATAATCAATGTATTCCTCTACCATTGCCAAATATTTTGTGGAATGCCCTTCTTTGTTTGTGCTTTACCTACTTTTGTCATACCAATCTTTTCATAAAATTTATTTCCAGCTTCATTATCAAGATTACATTTCAATGTCATAGGTTTAGGTAGATTCTCTACAATAAACTTTGCCACGCCCTGTTTTTTAAATTCATCTAATACGCCGATCTCATATATTACCCAAGAACTATATTTTTTAGACCAGCCATATCTGACAAATCCTTTATCTTCGCATACTAAAAATTTATAAGTTGTGTTTTCTGTTAAATATTTGTCCCACACCTGAAATAAATTAAAAGATCCTATGTGTTCTTTTTCTTGTTTGTGTACAGCTTTGATAAGATCTGCGTCTTTACGCATAGCTCTTTCTAATTTATATTTCATATAATACACCTGCTTTAATAGGCGTTGGCTCAAAAGTATCGTCTACTCTTTTAAAAATATCTCTTGTAGAAGCTATAAAAGTTGCATTTTCATATTCAAATATCCAGCAAGGTCGCTTTTTATTGCGTATTACATATAAATTTTTGTTTTCATCAAGCATCATACCTGCAAAACTACCTTTAATATCGTTTACAAATCTTTCAATTAATGCTTTATCGTTTCCACAGCGTTGAATTAGTATTTCTCCATCATTATCAGTTTCCATAGTGATATTGTATGCTTTTTCCATTTGGCGTTTTGTTCTCATATCAATCACACCATTAAACACCAATGCCATATCGTCTATATGTATTGGCTGATTATTTTTATGGTCTTTATAGTCGCCAGAAGTTGAATATCTATTATGGTAAATAATTTTATCTGATACTGGAAAAGCAACATCATATAATTCTTCATACTTTCTTGTTATAAGTTTACCCTCTTTAATAAAACTAAAACCATAACTATGTAGCCCACGTACTGAACTTTCAATAATTAAGTTATGTAGTATTGCAAAGTGACTAGGTTTTGGATCTTGTGAACTATATCCTACAATTCCGCACATCAATATATACTTGCCCCTGATCTTATTTCACGTTGTTTTGCTATTTCTTGTTCTTCAACTGCTGTTCCGCAATGTGTCATATTTTGCCTGTAATACATAACCAAAGAAACTCTTGTAGCTTTTTCGTCAATCTTTGTAATTGGCGTATTGCCATGCCATTGGTGCACATCACACAATAACAGATCGCAGTTTTGCATATCAAATGCTACTGCCCATTGTGGAATAACAAAATAACCGCCTTCATATCTACCTTCACGTAATACAACTAAATTCCCAAAACCTTTATCAAAGTCGCCTTTATCTGTATGCACTGCTGTTTGCCAATTCTTATTCACTGTGACTGTGGTAAATGCAGTATCTTTAATAACAAAATCCTGTGCAGTTTCATCTGCTACTTTTCGTTGCAATTGGTATTCGTCTGGCATAAGATCGCTATATTGATTGTCTACAAACTTAATAATACCATACGCTTTTTTAAATTTCTCAAATTCTTTTTGATTAAAAGCAGTTTGTCTGCAATAAGGAAACCTGACATTTCTATCAAAATATCCTATAATTCCGCTATTAACTTGATCTGCTCCATTAGTGTTTGAAACAGATCCATCTTTTTTTAATCTTTTGCTTCCTGCTGTTCCTGATGCTTTGTTCCTATTGTTGGTTGCTGTCGCTGCAGCCTTTAAATTGTCATAAGCAGTTTTAGCAATATTAGCAGGTATTACATTTTTTCTAAATTTTGCTAATACTTTACCTGATTCTTTATCGTATACGTCTGCGTCATAGTCTACTAAAATCTTATAACTTGTGTCGTCTAATAATGCTCCTGCTAATTTAGCAGCTGACTTATTATCTAATACAGGCTCTAAATGTATTTCTCTAACCATCAATTAAAAATTCCAATGCTTTAAACACAGTGTCTGTTACATTGTCTGTGCCAAACTTTTCTCTTAATTCTAATTCCATTTTCTTGAATACAGGCTCTGTTTCATCATTTAAAAATAATTGAATCATACGTACGTGGCTTGCTTCTGCGTCCTCAGGGTATTCAATTGTTTCATTGTAATTGTTTGTTACGTCAAACGTTAAATTGCTGTCTACGCCCAATTCTTGTTCTGCGAAACCCCAATCAAGCAATTCGTCTGTGTCAAAATTGTTTGCCAACATATCCCAATCCCACTCTCCTGTGTTCTTGTTTAATCTGACATTTAATTCTTTTTCTTGTTCTTCATTAAGATCTAATTCTACGCAGGGTACTTTTTCAATCCCTAACATTGTAGCGACTTTCACTCTTTGGTGTCCGCCGATAATAATGTTTTTTCTTGCTTTGTTTTTATTCACAAGCACAGGATCAACAAAACCAAATTTTTGTAAAGAGTCTGTTAATTCTTTATGTTGTTTTTCTGTTAATTGTCTTGGGTTGTAATCTGCCTGTTTAAGATCTCTAATGTTTTTTTCAATAATCTTCATCATCATATTCTATGCTGTAATTTTCCTCATCAAATGTTGAATGTGCGTCCCAATCTTCAGGCGGTGTATTTTCTTCGTCGCCATTTGGATCAGCAAGAACAATATTTTCTATACTGCCTTGACTAAATCTTCGCATATTCTTAGTTCTGTTAAATGCTTCGTGTCCTACTTCCGCATTAGCAGTTTCTTGATCTATTTGTTTAAGTAGTTTTTCAATATCCATCTATATATATGGAAATTTTAACCCTTAAAGTGAATATTTGAATCAGCTGAATTGCTGTAAGTGTAGATATTGTTGAATATAATTTTTTTTTATTGTAACCCTGTTTTATAAAAAAATGGGCTGGAAAATGAACTAAACCAGCCCTGCTCGGTTAACCAATAACCCTATTATAACAACACCTATCTCTTAGGAGATTTTTGACAATTTTTTCTAACTTTTTCACAGATCGTTTGTATATCTTACTAACAGACTGCGGTGTAATGCCATATATTTTACCAATCTTAGCATAAGTCATTGTGTCGTGATAAAAATACACTTCACGTTGTTTTTTAGTCCAAGACTGCTTGTGGTTTCTTGACATTGCAACTATTATTGCTTTTCCATAAAGAATACTATTTTCTGACTTTTGATATTCGTCGTCTATATAATATTCAAAATGTTGTAGCATCTATTAGAAAAGATACAACAATAAAAAAGAAAATGCAACTACAAGCAAATACACAAACATAAATAATATAAATTTTGCGTCTGTGTTGTATTTCAAATATTGTCTAATGCCTGTATTAGCCAACATCATTTTATGCTCATATTGTATTGCTGCGAACTCTGGATCAAATGTCATTTTATCAGGGTTTCGTAAAACTTTATTTCTTTTTAACCTGTATTTGTAATTATCCAAAGCTTCGTGTATTGGGTATTTTTTTTCGTTCATTTTTTTCCTTTTGTTAAGCTTTAACGTTATCACTTGAATTTGTCAAATCTTTTATAAGATCGGCAAGTTCTTCTTTTTCATCGCCAAAAATTGTATTAACGTTTTTAGTAAAAGCTTCGTAGTGATCAAAATAAATCCAGCTTACTATTCTTTTAAATTCTTCTTGATCGCCTTTTAGCTTTTCTATATTTATTTCTTGAATTTGCCCCAATGTATCATTTATGCATTTGTGTAGCAAACTTATATATACTTTTGAATTAGTATCATCTATCATTTTCATTATCCTCTCTTTGGTTAGGCACATAATATTGCCATAAATTAACAAACATATTTTCATCTTTTTCGGTAAAAGTTTTTACAACATTTTGATGTCTTATAGTAGTTCCTTGAAAAAACCACCAGCCATTTCCATGTTTTTTGTACCATTCTTTTTCAAACTCTGCTCTTTCGTCTGAATAAGCATATAATGGTTTCGCTTTTTTCATACGTTTCTCCAATGTTCCTGCTTTTTTGCCCCACAGGTCATATGTTGGGTGTGATTTAGCCATTATCTTTTTCTCCTTATAGCTGATTGATTGTTATTATTCATATATTCATAGCCAAGTTTATTAAGTTTATCTAATAATTTATCTATTAGTCTTTGTATCTTAATTGCTTTATGTCCATTTTTTAACATCTGTTCTTCGTTCATTTCACATTTCCTCGTATTTAAAGTCTGCGTGATCTTTACACTTTCCACACAAACCATAGTGTTCATCTTCAAATTCGTGTATGTTTCCTAAACCGCCTGCACCGCAACAAGTAGACAACAATTCCATTTCATCAAGCATACAACATTTTTTATATTTTTTGCCACTGCCACAATTGCATTTTTCGTTTCTGTTTTGTTTTAGTTTTACATAAATACTTTCTTGAAGTTTTTTATAACCGCCTAACTTCCTGATAAATTCGCCCTTCTTCATAATGTCGGCTCATAGTTTGTCATATCAGCTGCTACTTCAACAGATTTTTTTTGACGATCATTCCAAGCTTCGCCACGCAATTCAGGGTGTTCTTCTTGTATTTTCCTGCGACATCTAGCAATAGATTCCCAACTTGTTAATTTATCCATATTTAATAAATTAATTACGTCATCGCCCCATTGATCTTTTAATTCTTGTCGCCAAATCCAAGCAACTAATTTATGGTCTGAATTTCTGACATAAACATTTAATACTAATGCTTCTTTTACTAACTCCTTCAAATTATCTTTCATTATCTTGCTCCATTTCTTAAAAATTTCTCTGAAACCATACTATCAGAATAATCGCTATCATCGTCAGCAGTTATAACTCTGTCAGTATAATCGTCATAAAGTCCTTCTGATTTTAAAAGCTTTATTGCATTTTTGTATTGATTGCTGTTGTTGCCTTCGGTGTAATGGAACTTCATAAACTTTCTTAACTGATATTTGCCTTCTTTGTATTCTCTTAAATGTTCTTTAAGGTTTTTCAATACTTCTTCTTTTTTATATTCAAAGCCCAAAATCGTATTTATAATTCTAAAATTTAGGTTTCCTAATCCTGCGTGGTTGGAAGTAGTAAAAAAATAAAGCACTAATAGTTTATACTGCACCTCTAAATCCATAAACCAAACTTCTTCCCATATTGTATTTTCAACTTGTCTTTTAGACATTATATACCCCTTTCATTTTAATCATAGTCATAAAAGTCCTCTGATTTTTTTAAATTTAAGTTATCTAACATTAAACGAATTTCTTTCCTAAAATCGTTAGACAAAAGATATTTTTTTTGTCCTGACTTTAAATTTTCGTTTTTTCTTTCACGTAATGCATCAAATCGTTTTTGCCCAAGCTTTGCTAATTTATGCTCCATATGCAAAACAGGGTTTCCTCCTAAATGACTGTGACAGCCATAACAAAGAGCTTCACAATTATCTTCATCAAAGCGTACACTCCAATTTCCTCTGCTCCAAAAATGCGAACAATGCAAAGCAGAAGTTGGCGGATCATATTTCTTGCCACATCGTTGACAAGTCCAATTATCACGTGTTCTTATGTACTTGCTAAATATAACATCACTTGGAAATAATTTTACTTTCCCCATAGTTAAAATGGAAGTTCGTCAGGGTGTAGTTCCGCTGATTCTTCTTCTTCCTTCTTATATTTTTTAGCTTCTTCTTCCGCAGTGAATTGCAATGATAAATACTTTTCGCCTGTTTTAGTGCTTGTTGAAATCCAAATCGCAATATCATATTCTTCATTATTGACTTTGCAAGAGCCTTTGTATTTTGGGTGTTTATCGGTTTCAGCATACTTATTTATAAATGCTAAACCTTTATTATTCTTTTCAATTTTCATCTTGATCTCCTTCGACTTTCTTTTTGTTTTCTAAATTATCTTTAATTAATCTGCTGTCTAATGCTTTTAAAGTATCCGACCATAATTTTAAGTCCATAGTTTTTAAACTTGCATTGTAACGATCTATTTCAGTTAAGCTTAACAAACCTGCTTTTCGGCATTCGTTCATTGTTTTATTCAATGTTTCAATCTGTTTGTTTGTAGGTTTTCCAATTGATTCTTTTTTTGCAACTTCAATTACATCTTCAGTAGCAATACTCATTTCCTGACCAATATAACCGCATTTGCTTAACGCACGTCCAATTGCAGAAGTTTCACAATTTTCTAATGCATTTTTCCTATTAACAAACCCATCGTCATCAGTTTCATATGCAACTCCTGTAAAAATTCTATCAGGGTTGCTTACGTCAGGGACAATAGTTGCTTGAACAAAAAAAGCATTACAAGTCTTATCAGTTAAAGAATTGTTCCACTCTTTGTCTATTTTGTATTCACAAGTTATTGATGCATTTTCGTGATCTTCGTCAAAAGCCTGTAAACGTTCCGCCACAGTCTTATAGTTATCTAAGTGTTTCATTTTTACCTTCTTTCTTATGTTCGACAGAAGCTGGATTAGCTGAAGTTATACGTTGACTTTCGTCAGGTCTGCTTGCTTTGTCAGCTTCTTGTTTTTTTATTTTCATTTCATATTCTTGCCTGACAATTTCATATCCTTTAATAAGTTTATCAAGCAATTCTTTTTTAGGTTGTCCGCCATTTAATAGTTCAATATTGGCATCAAACAATTCTATTGGCACGTCTTTGATAGTTATCTTCATTTTATTCCTCATTACTTAACATTTCACATAAATGCTCATTGACTTCATCAAGATCAATTTTTTTATCAGCCCAAAGTACGCCATCAGGTGTTTTTGCTTTGTATAAATCACAATGCAACAACCAAGCTTCGTAAATTGTTTTTAAAGGTCTTAATTTAGTATCTGAGCCTGCTCTTGTATTGTATATACTTTTTAAAGAATTATAAAATATTGGATCATTATTAATCCAAAGCACAACATTCCAAGTTTCGTAATTCTTCCAACCATTGTATTCATTTTTTCTATATACTAATTCGTTCATATTTTCGCTCCATTAATTAATGTTAATATTTGTTCTTCTGTGATAAAGTCTTTGCGATTTAATTTTTTATTACCCCACCATACTACTATCATACTAGGAAAAGGTGCAGGTGCAAGTTTTTCCCCACCTTCAAACTTTATTCTTCCTTTAATGAACACCATTGATGCTTTATTGTATATATAATTATGAAACCATTTTGTATCAGTTCTTGCAGGTAATAATGCAATAGTAGTACTGCCATTTATTTCCCATTGTTCGTATGCTTTTTCAACAAACTTTGAAATTTCCCTTCCATATGGAGGGTTCATAAAGTTGCAAGTTTCCCAATTTTTATTTAAACAAGAATTTTCTTTTGTATAATATTTAGGTAATAATGCATTTTTTTCATCAGAACAAACATCTAAATCGAATTTAAAATGATTGTGTAATGCATTAAATAACCATTTCGGAGTTCGCCAATCGTCTTTATTAGAACTAAACAAACCTTTATTAACACTCATTGCATAATCTCCTTTATTAGTCGTTCTTTTATTATATCCCTAAACTTTTCATTTTTTCTTAACCTATCGTAATGTTTTTTAAAATGTTTGGTAGGTTTACCATTAGTTCCATAAAGATCAATGCAAACAACATATATTTCATATTCTACATTTTCGTCTATCATATCTCCATAATGTTCATTATAATCTCTAACTACGCCCATTTTTATATCCTTCCCAAGTTCCTAAGATCCTGAATAATTTTGTTAAAAATCTATAAAACATATAACAAATTTGGGCATAAAATTAACTATTAACAATAATTTTTATTGATAAAATCTTTTATTTGGGGTTAAAAAATTTTTTAAGCTATTAAAAACAATTTTTAATCACAATAAGAATAAACATAATAATATTCATAAGCATAAAGATAATAAGGACAAACCTGCGTAGATCTACATTAAATTAAATGCACAGCAATTGTTGTCTTTTGCATAGGTTATTCACAGATTTAAGTATAATGAGTTTAACTAACAAAAAAGGTAAAAAAATGAAAAATAAAAAAATGAAATTTAATAAAGTAAACAGTGAATACTTACAATATAATCTTTGGATCAGACAGGATAACCCAGATGTGTTTATTACTCGTATGAAGAACAACACTTGGGGTTCAAGAAATTACAAAGTAGAAAGTTCTGTAGATTCAGCAATTGTTGGAACTTTGAAAGAAGCAAAAGAAATAGGTTACGAATTATAAATAAAAACAGGGGGCTGAAAAGCCCCCACAAAATGGAGAAAAAAATGAAACAAGACGATTTTAAAAGAAATAATAAATGGTATTTAGAAGCACAGAATTTGCTTTTAAATAAAAAGATAACAAACGTTCAATGGCAAACTTGGGACAAAGAAGATGAATACTCAAGCACAGGTTTGGTATTTGAAGTTGAAGGCGGTGCTACTTTCTTTTTAAGTAGTGATGATGAAGGCAATGACGCAGGTGCATTACACTGGCAAACTGACAAAGATTATGGTGTATTACCTACTGACGTTGCTTCAATTGATGAAATGGCAAAATATGTTAAGGAGAATAAATAATGAATAAAGTTTGGGAGTACAATGATGGCGGTAGAGCCGAATCAGGTTACAAAGGAAATGCAGGAGATTGTGTTACAAGAAGCATATCTATTGTAACAGGGCTTCCGTATCAAAAAGTGTATGATGATTTAAAATCTGCAAACAAAGAATATGCTGAAAGCAAAAGAACGAAAGTTGCCAAAGCATTAAAGAGAAATGGCAATACACCAAGAAATGGAGTTTACAAGCAAGTGTACCGCCCTTATCTCGAAAGTTTGGGATATAAGTTTGTTTCAACAATGGGTATTGGAACAGGCTGTAAAATGCACTTAAAAGCCGAAGAATTGCCCAAAGGAAAGATAATTGCAAGATTATCTAAACACCTTTGTGCAGTAGTCGATGGGGTTATTCAGGATACGTATGATTGTTCAAGAGATGGAACAAGATGTGTCTATGGATACTTTATTAAAATCAGTTAGTTAGTTACCTCATAAACAAAGAAGCCCCAAATTAATGGGGCTTTTTTGTATTCAGGCTATTGAATTTGCTGACGCATCTTTATCTGTGTAGAAAATCTGCCATCTGCAACTTCAGTGAAGGTCATTGTTTCGTTCAGTCTAACCCAATGATAAGAGCTACCATCATAGTAAAGAAATTTCTTTCCCTCCCCTTTAATAGCATCTTGCATTGTGGTTAAGTCTTGTTTGAAGGTAGATGAAATGTTTTGAAAACTGATTGTAATAACTTCCTGACCAGGATTTACGTTCAATGCATATTCAACTCCGCCTAACGATCTTTGAATTGAATTTTCATATTCTATTTTGCTTTGAACATTTATATCAGGCTCTATTTCAAAGTTTAATTTTCTACCTATTAAAATTTCTGCAACATTGGTTATTGCTTCATTAAATTCTACACACCATATAGTATAACTTCCTACATCTGTGTAATTAGCACTGTCGTGAACATTGCTTACTACCCAACCGCTATCAGTAGAAGCAAAACTTTTACCAGCTGCTGTTAAAGAGTTTACCAAGTTTCCTGCCCTGACTGTCATTTCGTCGCCATTAGCAGTTACGCCATCTGATCCTGAAAAATAAACAGCAATAGCATTTGCAGTTCCGCCTGTGCCTAATGTATAAGCAATAGCATCATTAGCATTAACACCTGTAATAGCTGTGCCAATGTTTTGATCTGAAACTCTTTTATGATTAGTTAAAGAGTCTGACGCACTAAAACCTGCTCCAAACGTACCTTCACTAATTGTATTATCACTTCTGTATTGATTGATTGAATCATAAACAAAAAAACTCGACATAATTTCTCCTAAACTTCACGACAACCAATGGAAACCGATCCAATGTTGCGTTTTAAATTTGTTATTATAAATCTTTTATTACTCCAAGTATCTCCAAATAAGTTTGTAGGCATAGCCACAAAGCTATCAAACGTATCTGATATTGCATCAAATGGGCTTCCAAGATCTTGAAATAGTATGCTTGAAAAGTCTATAAAATCTCCTACTTGAATCATACCATACTTTTCAGGATTTACTAATGTTACATTAATTGTGGTTTTATAATCTCCGAACAATGAACTTCTAAAATTGACGAAGTCGTCATTTCTATCACTTCCTGCATCATCAACAGAATCAAATACATAATCTAAATTGACTTCTTCTTTTTGGTGTGATGCTTGTTCAAAGATAGTTCCATGAGATAAGTTTTGACCACTTCCTGTGTCTGCTGTATAAGTAGCCTGTTTTAAATATCTATCTTCCGCAGGGTGTGGCTTGTAATTAATTACTAAATTAGTTTCAAGATCTCCAACTTCTGTAATTCCAAGTTCATAACCGCTTATATCGTTTTGACTTAATGCAATATTAGCAGTAGGAACACCATTGTCTATAGTAAAATAGCGTAAAGGGCTAACACCTGTTAAAGCAGTTTGTTGTGCTTGTGGGTTAAATTGAAAAAAGAAACACCCTTCGTATTGTAATTTATTTAATACTTTTTCTAATGGCTCTTGATTGTGTGAACTAAATCTTGTTTTCCAATGCGTAGAACTTGCAGGGCTTGATGTATTACTATCTCTTAATTCTGCTACTGTCTTAAACCCTGAATCTTCTATATCGGTATCATCAACAAAATCATCTACATCAATAATAGCGTCTAATAATTGCCTATGTATAGCCACAGGGTTATTTAAATCGCTTGCAGTATCAGCAGTAGAATGAGTTCTATAACTTTCTGTCAAAATATCTCTACCTAAATACACTTCTTCAATACCTGCATTAAAACTTGTAGAAGCAACAGGCTCTTTATCGAGATCGTTTTCTGCTGTTATTTTAAAAGATACTTCTTTTATAGTAGCTGAAAAATCTGCATATGAAGCAGATCCGCCCAATGCATTAAAATCAAAATATAAATAACAATCATCAGGAAAATAACCTGCGTCATCTGTTGCATTATGATCGGTTACATAATCTGTAATATCTACATCTGTAATGCTTATAGTACCTGATTCTAATTGACTTCTTGCAGGGCTACCAAAACAATGTGCTGAAGAATTTGGTGCACTAACAAAACTTGCAGTATCTTGCACAGTCACTCTTAAACCATTTGAAGCAGCGAAATTAGAATATGTTTGTGTGAATGTTGCTTCCAAAGATATTTTCAAGTTGGTTATTTTACCACGCAATTCAGGCATAATAAGTTTTACAAAGAAACCGCCTATGTCGTTAGAAAAGCCTGTGCTGTTGCTTACTGTGACTGACGTTCCTGTGTTATCATCTATTATATTAGCAAACTCTCCTGCTGTTTTAGTAGTAGCAGTACCAAACACCACTTCACTTGCAGGAACTTCATCAGGAAATACATCTGCAATACGTTTCATTGATTTAGGAACTTTTAATACCTTAGCCCCATCAACATCTGCTATGCTTGTATTGGTATCAGTTAAAGGCAAAAATCTTTTAATTGAATCATCATAAAATTCAAGATCATCACTTCCGCTTGTTCCTTCAGGAACTAAAAACATAAAGTCAGTACCATCATTTTTATGAAATGGACATTTAAACACTTCTGCGTTAAACGCCTTTCCTGTGCTTGCAGTATAATCCCCATAAACTAATGGAACAATTTTATTATTATGTGCTTCGTTTGTGCTACTTGTTCGCCCTTGGGGTATTGATACGTTTTGAAATGGTCTATTAGATATAATGTTCATAATAATAGTATTATTTTTATATCCAAAGCTTGATACTTTACCACTGAAAATTTGTAATGCATTCGCAGCTGTATCATCATTATCTATTTGACTTAAAATATTGACGTGTGCATTAAGATAATTTTTACCTAATGTCCCAAGCAAAGTTGTGCCATCAATATCTATATTACCAATATTTAGGGTTAAGCTTCCTGTATTAGTAGTAAAGTTTTTAAGATCTAACGAATATGAAATACTTGGCTTGTTTAATATAGCAGGGTAATACACCACGCCATCAAAAGTAGTAGATGCAAAACTCAACGCCAAATCAGGCGTATCAGTTGTTTGTATACCGCTTGTGCTGTTTTTAAATATCTGTACTAACCAATTTTCTGTCATTGTAGGTGACAGCTTCGATTCATAATTAGTGTTTGTAAACATAGCCTGTTATCCCTTCAAAAATTATTGTATAATCTCTTGTCTGATTTTATTTAGAATATCATCTTCTCTAAATTGCATACTAAGATCTGCTTCAAATCGTTTGACCTCTACTCCATATTCAAAAATGATAATGGTAGGTACTACTTTAATGTCCCATTCTTTTTGAATAACTGAACCTATTTCTTTATTAGAAATATCTACATATCCAGTATAGCAATTTTGCAATTTCTCTAATGGAATTTTGTTAGCCCAATTCCAAGAAGCATTTACCTCTATTACTGCACAAAACTCATTTTTCATTAATTGAATATCTTGAAAACTATCCAAAGATGCTGATTGCGAGTATAGCGACGAAGTAAACAACCCAAGCACCAATAGCCACATATTTATCAATTTTTTCATAATTCATATCCTATTTATTATTCATATTTAATAGAGTTTCATTAATACTTCTGGTATCTTCTTTAATGTCGTCTACTTTATCTTCTAGTTTTTCTACTTTTTCTTCGGTATTTAGAATTGAGTTTCTAATCATTTGGTCTTTAAGATCGTATTCTGTTCTGCTTATAGGCGGTTCAGGTAATTGTTTTGCTTCTTCAATGTCGGCTTGAAGATTAAACCATAACCCAACTACCATAAATATGGTAACACTAATACTAATCAGCGTTTCAATGCTAAATGTGAATTTAGTTCCTTTGCTAAGTTCCACTTTAATATCTCCTTAATTTTATTTTCGGTTTCTTTAATTTTTGTTTTATACTTTTCTTTTTCATACCAAATAATTTTTTAGGTATAAAATTTTTTGCGGACGAAGTTGTTACATTGCTCATAGTCCTAACCTTTGAGCCCTTTGTATTGCAGGAATAATATGATCAACTACTGTTTCATCTACTAATGGTGCAGTGATATTTATTGTAATATTCCCTTGATTAGATTGCATAGGCGAAGGCAATGGTGTTATATCTACACGTTCCATACCGCTTGCATTATCTCCTACAACTATACCATTTCCGATCGGCAAAGTTGTTTTCTTATTTGTTACAAAACTACCACCTGTTGCAAAATTATTACCACCACCGCTAACTACTGTATTAAATATTCCTGCTATTGTTGCTTGAGCCCCTGCTGCAAGAATTACATCTAATGGAAATGGTACAGATTTAAATATGTTTGCAATATGCGATGCTGACGCTTCTTGTACTTTGTTTCTAATAGTATTTACAGTTTGCTCTTTGTTTAGCTTTCCCTGTGCTGCAATATTTTGTATGCTTGACTCTAATGATTTTTCTTGAGATTTAACAACAGCATTTCCTGTTTCAGTCGCTGCACCGCCTAAGTCTACAAAAGAGTCAACTAATTCGTCTATTTCCTCTTTAAGATTTTCTGTATTTAGATCTATATCTTTCATACTATTCATTAAATCGAAATATTTATCTATATTATCTGTTTGAAAATCTAATGGCTCAACAGGCTCACTATCTGCTAATGATTGTTTTGTTTCAATTATTCCATTTCTTAATTCTTCCAACTCTTTTGTAAATTCGTGTGTCGGTTTTAAGTACGCACCGCTATTGAATTGAAATATCTTTAATTGTAAAGCATATTCCATTAATGTTAATTTTGTTTCTTCTGTTTTTCTGCTTAACGCTTCAAAATTATGCGAAATATTAATTACTGCTGTATTAATAACTTCAAATATCAATAAAAATTTTGCTGCTTTCATTAAATTTATAGTTGCAGTTCTTGCAATCACAGCACCTTTTGTGTATAATAAATAAGCAGACGCCATACCTGCCATAATAGTCACATTTTTTTGTAAAGTTGCTATGTTTTCATCTGACAAATTATTAATGAACTCGGCTGCATTTCTCGCTGCATCTCCTACTGCAACAGCCATATCTCCTAAGCGTCCTATAAGTCTAACACCTATTGCTTCTTGCAATAAATCAACAGCATCTTCCATATTAGAAACTTTACCACTAAAAGTTGCTGCTAATACATCAGTAGAGCCAGCAATAGTTCCATCAGGATCTGTCAATGTATCAATTAATGCTTCACGAAATTGAGGTAAAGTCATTTTGGAAAGATCGTCAAAACCTGTTTTTAATTTAACTTGAGTTAATACACCACGATCTCTTAATACGTCTGCTGCACCTGCACCACCTGCAAATGCTCTACCAAATGCTCCAGCTGCATCTACTACATCAACACGCATATATGCTGCTAAGTCTGTTATCGCTTTCAGCGTATCTTCACTATTTGCTCCAAATGCCTCAATAGTTACACCAGCTTCTACTACGTTTTGCAGTTTAAATGGTGTAGTAGCTGCAATTTTGCTAAATGTTTGGAATGCTTTTTGACCTGCTTCAGTACTGCCTTTTAATTGTATAATGCTTGTTTCTAAGCTTTCAAAGTTGCTTGCAGTTTGAACAATACTTCTTGCACCTGCTCCTAATACCGCTGCACCGAATAAACTCTTAAACGCAGAACTTAGTTCTGTCGCTGATTGCTTAGTATCATCTGATTGTCTTTCTAATTTATCAAGATTTTTTACAGCATTTCTTGTATCAGAAGTGACTAATATTCTTATTCTTTTATCATTTGCCATTTTGTTCGCCCATATAAATTTGTATTGATTTTATTTCTCTATTAATAGTTTCAAAAATTTCAATTCTTCTTGCATCAGCACTATCTAAGTCTTGTGCCAAAGGTATATTAAAATCTTTCATTAAGTTGTATTCGACTAAGTAATGATTGTCTTGTGTGTTTACTAACCACTTAGGATCAGCAAATAGGGGTATATGGAAGTATAGATTTCTCCCAAGAGAAAATTTGTTATCTTGCCACTTTTCCAGTAGCAGATACACTTCTTCCCATACGTCATCTATATTCTTATATGTCTTTACTTGTTTAGTTAAAGGGCTTTGTCTTTTATAAGGAAAACTCAACGATATGTGTGGAAAACCCAATTGGGAAAACCACACATAACAACAAAGTCCTATGAGTCTTTTTTTGCAAGCCCCATATATTGAGAATAAATTTCCTGCAACAAAGTATCTACGTCATTCATAGGCAACTTCTCAAGATCTTTTTCAGATAATCCTGAAATTTGCTCTACTCTATTCAATAGTTGAAAATACTCATCTTGATTTGGTTTCCCATCTTGAAAAGCATTTAAACTTAATTGCCATAGTTCTCTTTTCTCTTTATATGTAATTGACTTCACTTCCCACTCTTTTTTGAACATATTAACCTTCATTTAATCCCCCTTATTTTACCAACTTGAATTTGATACGCCATCTACGTGTATGAACTCAAACGCAGTACCATTAGCTACGCCACTTGAAGTTG
>Ga0222715_10001304_pt1 | contig 23937 bp, 27 predicted proteins | sample C33_9DmetaG_FD_165056 | JGI IMG/M metagenome (GOLD analysis project Ga0222715, IMG submission 165056) | Estuarine water microbial communities from San Francisco Bay, California, United States - C33_9D | ecosystem: Environmental > Aquatic > Marine > Unclassified | place: USA: California...
CAAGTATAGAAGTAGTGCCATCGGTCACACTTGTTTCTGGTGACGCATTTCCATAGTCAAGAGTTAGTTTTGGATATGTATATTTAACCAAAAAGTCAAGCCAAGGAGGTGTCTCTCTAGAATTTAAATCGCTGTCGATGGGATTTAGGTTGGCTATATAACCTAGGGCCGTTTCATTGTTAAACGGTGCTCTATACTTTCTCTTGTCTGCTTTGAGAGAATTTAAATTTATTATTTCATATTCAGGACAACTAAATCCCATAACTTCAAGTTTCTTGATGTAATAAGGGTTATTACCTCTTTGCTTAAATGTAATTTTGATTTTGTCAACAGCACGGCGAGTTCTACGACGACGCAGGCGAAAATTAGTTTGTGATTCGATTAGTGACTCAATCTCGTCTGCGATATCGTCAATCTTATCAATATAGATCTTACAATAGAATGAGTTTTTGTAAGACCCCTTGATTGGATCATTTTGAAAAGCCAATTTTCCTTTCTCGGATTGCCACCAATATGCTTGGTATTTACTGTAAACTCCGAGAACATGTTTTAACCTTCGTATCTTGCCTTTGAACTTGGTACCGTCAATAATAACTTCTTTCTCGCCAGATGTGTCAGATTCTTCTTCTTCGTCTCCAGCAAGGCCTTCCGGAACTCTATCAAAGATAAAAGCAGGAATTACAACCTTTACCCAGATTGGCTCTCCGCCTTTTGGTGTTTGATACAAAGAAACCCAATAGTCATCAGCACGAGCATAAAGTTCAAGCGCTTCGGGATTGAAGCCCTCAGCATTTAAGCCATAAGCATCAATAAGTCCTTGGCTCAATGAATAAATATCAAAAACACCGTCAGTGACACTTTGAGTCACCTTCTCAATCAAATCTTCTGTTTTTGCTTTATTTCTTCTTAATAATCTCTTAAGTTTTTGAGGATCATCGGCAAAGGCGAAGATTACTTGGTTTGATATTTCTTTTTCAAAAAATCGCAATAATTGATAGATTCCTGCAATCTTATAGGAATTTAAAATCTCACGAAGAGATTTGCCCGATTCTCTCATTTGAGATACATCGTAACTATCACCGTTGTCGTTTACATTAACTCTGACAACATACTCGCATCGTTGTTCATCAAGGAATGGCTCCTCTGCCTCGTACCAAACAGGAACAATAGCATCGGGATTCGGTATGCAAGTAGGACATATCTTCGGAGGTGGTCTCTCCGCAACGGTATCTTCACAAACATCTTTCTGTTTGTTTAAAAACTTTGATTCATTAAGTGTTGTCATGTTATGTAAATATTATCCGAAAGGAAATTGTTTCTGCCCTTAATTGGTATTAAATCATCAAAATCATATGCATTGAATTCCATTAAAGTCAAATTAAGGTTAGTCCAAGTGTGATTCCATTTTCCTTTTTTGCCTTTAAGGATATCAAGTTTGTGTGCGCCCTGTAAAACAAAATTTGGTATATTGGTAATTGGCGCCAAAGGTACAAGCGTATGAGTATGGATTGCAAGAGCATTATTAATTTTGTTCGTTCTCTTGTTAAGGTCCTCGACTGCTGTGCAAATTTCTTGTATGAGTGTGGTTAGTTCAGAAAGATATTCGGCCAGATTATTGCCAAGCACGGCTGGTTGTATATTTTCTTCATCACCTGCTATAAGATCAATTCGACCTCTCATGTCAAGTTCGCCTCCAACAGAAGATGTTTCTTTTTTAATTGAGCTTGTTTTTGTTGGACCAGCATAAATTTTAACTGATTCTCTCGCAATAATTCTTGTGTGATCTGCTTTCAAAGCAATTGCGGAACGATCGTCGGCACTTCTGTTCTTGCCCGGTGGTAATCCAAAGTATGCGTCGATATTTCCTCTTTGTGTGATGTAGAGCGTCGCAGCATCTGTAATAAGATTTGGTCCAGTTTCAAGAGCATCGGATGAATTATCATATGCAGCAGCCAGTCCTGCGATCATGTGAATTCTTCCACACTTACCGCCAAATGCGCCTTTACCAGATCCTAGAGAATATGGTCTGTCTCGGCCGAGAATAACAAAAGCATTGTTATCTCCGGCAATTACTGTTTCGCATGGAGCTGACTCATAAATTGGAACACACTCAGCAAGCGGCGTATGGAACGGTCCAGTAAACTCTCCCGAATCAATTATTTCTTTTATGCCTTGATCCGTAAAGGAAAGACATTGAACATCAATTGGTTTCTTTTGTGATTTAAGATCTCCTGACATTATATTTGTCCTTTTGATTCGGCATGTATGGAAATATGAAAATGTTCGCCACTAAATGTGGTACCATTATTTTTTCTCGCTGCCCGATTCGATGCGTATCTTTCGCTTACTTTTTCCCATTCAAAGCTTTTGAACTTTTTGGCGCCGAGGTATTTATTCGCCAATTCCTCTAGTTTAACTCCTTGATCAAAAGTTAAATCTTTTGTACTAAAATCGATTCCCAAGCCGACTTGATGTGCCGACTTTGTTTTATTTGATTGCAAAATGGGTACGTTTCTCTGTATGTTGCCGGGAATATCATTTGGATAATTAATATAATTATCTAACATCTGGGTTCTGTAATTGGAAGTTCCATAAGTTTTTCTATACCATTCTTGACCGCCAGATTTTTGTACATTTGTGTGCTCAATTCTTACTTGAGCTCCAATAGTTCGAAATGTGCTTGTAGGCACTAAATTGATCCCAACATCTTGTTTATATTCGGCCATAAACTCTCTTATTATTACTTGTGCTTGGGGTAATAGTTCTTCAATAGATTTTGAACTTACATCTTCGAAATCTCCTGCCAATGCAGGAGAATTAGAGCCATTCTCAAAAGAATCGGCCAAAGAATTTTGAAAATACTTTGCGAGACCAGAATATCTAGAATCAGAAACTCTTGTAACTTTCGTATACCGTAAGCCACGCATTCTTCCATGATCAGCCGTTTGTGGGCCTTGATCATTAAACTTTAGCTCAACAGTGCATCCTGCTTGGAATTTTGGATCAGGCTCGCTTCCTTTTAAAGAAGAGTCAGGATAAGCTGTCAAACATGCACCACCAATCATATTATTCAAAAGTGTTATTTTTTGTTGTTCATCGGTAACTTTATTTAAAATATCGAAATCAAAAATATGATCGTCAATTTCTTTTATATAAACCTTTACTGCTACAAAGCGATTGGCAGTAGAGCCATTAGTTGTTTGTCCGGATGTCGCTGCTGGGTCAGACATTACTATTCCTTCAAAAGTTGTTTTTCCAGAAAACTTATTTTTTCCAAATAGTTTCTCTAGCTTTACCTCTTCTTCAATAGCATGTCTTGCAAATCTATCTTGAATTGCATCAAAATATTTAACAAAATAATTACTCATCGTCTTTACCTGAAATTAAATCAAATAAATCCTTTTTATCATCATCTGTTAAGCCAGCAGAGGCTTTTTCGTTTTTAGACATAAGGCCAGCAATCTTGACCAATTGTTCATTTGAGCGCTGTAAAGTTTCGACATATTTGGACATAATAATTCCAACTTCTCTATGTCTAGCTTCGTCAACTGCTACATATTTAATGGCGTCATTTAAAAGTTCTTTTGTAACTTTTCTATCTTCTTCTATATTTTCCAATGCTTTATCAATGCATTTTTCAAGTTTTTTACTCATAACCTAATTAGTTTTGATTCAGATTTTACCATCATCCCAATCATCTTTAAAATCTTTATATTTTTCTCGCATTTTATTTAATTGAGTAACAATCTGTTTAGTATTAAGTCCGGTTAATTCTCTTAAATATAAATAAACAGCTTTTTTATTTAAAATATCAATCTCATCAGCAGAGGAAAGAATTATTTTTATGGCCTCATAAACTTTCTTTTCATTATCTCGCATATCATCAGTTCCCCATGCGTCGATTTCTTCCCAAAGCTTCTTCCAAAAATCTTCTTTTTCTCGGCTTGAAAGGTAATTTGATTCAGCTTGGACTTCTTGTTCATAGACTTCGTTTGCTACAAGGTCATACTCAATTTCTCTTTGGCAGCGTTTGGTTTGCTTCTTTACTTTGTGAATAAACCAATTCTTCGTTACAACACTAAAATAAGAGAATGCTTTGGATCCCTTGTCGGGATCGAATTTATCTAATATTGTTATAAGCCATGCTTTACATTCGTCTCTTAAATCGTCAATATTTGCAAGCGAGGTAAAATGATAAGAATAAACAATCTTGTCTACCATCTCATTAAATGTAGGTTGAATAAAACCAACGTATAATTCTGATTTTCTTTCGTTACATTTCGAAGAGCAATACTCAACTATTGCCGCCTCGTGTACCTCCGTAAAATACATTCTCTTGGTTGACCGCTTGCGGCCTCGTCTCTTCGTCGTCATAAGACTCTTCATCCTCTTCTTCGAGCTCAATTGGCTCGGTTAATTTATAAATATCGCTATAGTCCTCCAAAACATCTAGCAATGATCGTGTGTGCTTGATAAGAAACTTCATTGTCTCATCTCCGTAATACATCTCGAGTTGAAACAACCGTTGCAAATGATTGCGATAAGTGGTCAAAAGATCCACTAAATCAGTAAGATTTTGAGATACAAACAAAACCTTGGTAAGTAGTTTGTTGATGTACCACACGCCAAAAAGATTGCCCAGAATAGACAATAATAAGGCAATAATCAGCCAGCTAGTTAGGGTCATTGATTCTTTCCTTTTTCATTTGTTTTAAAAGTTCTCTATTATTTTCTATTGTATCAATTATTCTAGACGCAGCAGTAGAATTATCTTTTCTTATTTCTTGTTTTTGAATAAGCTGAGGGATACGAACAAGAGGTCCAGTCATGGAGCATTCAAGGCACTTTTCTTGTGTCTCGGACATTCCATGACGGACCTCAAATTCACCGTCGCATGCATCGCAATGATAATAATAACGAGGCATTATTGTTGCGATGTCTCGATAGTTTCGCCTTCGACTCGAACAACCGGAGGATTCATTACAACCAATTGATTCGTATCATCAACTTGGATCTCGAAACCTTGAAGAACCGGAACGATATCCGTTTGCTCGAGGAGAGACTTTTGTAGTGCCATCATTAGAGCGCCGATGGCTTGGCTTGATAGAGTGTAATTCATTTTTGCTCCTTATCTAAATTATCTAATTCTAAATGAAATGTTTTTATGAGGCCTAAAACGGCTGATATTTTATAAATTCTTGTACTCATTTCAAAGATATCAGAATTTATACTATGATAAATACCTAAACCTTCAGAATCTATTTTCTTTATTAATTCTTTGCATTTTTTCTCGAGCTCAACTAGCCAGTTTCTTAATTCTTTATTTTTTTCTACTGTAAATTCAAATTCAGTCATACTACCATCTAAATGTATCTTTATAATAATCTACCAACTTTTTGATTTCTTCGTCAAAAATCTTTTTTGGTTTCCAACCTAGCGATCTTAATTTATCATCATTGAGTGCATATCGAACATCTTGGCCTTCTCTTTTAAATCCAAGATCAACATGATCAAGATAATTACGGTCATCTTCAAAAAAACATTCAACTATCTTTCGAACAGTTTCTTTATTTTTTTGTTCAAATCCACCAGCAACATTATAAATTTCGTTATATGTTCCTGATTCAATGATTGAGATAACAGCTTCGGCGGTGTCATCAGAGTGTAACCAATTTCTTACAGGATCGCCTTCATCATGAAGTCTAATTTTCTTTCCACGCTGAAGCATTTTAACAGAAATGGGAATTAATTTTTCGGGATATTGGCCTTCGCCATAATTATTGGTAGGACGAAGAATGAGATATTTCATATCATAAGTCCGAGCCCAAGCAAGAATAAACATATCAGCAGCAGCTTTCGATGCAGAATAAGGATTGGATGGTTTGAGAATATCTGTCTCAATATGTTCGCCATCTACGATATCTCCGTAAACCTCGTCTGTACTAAAGTGGAAAAAGATTGGTTGATTATCGACGTTTCTTGGCTTCTTTCGAATAAGATCCAAAAGGTTTTTGACTCCAACTACATTTGAATGAATAAAGTCATTAGACTCAATAATACTATTTCCAACATGAGATTCTGCTGCAATATTAATAACATAATCGCAATCTGGAAGATAACTAACATCTGCAATATCTTCTTCTAGAAAATCAAAGTTTTCATATTCACAAAATTCATAATAAGAATCCATATTGGCAGCATATGTGCATTTATCGATTCCGTAGACTCTCCAACCTTTTTGAAGACATTTGCGGGTTACATATGAACCAATAAGGCCAAGACATCCCGTAATAACAACTAATTTCATTTTAAAACCTCAAGATAATCAGAACAAATGCCAGCTATATTCATTTTAGAGTATTTCAATGTTTCTTTTTCTGTAAAACAAACAATTATGCTATTTTCACAAACCTGTTTATTAGGATAAGTCCAAATGTAACCTTTGCTAGTTAAAGTGAAATCGTCTTCTTGATGCCAAAAACAATGTATATTATTATCAATCATTAATTGTAATGCTTCTAAATTTTTTGCATGACACCATAAATTAGGGTTTTTTAAATACTCAAGATCAATTTGATATTGTGGACCGTCATGTCCTAAAAATAATTGATTTTTAATAAGCCATACATCTATCTCTATATTATAACCTATTTCTAGCAATTTGTCAAGAAAAAAAGGATTATTTTCTTTATTTTTTTCAATACCGTTGATATTACCTCTATGAGAAATTAAAAACATAACTTATATCCATTATACAAAAGTCAATAACGACAATTCGTTTTAATATATTTTATTTATTGTTATCTAAATAATACCTTAAATCTTCTGGTGTTCCAAGACCCCACATTTTATTAACATAAAACGGAATCAAGGTTTTATGATCCGAGATTAATTCATTATAAACGGGAGCAATATAAAATTCATTATTAACTCTTATATTTTTGTCAATCATTTGTTCTGCATATTTTACAAAATCAGAACCTTTTCTGTACCAATAAATGCCGCATGTAGCAATATCTGAAATTGGTTTTTTTTCGGCAACCTCAGTAATATAACCACGAGAGTTAGTTTTAACAAAAGACCATTTAGGGTGCACAGCATTAAAAGTCCAAACAATTGCATCCACATCTGTCATATTTTTTAAAGATATAAAATTTTGTCTCTCATATTCAATAAATTGATCTGAATTAGCAATAAGTAGATCTTCATCAATATTAATATGCTCTTTGGCTAAAAGTGCTGTACACGCTGCGCCTTCTGTAAGCTCATCAACTTCGACAATTTTGCAGTAACTATTCGTTATCCTATGTAATGTGTCGACTAAACCTTCATATTTCTCAATGTGTTTTTTTCTCACGAGGAAAACATATTGAGAAACAAAATCAAGATTCTCAACGACTTGTTGAATCATTGGTTTTCCTCTAACATCAATTAATGGTTTCGGGAATGTGTATCCCTCTTTTGCAAAACGGCTTCCTTCTCCAGCCATAGGTATTAAAACTTTCACACAAAACTCCTAATAGTGTCAATATTGACATCATCGGCATTTTTGACACATATTATATTTGCACCAGAGCTTGAAGCAGCGGCGATTCCCTTTGGAGAATCTTCTATAATATAGCACATTTTTTTATTTACATCATAATGTCTGATTAAAAAGTTATACCCTTCGGCTGATGGTTTGGATTCTTTTACATCTTGATTAGTAAGAACATAATCAAACAAATCATAAATTCCTGTTTTTTTCAGCATTAGTTCTGCTGTCTTTCTAATACTATTAGTATAACATGCGACTGTGTGACCTCTTTCTTTCAAAAAGTTTAGCATTTCTATCTTCTCATCTCTTACAGTTGCTTGTTTTTTGATTGTTTTTATGGTATATTTTTGTTTCAATTCGTAGATTTTTTCTACATCTTCATCTTTGATCCTATCTTGTTTTAATAAAATAGATAACTTTTTTCTTGTTGGTATACCATTAAATACCTTGATATGCTCCTGCTCGGTGATTACACAATTGCTAACTTTTAATAATGCTTCATTTAGAGCATCGCGGTGCCAATCGCACGCGTCCACAAGAACACCATCTAGGTCAAAAATAAATAATTTTTTAGACATTTTTGCCTCTCCTCTCTGGATCTATATCGTATAATTTTAAAATTTCATTCAGTTCATCGGGATAATGTTCGAAATCCCATTTGCCTTTTGTGACAGCAGTGGCAATATAAGGATATACATTGCTATCCCAATGAAATCTACCTCTTTTGTTTTCTGTACCATCGCAGTAATAACAACTTTTAAAGTTTAAGAAATTTACATAATTATTAGAGTTTTTCTCAAACTCCCAGATAGAGTTTCCACTAGTCGCTTTATAAATGTTATATAAAGTTTTGGTTTTTATAATTGTTGGTTGTATTGCAAAAGATAAATTTAAAGGGTTTTTGTAAATATTTTCTCCAAACATAGTCGTTTGTGAGTTGCTATATGCAGCTTTTATCAATTTAACCATATCAATAATACCGATTTTAACTTGTTCAATCAAGAAATCGATTTTATCAAATTGTGGTTGACCTAACAAAAACATATCCTCATGATGAAAAATTACTATTTCTTCTTTTATTTTAGACAAACTTTCGTACACTCTCTGTTGATATGGAAGTGAATCATCATAACATATGACATTCCAATCTTTTGTGTCAAAAGAATCAGTTTTATCTGTTATCAAATATTTCGTTTTTCCATTTAGAAATTTTTCAGATTGGCCAAACATAAGAGGCCAAATATCAGAATATTCTGAATGCGAATAAAATACATATGCTTCCATTAAACTATCTCAATATCTTTGAATAAAGGAAATTCCCTTAGGTCTCGATAGAACGGCTCTTCCGGTAGATCAGGCATATCATCAGGATAATTCTGCATTAACATCAATCCTCTTGCTGCTTGTTCTGGTGACATATAAGCATTCCATCCATTGAGCTCAATGCTGTCTTCGTGATACATCACTTCACCACGGCCTTCGTATCGCATCTTGCGAAACCATTTAACAGCCTCATAATCATCCGTTAAAATCATGCCACCTTTGCCAATCTTGAGATGCTTTTTGATATGAAATGAAAGGCACATCATTGATCCGGGAATATACATGTTTGATGTGAAACGCTTGGCTGCATCCCAAATAGGATAAGGTTCGAGTTGATAAACACCCTTCCATCTATAATCTTTAAACTTAACATTGCCTCCAGCATGCATAATTGATTGCGGAACAGATAAATAAGTTTTAGCAGGAATAATAACCTCGTCAACATTATGATATTGACAACACATAAGCAATGCATCTGTACAATTATCTGTCGATACAGCATATGGCGCACCGCAATAATCGGCAACAGTTTCTTCAAACATTTTGACAATTTTATAAGGATTATGTCTCATTCTTTCTCCAAAATATAGTATTTCTTTTTAAAGCCACACTTCTCGAACAATTTAAGAGATGCTTCGTTTTCAATTTTAACTTTAGCCTCGGAATCGGGATAATGATCCATGATTGTATTAATCATGAAAGTCCCAACACCTTTGCCTTGAAAATCAGGGTGAGTGGCAACCCGAATATCTTTATTTATAATACCAACGTAACCAGCAGGTTCGTCTTTATAAAGACAGATAAAAAAACAATCTCCCCACGCTTGCATGTATGCTTCGTGAAATTCTTTTTCAATATGTTCTTGTTGGATAAACCCTTGACGGACTCCATCCATATTTCTGAGTTCTCTGATGAACTCCCAATACTGTTTACTATTTTTGATTAAGACCATATATCCACCTGATTACCAAAAGGGCTATTAGAATTCATCCAATAAGATGTTAGATAACCTCGAGTATATTTCCAGCCTTGCAATCCTAATAAAGGATTAAGGCATGAACCGATATCTAAAAAAGTATTATTTTGATTTTCTTTGAAGGCCTCGTAAATTACATAATTTGAAAGAGACGCAGCAGAACACAAAATTATTGCATTATTAATAGAATTTTTAGCAATATATTCTTTAACGACCTCGGATGTATTATAATCATTTATCATGCAATTAGAACCGATTATGAATGATTTTTTAACAGAAAACGGCAAGTTTTCAACTATTGCGTTCTCGTTTACCACATATAAGATTTCACGCTCTGCAAACAGCGGCACCATAGTTTCAACAAAGCTTTTATAGTTTGCGTTAATAAGTAAGTTGGCAAATGTAAGATTTGCATGATCGCCTCCATGCAAATCAATCATCCAATCAAAATTTTCTTTTCCTACATGACCATCTGTTGCTGTGCAAATACCTTTGAAATAGTTGTCTTGATTATGCATAAAAGTTTCAATCAACTTCTGTCTATAAAAAGAATGTTGATTAGGATAATAACATTTTTGCTCTTCTGCTGTATATCTGTTAGGGCCTTTTATATGGCCAGTTATATAATGATTCTCTGCAAGAACAACTGTCTTATCTTGCAGAATAAATAATTCACCATCAGAAAAGCGAGAAAAAGCAAAGTTTTCTCCGTTCTTTAGCATACGAATTAATTGATCAAAATCTTTTTTAAAATCTTTAAACATCTGCTTCCTTAAGAATATCCAAGATTCTGTACGAAGAAAGCCCATCGCCGTAAGGACAATCACCATATGGAATAGGATTTTTTTGTATTTCATGAAATAAACTTTCTATTTTATCAGGCGTTGTTAAAAAAGAAAATACACCTAGGCCCTCGGCTCTTTCGGTGTGCTCACGACAAACAATGCATTTTTTACCAAAAAATGAAGTTTCTTCTTGAATACCACCGGAATCAGTTATGACCAATTTACAATTTGCTAATCTGTGAACAAACTGATCATATGGTATTGGATCTACGACATTTACATGAGTCAAAAGATGCTTATGCTTTTGAACATTAGGGTTTGGGTGTAAAGGAATAGTAAATTTATATTCAGGATAATTTTTGGCAATAGTATTTATTTTCTCGAACCAAACATCCATAATGTCGTGGTTCTCTCTTCTGTGCAAAGTTATTAGAACCTCATCGCCATAAGTTGTATCAATTCCAGCTAAATTATCTAGAACTGTATTTCCAACAATGTGAATGGCACCATTAACCTTTTCATATTTAAGAACCTCGCCTGCTGTTTTGGTTGGACACAAATGTATGTCAGCCATGCATGACACAGCTCTTCGATTGAATTCTTCAGGATATGGATGACTCTTATTATATGTTCGTAATCCTGCTTCGAGATGAATAACTTTAAGTCCTCGGTGAAACGCTGCGAGTGCCATAGAAAAAACAGAAGTTGTATCACCTTGTACAAATACTGATGTGACACCATCAAAGATCTCGTTTTGATTCATCAAGCTGGATACAATTGAGTCTAATCTGTTTTCGCCTTCTTGTATCTGAAGCGTTGTGACTTCTTCATCAATTTTATCTAGAATATCTAGATGCTGTCCAGTGAACAATAATTTATAAGGTATTTCACCTTTGAGTATTTCAACAACAGGTTTAATTTTGATCCATTCTGGTCTCGTTCCGAAACATATTAAAATCATAATTTAACTCCTCGAACAGTGTTCCAACCTTTTTGAAGACCATTCTGTACACAATAATCCCTCTCTGTGAAGAACTGTTGGTGTGAAACAGCATGATTATTTGAGGTTGCTTTAGAATCAATTCCCAACTCATTGCCTAAAATAGAACCATGCAGCTCTTTATCTTCGGGTGGATGTGGAGGACAGTATGTTGGGATTCCACCGTGAATCTTTGCCATAAAAGCAAACTGTATGTCCTCTCCGTTGTCCCAAGTTGTTGGTTTCTCTTGCCACAAATATCTCAACCATTCTCTTTTAAAAAACCAAGCATGACCAACAAGATCAACCTCTGTTGTTTCTTTATTTTGAGTTGGCCATCCACATCTATCATGTTGAATATACCTTGATCCATTAAGAAGAATACCAGCAGAACCAAGAATACCTTCGTGAGTCTTCATTGTATTCAAGCAATTTTCGTGCCACTTTGAACCGGGTATTGTATCATCATCATAAATTGCAATGTATTCAGTGTCAGCCAAAAGTGCAGCAGCGAATCTGCCATAGAACTTCCAATTGAAATCGTTTTTAAATATTCTATCAACATCAAGACCAGATAAATCAAAATTTTCATTATCCTCGTGATGATTGACCCATAACCAGATTTGCGCAGGTTTTACAGATTGATTTCGTAAAGCCTCGATTTGCATCTCAAGATTGTAAGGACGTCTATAACAGTTCAAAATTACCGTAATATCACCTTCTTTTTGTTCTATCTCTTCGACATGGCTCATGGTATCAATAATCTTTGAGACAACCAAATCTCTTTGATTATCAACGAATTTTATAAGGTTTTCGCCCTTATATTCTTTAAACCAAGGCTCATATGTGCAGCCATTAAGATTGTTGGTTAATAACTTGCAACCAAGCATTCTTGCTTCGAGGACAACACGACAAAAACTTTCTAATGTTTTAGGAAAGAAAACAAATTTTTCGTATTGAGCTAATTGCGATATGAAAGTTTTATAATCAGTTTTTTGTACAATATCATATTGAATGCCTTTGCTATTACAATATTGAATTGAATCTGATAAGCCTTTAATAGGATTTGGATCTCCGGAAATAAAAGCCTTATTGTTTTTTTCTTTTATATTGCTTCTAATAAAGTCAAGTTGTTCTTTTGACCACAAGGAGCAACCTAAATTAATAACGTTTTCAATGCTTAAGTTGTTCTTTAAAACTTCTGCGTGTTTTACAGATTGACAAAACACCATATTTGCTGATTTATAAAAATCTCTATTTGCCAGCTCTTGAGATGGTGCCACAAATCCCGCAAACAAAGCGGGATTTCTACTTTTCAAGTATTTGTGATCGTGTTCGAGAATATAATATTTGTATTGAGGTAAAGAAAGAAACTTTTTTGTTTTCTCGCTCAATCCAACAAAGTTAGAGATTAAAAATATAAAACCCATCTTGCCATATAAAGCAATATGTTTTTCATTAAATTCTTGACTCTTGAATTTAGCAATTTTAAAATCTCTAGATTTTAATTCGGATATAAGAACATCATCATAGATTTCTGCTCCTCCGTTAACTTCTTCTTTGAAGAAATCGGAAACGAACACTATCTTATTCATTAATCAAACTCCAGCACTTCCGGCTCTTCGTTGTTGATTTCTATTATAGAACTATCAAATCCTAAAACAGAATCGACAAACAATTTGTATAAGTTTTCATCTGAAAATTTATCATTGACAATAAGTTTTAATTTTTCTGCTGTCTCTTTGGCCTTGTGCCATGTTTTATGGGTTTTGCGAAGAGTCATTTTATAGGACCCTTGATCTGCATATGCCCATTGCGAGTCGGGTTCGATTACACCTTGCCAATGTACTTGTGGTTGAACCGGCTTTAATTCGCACTCTACTTTCTGATAATACTCTTGGTCATCGTGAGTTAAAAAGTCAAGTTGTCCGGACCATCCAATAGAAATAACAGGAAGTCCTTCACGAGCCGCTTCATATAAAGGAAGGCCAAAACCTTCTCCATGAGCAATATTAACAATTGCTTTAATCTTTGGATGAGTATATAATCCGGTCATTTGACCGGCAGAAAGATCACCATGAAGAATGTAGACTTTACATTTACGCTCTGGATATTCCGCAAGAATATTTTTAACTGATTTATAAAAAACTTCAAAGTCCATTTCTGAATTGCATTTAATGTTTGATTTAAGAACTAAGCCAACTTCTTGATCAATAAATTCTTCGACCCACCATTTGAGTGCATTTCCAAAATTCTTGCGAGGAGAAATCTGTGAGACCATAAGAAAATTAAAATCATAAGGAAGATCAAAACCTTCAATAACCTCGGCTTCTGCTTTTGGAGTATTTTCCCAAACAACTTCAACCGGCGTATTTAATTTATAATCAATAATTTCGCCTGTTTGATTATTCTTTGCTTTAGCGATTGTCTTTTCATAAGTATTTTTAGCATGATTAGAAACAACTAAAATTTTATCAACCTCTTCGTTTCCTTTTTGCAACCATGCGGGTGACACTTTATCTGTCTCAATTCCTGCGGTATATCCAATATTGATAGGACATATTTTCTGGAATTCATTTGGAATTGTAACTTGAAGTGACATATCGGGCTGAAATTGTTTCGCCTGAATGAGAGCTTGAGTTTGGGCAATCTTTTCATCCATCCAATCTCTAAAATCAGATGTTTCCCAAACCCAACCGGTTTTTCCCCAAGCAATAGGTTGAATATAAATATCAAATATGTCCTCGCGACTTTTAAGAGCGCGAAGAGCAAAGCGAGATTGCTCGCCGTATCCTGATTGAGAGAGTACAGGTCCTCTTACAAAGATTTTCTTTTTCACGCTACCTCCAAGAAACGAATACCTTGATAATTGGTTCTTGTATCCCAAGAGCCATTTTCTTCATGAACCTCGGTCATAATATCAACCCATTGCTTGTTAAAGGTTTCAAAGTTATAATTCTTCATAACATGTTCTCGACCGTTCAAGCCCATGCTTCTTCTATCTGCTGGAGACATAAAGTACATTTTTTCCAAAGCAGAAACAAATTGTTTTTCACTTATTCTGTCTTCGTGGATATAAGGAACGTCTTGCGACCCAATCACCGCCTTTGACTCTGGGATCAAAGGAATCCCTGTTGCGTCACTGCCCAACACAACTTGTTCTTGAAGTCCTCCGGTCATATTCGCTATAATCGGAGTTCCGCACGACATCGACTCAAGGGTCGCAAGACCAAAACCTTCAGCATCAGATAGATTGATCGTGCAATCAACCATATTATACAATGCAGCAAGGTCTGTCTGATTTACCTTTTTAGTTGAAAAAAGAACTTGATTTTGTGTGTTCAAACCAAGATGTTCAACTATGTGGCTCAAATCTTGGCCATGAGCATCTTTAGGATCAGTGTGCATGATAAGCATTGCTTTGTCATGTCCAACTTTATCAAGAAACTTTTTGAACCAAAAAATTAAAGAACCTGATTGTTTTCTTCTGGCATTTCTATTGTTCCAGAAAAAGATAACTTTATTCCAATCTTGTTTATCTAATGAATCTTTTTTAATTTGAATAATTTGTTCATCTGTGAAAGGCTTAAACACTTCGCTATTGACAGCGTGAGGAACATAATCCAATTTAATTTCAGGAGCAACCTCAGCAACAATATCTCTTGTTACTTTTGAAATTGCACAGATTCTATCATTTGAAAGATAATATTTGCGATTGAACATTGGCGCAGGGAAATTATCCCAAACATGGTAATAAACCATTGGAACCAATGGACGAATTTCATTCTCCATATCCCATAGCCATCCATAAAAACGGGGATCGGTCATAAACCAAAGAATGTCGGGCTTTTCGGTTCTTAAAATAGAACGGATCATCTCCTGTGTTCCATAACCGTCAACAGGGATGATCCGCCATTCGTCACCATAAGGATCCACTCTCATTGGTCTATAATCATGATGTCTTATAGCACCACCAAGAGAGATAACCTCAAATTTGTCGCTTTTTAGCAAAGCCTCACAAACATATTTGGTTTGTGTACCGACCCCCGATGGAGATAAAGGGTGATCGGAAATAGTCAAAACTTTAATTTTTTTAGACATACTTATCCTTTTTTATATATATTATAACACACTTGGATAAGTTTGTCAAGTATTTTTTTTTATTTTTTTTAAATTACATACAATTTTCTGTTTTATTAAACTCACAACCTTTACAAGACATACGATTTTTAATATGGAATCCTCGACTAATTGCCGTGACAGCCTTAAGAAGAAAGTCGGTTGCATTTTGAGTTTTGCGAGGACCCGAGGTCACACGAAAAATTTCAACATTATTTGCTTTTGCAGTTCGCTTAAGCAGACCAAAATAAGTCTCAACCATTGAAGGATCGATGTTATGCTTCTGACACCAGAACTTTTTATAAAGAGTCAACTGATAAGTGGTCATACGATCCGCTTTCTTTTGTTGATCCCAACCCCAAGAGCAAGTCTTCCAATCAATAATATGATACTTGCCGTCCGGAGTCTTAATAACGAGGTCAATGAACCCTTTGAAATCACAGCTATCTTCGGTAAATTCTTTGATAGGTTCAAAGAGTTTTTCCTCTGCTTGATGAACTTCGTACTCGGGGAAGGCTTTAGATAGTTCTCCCAAAACTTTGCTATATATGGGTTCTGCTTGGTCTCTCATTTCAGCAATAAGATTTTCTCGCAGTTCGACTTTCTTTGGAAGACCTTCTAATTCTTTCTCGAAGATAACATTAAAATGTTCTCCGAAGTCTTCTTTGTCTAGAACTCCCGAAACTCCAAACTCACATACAGAATGAAGAGCAGTTCCGAAGCATGTGTATTCGTTACCCTCGAAGCCAGCGAGGCCATCGATGTAAATAAGTTTGTGTTTAAAAGGGCACTCGTTCCAAATTTTAATTTCTGAATAAGATACATGTTTCATTAGTCCTCCTCGAATAAATCTTCAAAAATATTGTATAAAGCTGGGCTTAGTTTTCTTACTTGATCACGATGCCCAAAGACCCATTCTTCAAAGGTTCTCGCATAATACTCGCTCAATGATGTTGCGGCATAAGCGGAGATAAATAAGCCATTCACCAAGTCGTTAATAACATCATAACCGACCTCAAGATAAAGATAATCATCGATAATTTGATCGAAGTCTGAATTTACCAACATTGACTTTGGCGGATGAAGATCATAAGATTGACAAAGATTGAAAAGTGTTTCGCGCTTGGCCATAAACTCTCGTTCAATCGAGGAATCAGAATAAATAAAATCATTATATCTTTCCTCGACAGCATGAGCGATTTCATGAATGATATCGTCAATCATATCTTGATCGTCGTCTTGTTCATTTGTTATAAAGATTGCTCCACTGTCATAGAAAGCGTTGATATCTCTTTCCTCAAACTCGGGAAATTGTCCAACATAAATAACATCAACAGAATCCAAAAGTTTCTTTGGAACTCGTGCTGTAATATAATCGAATACAAACTCTAGATTGATGTGTTCGGGTGGTTGATCGTTGACATAAATTTGGGTGCCTCGCATAGAATATTGATCCTTTAGTTTGCGAGACCGCTTCATGCTTTCGTTAATCCATTTCATAACGGTCTCCTTTTTACTTATATATTATAACACATTATAAGATTTTGTCAAGTATTATTTATAAGATTTGTGAAGCAATTGTTGCCAACTTCGACCGTTCTCCCTTCTTAAACGTCACGTGACCAGCAATTGGCTGGTATTTAAATTTCTCAACAGCATACGTTAGACCGTTCGAGGTTTCGTTTGTATAGATATTATCAATTTGTTCGATATCGCCGGTAAGAATTATTTTTGTGTTCTCGCCAACTCGAGTCAAGATTGTCTTAACTTCGTGAGCTGTAAGATTCTGCGCTTCGTCAATTATGATATAAGCGTTTGAGATTGATCGACCTCGGATATAAGTCAAAGCCTCAACCTCAAGTTTGCCTTGATCCATGTAATAGGACATTATGTTGCCTTCTTCGCCGGAGGTAATGTGTTCAATATTATCGCCAATTGGTTTAAGCCAAGGCATCATCTTTTCTTCGAGAGTTCCGGGTAAGAATCCAATGTCTTTGCCGAGAGGCTGGACTGGTCGTGAGATAACAATCTTCTTGTATTTTGACTTTCCGTTTCCAACGGTTTGCTCGAGACCAGCAGCAATAGCCAAGAGAGTCTTCCCAGATCCAGCACGGCCAATAAGCGAGACAAAACTGATATTATCATTGTAAAGAAGATCATAAGCAAATGATTGCTCTTTGTTTCTCGGAACAATATTCCAACGAAGATCGTCTGTATAATTCTGAATCTTTTGGAGGCGAGTTCCATAATTCCAAAAGCGAGACAAGCAAGTCTTCTTTGGATTGCTCGAGGACACAAGCATTAAAAATTGATTTGGATAAAGATTTGGATTATCTTCCTCGTCAAGAAAGATTGACTTGTCCGCATAGAAGCGATCAATAACCTCGTCATCAACAACGATTTCTTCAAAGCCGGTGTAGATCTTATCTTTGGCCTCAACGACCTTGACGGTTTCATATTCTTCGGCTGGAAGATCAACACCTTGAGCGATAACTCGGAGGTTGATATCCCGAGACACAAGAACAACCTTTCGTCGTGGGTTTTGGGCTTTGATTGTTAAAGCCGTCGCAAGGATGATATGATCGGAGTTCTTTGGATCAAGATCTCTTGGGAGCGCTTTCATATCGATCTCATCGAGACCAACAAACTTGACCAAGCCAAGTCCTTGTTGAACACGAACACCTTTCTTTAGGTTGCCCTTTTGTCGGAGACAATCAAATGTTTTGATGATTTGTCTCGCATGAAAGCCAACGGAATCTTGGCGCTTCTTGTGTTTATCGATTTCTTCCAATACCTTTAAAGGAACAATGATATCATTGTTTCCAAATCTTGTAAGGCATTCCGAATCGGATAGATACACGGAGGTATCAATAACGAACCATTTTTTTGCCATTTAGCACCTTCAATTCTTGTCTAATTAATCTCTCGAGGAGGTTTTCTTTGACTACTTCATTCTTTTCGATTATCTTTTTTACTTGTTTTTTTAGGTCAACATAGTAATTAATCTCTGCATCTCTTTTTTTATTACCATGGTAACGATCGTTATCTCTGAGTTTATTTAGATACTCTTCATTATACCAGTCCCTTATAATATCCATTATTGAATCAAGAGCTTTTTCAACCTCGGAATCTGGTCGTGAAAACACACCACCACTTTTATATTCACTTATGAAATTTTCAAATTCTTTTATATTATCACCATTAATATTATTTTCATATTTTTTAATACTTTGAATAAATTTCTTATATTTTTTGCTATGTTTCGGAGCCTTTTCGCTTTCTGGTTGCTCTTCTTCTGACTCGAGACCAAATATACTTTTAATAGATGATACAATACTTGAATACAAGTCTTTTATTTTTTCTGTGAATTGACCTTCAGATTCGTTTTCTAAATCTACAACTTTTTCTCTTGCTTTATTAATTACTTTTTCCGCTTTCTCTTTTGCTTTATCTTTCGCTTTGCTCTCTTCTTCAGTTTTCACTTTGCCCTCTTCTTCAGTTTCTATATTTGTTAATTCATTATATAAATTTACTAAAATCTCGTATTGATCAATAAAAACTTGAAGCATTGTCGCGAATTCTGCTTTGTCTATATCGCCGCTTCTCATGATTTTTAAACCATGATCTTCAATAAATTCTTTGAGTTCTGTTTTTAGTTCTTGAAATTTTTTGATGGCCCTTTTATTCTCATCAGTCAATTCTGCTTCTTCTAAAGGTGATTTCTTGGCGGCTTTTTTAAATTGTGCGATTATTGAGTCGGCTTCCGTAGTATTATTATTTTTGACAGCAACCATCAAATTTGAATAATTATCTATGGCGGTGGTTTTGACTATCTTTTCAAGAGTTTCGAAAGTTATTGGTATTTCGGCTTCTTCGGCAGTGGATTTTGTCGTATCTTCACCGGTATCTGATTCGGCATCGTCCTCATCGTCTACTATTTCTAAATCTTCAGCATCGGGTGGAGCTTCATCGGTAGATTTATCTAGATTGTCACTACGAGATTTTGAGAATCTATCGCCAACAATCCCTAAACCAAAATCAATTATTTTTGATCCAAGAGAAGGCTTGGGTTCGGCACTTGTGGTTTTAGCGATTTCTTTTTTGCTTGTTTCATCAGATGGAACTTCAATTGTTTTATATCCATATCCATCATCTGGCCCAACACCAAAGGTTTCTTGAATAAAATTTCCAACAGCCGCCAATCTTGTCATAAAGTTTGCTGCGTTGTTTTTTTGAATATCGCCTTTTCGCAAATCTTCAATAAAGCGTGACATCGTTTTAGTCAAATCTTTACGAGTATTAAGATATTCTTCTTTAATCTCATTCACGTCCATCTCGGATGTTTTTTCAAAAGCTCCAACATTTCGGAAATACTTTCGGATTTTCATCAATTCTTCATATGAACGCTTGATATTTCCAGAAATCTCTTCATATTCTGCTGATGTGGTTCCTCCTATTTCCGGTAAAGACCGGAGAAGATCTTTAATGTTTTCATAAACATTGCGAACATTTTGAATCTTATCTTCTCTCGATTCTTCCTCGGCCTCATTTAGATTCTCTTGCATTGGCTCGACGCCAACAAAATTCTTTGTATCCTCAATTGTTTTACCAATTGAGTTTTGAACATCTTTAAGTTCCGCCAAGAATCTTGCCATATAAGCAGCGGCTTCGTATCTTCCTTCACTTGCTTTGCTAATATAACCATTAAGAGTTGAATCGGTATCATTTAAATCTTTTCTCAATCTCTCGAGATCTCGAATAAGAATCTTTGCTTTTTGAGTATTGTCTGCTTCATGAATATTAATTGATTCAGTAGTAAGAGCTCTTTCTTGATTAGCAATTGGTCGAAATTTTCCAATATTATTTAAAGCATCTCTTAAGGCAATCCACAATTGTTCTTGCTGTCTTAAGGTTTTTACTTTCATTAGACCTAAAGAACCATCGTCACCCTCACCTTCTCCGATAAAGTTTTTATATGCTTTGATTAATTCTTGAACATCATCATCGGTGTAGGTATATTCTCGGCCGTCAACTTCGACGGTTTCTTTATCTTCGATTTCAACATCCGAGTCAACCTCGACATCTTCTGCATCCGCTGCTTTTTCGGGATTATTTATATCATTAATATATTTATTAATTAATTCTTGATACTCATCATATATTGCTTCCAGAGCATTTTGAATTGCGGAAATATAGTTATCTCTGTCGTCATCCAGAATAAGCAAATAAGGGAGTTTGGGTTCTAACTTTGTGACCTCATCGCCCAACTTCACTTCATTAGTATATTTCTTGAGAAATGCATTTAAATGTTTTGATGGATTTTTTTTAAAAGTATTTACATCTTTTTCCAATTCCTCCAAAGCTTCTCTAAGTATTGGTATCCGATCTGTTATGCGTATTTCGCCTTCTGCCTCTCTTCCGTCAGGGGCTTCGGCTTCATCCGATTCAAGTTCTTCACCAGATCCTCCTGCTTCTTCTTTTGCTTTGTCGGCAAGTTGTTGTAGCTGTTGTTTGGTTTCGTCATCAGTGAGCTTTTCTGCGGTCTCCTCTCCAAGAATCATTTCTCCAATAAATGGCCCAAGAGGGATTCCAAGAATTTGAGCATTAATTAATTCTAAAGTATATCTTTTTGCTGTATCACCTAGTTCTCCCTCAGCGGCTACAATAAATATATTTTTAAGAATCTCATCATAATTGCTTTTTATAATTTCTTTGATTGTGTTTATTTTTTCTTTTGGATCTTTATCTTGTCCTACAGCAGTGTTAACTAGCTGCATTGTCTCCTTTTCTAAAATCTTGGCCAAAACTTGATTGGCGTTCTCAATTTCTTCAAAGCCAGAAAGAATATCATTTATAGTTTTAGATATTAAATTTGTTATTAAGGCCTTAGCTTTGTTTTTAGCAAATTTTTTAGCAAAGATTTTTAAGCCTTGTAGTGCAGCGGCAAATAAAGCAGCGGGAACTGACGCACCTCCACCTGTTGCAACAGTTGCGCCGGCGGCTGCTGTTTGTCCACCTGCAACGGCAAGTTCGATTTTATCAACAAGAGGATCAACAATTTTTTCCCCAATTTGTTCTCCAATAGCTGAAGAAATAGCGGCAACTATAATTTTTGTTGGTGTCAGACTTTGAGAGTCTATAAGTTGTGTTATAAGTTTTTTGATTTCTGGAATGACTTCTTCAGCAGATTTTGTTTGTCCTATAACATCAGTATTTAGTTCGAGCATCGCACCAATAAGATTACCCTCTATTTCAGAACCTGCTTGGAGATCAATTGAATTCAATAAATTCTGTAAGGTTTGAATATCTTCAGGTTTTAAATTTTTTGAATATGAAGAAATATCCTGAAGAACATCTGCTAGTTTTTTGTCACCTTCAACAATAAGAGCTTTTTTCTGGAATTCTCTCCAATTTTCCATAATTAATTTCATTTGTCTGTTCCTAATTTTTGCTTGGTAAGTTTAAGAGCTGTCATGAGAGGCGTCTTTGCGTTCCCTTCATTGGCTTTTTTAATTATCTCATCCAAGAAAGCTTCGATAATTTGTGCTTCTGCTGAATCAATATTTTGTGCGCCTTTGATGGCTTTGCCGGCTTCAATCATTTTTGATCCAAGGTCTTGTCTTGAAGAAACTGCTTTATCATCTTTTTGAGAAGCCTCGACTTCTTCTTTGATAATTTGTAAAATTCTTTGTTTTGTTATTTTCATTTTGTTACAGTCCTTCCTTCAAATTCGGTCTTTAAAAAATTAATCAATTGTTGATTAAAATTGAGTTGTTCTAGTGAGGTATTTGGATTAAGTGACTTTAGCTGATTTACCATTTCGTTGATAAACTTTATTTCAATTTTGTCATCAAGCATTTTTTGCCATTCATCATCAATATTAAATAGACCCAAAAAGCCAGCAGTTGTGTCTTTGTTGTCAGGAGCAGTCATAATATCTTGCATAATATTGGCAAAAACTTTATTGACATCAGCGGTACCCTCATCATATGCTTGTTTTAAATCTTTGGAAATACTAAAAACTTTCATAATCCATTTGGCTGCATTATACAAACTCATTGCTGCTGGTGCAATCTGATTTGTGATAAATTTAATTCCTTCCTCGCCAATTTTAGAAATAAAGAAATTTCTTAAACTTTCATCGGAGGCAAGTCTTTTTGCTAATTTGACTATAAAGTCTTTACCCATCTCTTTAATAGTTTCGTATATTCCATTCTCGGCAATGCTTTGTATAAACTCCACTGTATTTGTGGTAATTTCTAAAATGGTTTCATCGCCAATATCGCCGGCTTTTGATAAAGCATTTGCAATTGACGCAGCAACTCGTTTTACTTTATCGCTTTTAGAAAGAATATAAGCATTTAATCCTTTAAGTAAATCTTCAACGGTTTCTGGTTCTTCTTGTTGTTCTAACAACATAGAATGACGCCAGTTCTGCATTATGACTTTCATTTGTTTAGACATAAAATCATCCTCGCATTAATTAGATTTCAACACCATTAATGACCATCTTTCCCCATTTTGCCTTATTAACAAGTGTGGATGAGGATTGGATTTTTTCGCCTCCAATATTCCACAACATTTCAATTCCAAGTTCTTCACAAACATCCATCTCAGGAGTGTTTGTGTTCTTTCTGTCTCCGCCATTCGCAAAAGCATCAGGACGATGTGTTCGGAGAGCCTCACAAACAGAACCATCTGTATCATCAACCGAAACAACCTTAACAACGCCTTTAAATTGAGACATAATATAAGCCTTCTCTTCCCATGGCATAAAGACATAACCTTTCTTTCGTAACAACCAATCATCCGAATTGACAATAACCATAACATCACCATGCTCGGCTGCTGCTTCAATCATTTGAACATGACCAATATGAACAGGATCAAATCCGCCTGATACGGCGATTAGTTTTCTTTTTTCACTCATTTTAGCTCCTCGATAAGTAAACATATGGAGACCATTCTTTTGGAACCGTGCTTAAAGCATAATAATCAATAAAGGTTGCTCTTGGTCTCCGAGGTTCCTTAAGTAGTTTCATTTTTGCTTCTTCGGGTGTTCGAGCACCCTTTGAAAGATTGCATTTGTGGCAAGAACTTACGATATTATCCCAAGTTTTTGGTCCCCCGCGTGATTTAGGTACTACATGGTCTAAAGTAAGTTCGCTCTTATTTTTTGCCTTATAAGAGCAATATTGACACGTATATTGATCTCTCG
>Ga0222715_10001305_pt1 | contig 23924 bp, 18 predicted proteins | sample C33_9DmetaG_FD_165056 | JGI IMG/M metagenome (GOLD analysis project Ga0222715, IMG submission 165056) | Estuarine water microbial communities from San Francisco Bay, California, United States - C33_9D | ecosystem: Environmental > Aquatic > Marine > Unclassified | place: USA: California...
CGGTGGTATGCCACCAAAGAGGCGTGTTTCTAAAAAAACAGCTAAGAAACCAGTGGTTAAAAAAACAGCTAAGAAACCAGTGGTTAAAAAAACAGCTAAGAAACCCGTGGTTAAAAAAACAGTTAAGAAACCTATAGTTAAAAAAACAAGAACAAAGAAAGCAGGTTGTGGTTGTGGATTATAATTTAATATTTAGAATATTGATTTGTAAATACATTATTTGTTCCAAGATTATATAGATCGTTTTGTAATAATCCATCTTTACATAAATTAGAAGGTGGTTTAGTAATTGTTTTAGCTTTAGTATTATTATTAAAAAGACTTCTTTCATCAGCATATCCAAATGACATAAATTGATCACCCCAGTCACCCATATTATACTCTGGGCGTTTATAAATACAATTTTTTTTACCAATCATAGAACCTTTAATAAGAGCTGATTCTTTGTCTCTAAAACCTTCTGTATAAGAATCATATTCATTTGATCTAAAAATTTTGTCCATTATTTCTCCTTGATTTTTAGCTTCATTATATGATAAATAACTCATATTAGTACAAGAAATTTCTGCTGATAATTTTTTAGGATTATATATATCGTACGTATTCATATCTAATAATAAAAAATATTATATTTATAATATAAAAGAGATAGCAATGTTTTATGTATTAAAAAAAGAAAATTCTCAAACTGTAAATAATATTATAGATACTAAAAACTGCGTTTGTTTCTATTACTGGGTTAATTGCGGACACTGTCATCAAATGATGCCTACGTGGATGAAATTATGTAAAGATTATGGAAAAGACGTTAATATTATTAATATTGAATTAGCTGATATTCAATATTTAAATCCACAATCTAGAAATATAATGGGATTTCCTACAATAATGAGTTATAAAAATGGTATTAAAAAAGAAGAATTTAATGGATCAAGAGATTATGATAGTTTAGAGAAATTTTTAATGAAATCTAAAATACTTACAAATCCTAGTCCTCCAATTCGCAAAAAAATTTCTCTTACTAAAAAAAAAGCTAATTCTATAAAAAAAACTATTAAGAAAACAAAAAAACCTGTAAAACCTAAAAAATAACTTAAGGATATATTTATATAATAAATATATTATACATAATGACTTCTCAACAAACAGATGATATGATTAATGATATTATATCAAATGAAAAAATGGAACCAACAGAAGAAGAATTAAATGATTTTAAAAATTTTGTAAATGATTGGTTTAAATATGATGATCAAATTAGAAAACTAGTAATTGCTATTAAAGAGCGTAAAAATTATCAAAGAGTACTTAATACAAAAATACAAGATTTTATGACAAAATTTAATTATAATGATCTTAATACACAATATGGACGCATTAAAGCTAATACAAAAAATGTAAAAGTACCTATTAAAATTACTGATATTAGAGAGCGTATTCTAAAATATAAAGAACTATCCGGTGAAGATTTACTAAAACAAATATTTGAAGAAGATAGACAAATAGTTACTAAAAAGAATATTAAAAGAATTATACCCAAAGTTAGTATTACATTATAAAAATTATAATTTACATATATACTATTTTATCACATATATCCATTGTTGTTTTTTTATGACTTACTATAATGATAGTAATACCATATAATTTATGGAGTTTTTGTATTATATCAAGAACCATTTTTTCATTTTCAACATCTAGTGCTGAAGTTGGTTCATCTAATAATAATATTTTAGGTTTTCTCATAAATGCCCTACAAATAGCTACACGCTGTCTTTGTCCACCAGACATTTTAGTATCCATAGGAACATCTTCTATTAAATCTTTAAGAATATCAAATAATTCAGAATCATAATTTTCAATATTACTTACAATATTTTCATGAGTAGAACCTGAAAAAAGCACTGGTTCCTGTCCCACAAATGATATTAAATTTTTATAAAAATATTCTTTATCAATATCATATATTTTAATATAATCATAAAGAACATCTCCAGAAACAGGTTTATATAAACCTAATAATAATTTTAATAATGTGCTTTTACCTTTACCAGATTGTCCACTAATACCTATTATTTTTCCAAACTCAAATTTTAAATTTAATTTATCTAAAATAACTTTGCTTTCATCATAATAAAATGTTAAGTTATTTATTATAATATCCGGTTTAAAAGGGTGTTTATTTTCATCTGGAATAAAAGAACCATCCCATGAAATAGCACTGTCTTTTTTAAATAAACCGTTAATATTTTTCAAAGGAATTTTATTATTAGTTAAAGATGTTCTAATTAACATCATATCATTAAGAATACTACAAAATGTAGGATTATATAATAAAAATACCATAATTTCATCAAAAGGATATTTTTTCCATATGCCATATGTTATAAGACTAAGAATCATAAGTTTATTTATAGATTGATTAATAAAAACTTTAATACCATATACAGTAGCTTCTGTTTTTTTAATTTTAAGATAATCTTCTTTATTTTTATTCCAATTATTATAAACCATATTTTCAAGTCCCAATGATTTATAAGTATCTATTTTATTAATATAATCATTTATAATACCATTTTGTAATAAAAGTAATTTATTACATTTTTCCACTGATTTTTCATAAATAAAATGATGATAATTATGCTCTATTAATAATTCTATGAAAGCAAGTCCTAAATTTAAAAAATATAATTCTTTTGATTTTCTAAATAATATATATGTAAGTGTTATAAACTGTGATAAATTTCTCATAGCAATATTAGCATTAAGACAATATAAATCTGAAACACTATTGCTATCATTTATAAGTATATTAGCAACTTCATTTGGTTTTAAATTATTAAAATATAGAACATCTTTTTTAAAAAATTCATATAATATACCTTTTTTAAATCTTTCTGATAATATTTGAATATATATAGTAAATATATAGCCTCTTAATCCTGCAAAAATATTACCACATATATTATAAACATAATATATAATTAAATAATTATATATATCATCTTTATTATTTTTAATTAAACATTCCATTATTTTTGTATAAAAAATAGGAACATATGATAATAAATATGATGATGTCATGCCATATATAAATCCCATAAATAAATGTCTTTTAAGACCAGGTAAATAAGGAGCTATATGCATTATTATATTTTATATATTTATATTTATATATAACTAATCTTTATACCATTCCATAAATAAAAAATATATAAGATATAACAAATAATATATATTATATATAGTTTATAATATGGAGAATGATGATGAGAATAATGATATAATTTATTCTACAAATGCTGTAGGCAAAAGGCTTTATATTTGTAAAAAATGCTATAAAAGATATTCAACACAAAAAAATTTTGATAATCATTTAACATCTTGTAAAGAAGTTAATGAAGAATTTAAATGTACAAAATGTTATACACTTTTCTCATCTGTTAAAAGTAAATTAAGACACGATAGAACATGTATAAAAGAAGAAGATAAAGAAGAGGATAAAGAAGAGGATAAAGAAGAGGATAAAGAAGAAGAGTCGGATAATATAATACAAAAAGAAATAAATAGGGTTAATATAGATTATTTTAATGAAATTGTTGAAAATGATCTTAAAACCATTACTGATGAAGAAAAAAATAAAATTATATCTGATGCATTAAAATATAAATGTAGTAAAGATAGTAAAACATTATTTATAAATTGTGTTTTACAACAAATTAAAAATTCTGATATTAATACTAATAATATATGTGCATTTTTAGAAAAAATTATAAATAATTATGAAGAACCCGATGATGAAAACAATTTTCTAATATATTTTAATAATATAGCAAAAGTATTAGTAAAATAATAAAAAATATTACATATTATACATATAAATCTATTAACAATAATATAATATCAGCAAACAGGACATGAATTAAAAGAAATAATATTATCATATTCATAATTTGTTGAATAAAAGGTTTTTTTTATACAATGCTTTGTTATTGCGTTTTGGCAATTAAAACATGGTTTTGAATATTTAAGAGGGTTATCAAAACGATCTGGACCTATTCTTACAACGTATAGCTCACATTCAGGCAAAAGATGTCTATGTTGTTTTTTCATAGAAGCAATAGCATCCATTTCAGCATGAATACTATAAATATTATTAATATTGTAATTAAATCCTGATGCTATTATCTTTTTTTTATATACAATTATAGCTCCATGTTTTTGTGTCATTACTGACTTCATTGCAATTTTAGATGCCAATTCAATATATTTCTTTTGTTTTCTAGTAGTTGGTTTTACATCTTCTTCGTCAAAACATTCAAAATAAGACGATGTCATATTACCGTTGTCAAATTTTTTTTTTAGATCATGTTTTAAAAGTCGGTACTCATTATTAGAAATATATAAACCTCGCCTCGCACATAAAGAGTCTACCATTGTTTGCTTTATTAAATAATCTTTTTTGTTGAATAAGTATAGTTGATAATTATTTAAATCAATTTTTTTTGAATAAAAGGTATAATTAAAACATTTATAATAGTTATAATAATATATATAAATGAATATAAATTTTAATGAACAAAATGCATATTATATTACAAGTAATTTAGAAGATATTATAATAAGCAATGAATATTATATAAATATAAAAAGAATTAAAGATGATTATGAAAAAAATTCTAAAAATATATTATCGTGTATATATTGGCAATTGCTAATAGAATTTGTATACAGAACTATTCGTAATTTTTTACTAAGATGAATTTATCATGACATATTTTTATAATATCTTCTTTAATATAACAAGGCATATTATATCTATAAATTTGTTCCTTAATTTTTTCAATTATAATATTTTTTTCAGGAAATGATGAATCAATTATATTGGTTGATATTAAATAAGACTGATTACCTTCAGTATATTGGTATATAATATTTATATAATAATCTCCTTCGTTTTCATTAAGAAGTATATAATATATTTTATCTGTTTTATTGATTTTATAAAAGCATCTTTGTAATTTTACATTATCTTCTCTGATTTGTTTTTCTTTATATAATATTATTTGATTTGCCAGTATTGGTGGTATTATCATTTTAGTATTAGACGGGTTATATAAAGAATTATATTTTGGTATTTTAGATAGCAGTATATCATTATTAGTAATATTGATTTTATAATCATAATAGATTTGTTTAATGATTAAATCTAATATATCATATATTTCCTTATTATTAACATATTTTTGTAAAAATATTATAAATATCTCTTTTATTTTATTATTTATTTTGTGTTCAGATATTTTTTTACAATTATCATCTAGAATATATAAATTATAAATTTTATATAATAAATTAGAATTTATTTTTAAATTATTTGTATATTCATCATAACATAATTCAATAAATATTATTGTATCATCTTCTATAATATTATATTTTAATACTTTAAATTTATATATTATGACATCATATATTATTATTGACTTTGTTTTTTTTGTAAAATATTTATATATTCCTTCTCCTTCAAATAATTCTTTATCTTTATTGTTTAATTCTACTAATTTATTAAATATTTGTTTTTGAATATCAATATCCATGTCTTGTATTAAGAATATTTGTTATTATTTATATTATAATCAATTTTTAGTATTGTCAAGAAAATATATAAAAATGCTTAATTTCATAATACAGAAAAAACAGGTTTTTAAGTCTATAAATAATTTCAAAAATAAAAAAAAATAAAAATGAGGAGCTCATTTGCTCTTTTTTTAATGAAAATTGCGATAAGGTTTTTAAATATATATCGTATAAAATTATTACTATTTTGGTGCTACGCGCGAACGTTATAAAAATGTGGTGGTAATATTTATTTTTTTTTGTATTTATATTACCATACTTTTTATTTTTTGTTATATTAAAAAACAAAAAACTACACTCATAAAACAAAAAACTACACTCATAAAACAAAAAACTACACTCATAAAACAAAAAACTAAACTAAAATACAATTTTTATACACTTATATAAATATATCTTTATATTATAAAGTTATATTATGACTAAAAAACATAAATGTTCTTATTGCAAATATGAAACTGATAAATTTTATAATTTTCAAAGACATTGTAATAATAAACACAGCGTAGAAGTTTTTGAACTTAAAGAAGAATTTCCTATATCATCTGTTAATGAAGATTTAGAAATTTATGAAAATAATTGTAATGATAACATTATAAAATATAAATGTGAAAAATGTTCTAAATGCTATTTAACACCTAAATCCTATAATAATCATATTTTAACATGCAATGGATTAAATATTTTAACATGTGAAAAATGTATGTTTACATTTAAGAGTGATCAAAGTAAAAGTAATCATAAAAGAAGAAATAATTGTAAACCTAAAAGTTCTGCATTTGCAAATGATAATGCTAATATAACAAATAATACTACTAATAATACTAATAATACTACTAATAATATTACTAACAATATAAATAATAATATAAATAATATTACTAACAACTATTACATTACTAACAATTTTGAAAAAGAAAGATTAGATTATATTACAAAAGAAATTATTTATGAAAAATGTTTTAAAGCTTGTTTTCCAATTCTTAAACTTATAGAACTCATACATTTTAATAAGGATTATCCAGAGAATCAAAATATTCGTTATGATAATAAAAAGAAATTAATAAATATAAAAAAAGAAAATACATGGACTACAATAGATTATAATTATCTTGTATGTAATCTACTTATAAATAATTCTAGATTACTAACAAATTACTATAATGATTATAAAGAATATTTTGATAATTTAATAAATAATATAAATCATATTGAAGAACTAAAAACTTATATAAACCATAATATGTTAGAACTAATACATCCTAAAAAATTTAACTTATTAACAAAAGAAACTAAGAATACTATAAAGAATTTTGAATCTTCTTATCCTATGAATTAAAAGAGTACATAATTTAAATAATTTCCAAAATATATTAAACTATTCTAAAAATTTATAAAAATAAAATTATGTACTTTTTTACTCTAATTTATATTACTTCCTCTATACTAACATTTGTAGGTAATTCATGTTCATAACATAAATTATGGACAACAAGTTCATCATTTCTACCTACGCGCTGCGCTCTTCCAATAGCTTGTTGTTTATCTATACCCATAGAATGAAAAATAATAACATCTGTCGCAAAGTTAATATCAATACCACTACCCGCATAGAAAGTATTTAATAAAATAACTTTTAAAGCCCCTTTTTTAAATGATTCTAGAACTTTCATCATGTGACCAGTATGTCCTTTTAATTCAGCATAAGTAATATTATTTTTATTAAGATTTTCTATAATACTCGCAAAACCATTATCAACACGACTAAATACTAAAAATTTACCATTTGGTTTATTATTAATAATATTAATAAGCATTTCTTGTTTATTATAAACCTTTTTAGGTATAATAACGTTTTCTGCTTCTTTAGTTATTTTATCATTAGATACAATAGCAATTAGTTTATCCGGATTTATAAGGGCTCTACATTCAGGACATCTATAATCAGTATTTGTTTTTACATTTAATAATGTCATAAGACATTTACCACAATATACATGAGTACATTCTAATACAATAGGATCTGATATATTATCTAAACATATAGAACAAGATTTAGATGATAATTCTGATATTCTTTCAGTTAAATCTGTTAATTTATTTTTTATAGTATTGATGTCATTTGTAATATTTTTAAGCCTTATAACCTTATTTTCAGGAGAAATATCTAAGTCAGAAATATAGTCGTATTCTTTCATTTTATTATTTAAATCACGTTTAATATCAGAACATACTACATCAATTAATCCTTGTTCGCTCTCGTTTTTACCACCTAATTCTTTTACAGCACCTGAAATATCATTCGCATTAATTTTTTCTAATATAGAAGGATTAATATAATTTTTAATGATATTAAGATGTTTTGATAAATTACAATGATAATATTTTTCAATTAGTGCCGGAATAGAAAAACTTTTTCTTACAAAATCTTTCTTGCATTTTAATAACATTAAATTAATATTTTCTTCTCTTAAAAACTCTCTAATAGGAAATAAAAGCATATTACAATAACCTGTAGATTTATGTGCTAACGATGTATATGTAGCACTAATTAACCACATAAAACTATAATGTAATGATTGTATTTTTTGAATAATATCATGAGATTCATCAATCATTACTCTTTTCCATTTATTTAATATAATTTTTTCTTCATTATTATGATTATCATAATAATTTATTAATAAATCCAATGTAGTATTTTTTATAAGAATTACATCATATTTATTAAAAAACGTTATAATATCCTTTTTACTAGTACCATGAGGAGGTAGATATTTTTTTATATGACAAAAATTATCTAGTGCAATAAATTTAAGAGAAGTATTATTTTCTAATGTTTTAATCCATTGTATATATACTGGTCCTCTAGGAACAATAACAAGAGTAGATTGTACTAATTCATAATCATCTATCATTGATAGATTCATTGATTTAGAAGTAAAATAACTATATACGCGCGAACTATATATACTTGTTGTTTTAATAGTATTAATATGTATATTTTCTACTGGATTCTGAGCAATAATAGATAAAGCTGTTAATGTTTTTCCATAACCTACAATATCACCAATAATTCCTACATTTGTTGAAACATCTATTATATTATCAGGTGACATCATTTCAACATTTCTATAATTTATATTTAAAGGATTATTTTCAGATATTTTATATTTAACAATTCCATTATTTTCCATATTAATAGCTTTATTAAGACAGGCAAGTTGGTGCGGTTTTAAAAGTGTTGTGATTTTTTGTGGTTGATTTGCTCTTGTTGAATTATCATCTAATTCAATATCATAAAGCGCGTCCATAATATTATTTAATATAATATATATATAATTTATATTTTATATATAAAACGTATGTGTAAAAATATATAAGAATTTATTATTATAAATAATATATAAAGATGGAAGAAACAAGTGGAACTATTGAAATTCCTACCCCTGTAACAACTGAACCAACTCCAACTGAACCAACTCCAACTGAACCAACTCCAACTGAACCAACTCCAACTGAACCAACTCCAACTGAACCAACTCCAACTGAACCGACTCCAACTGAACCAACTCCAACTGAACCAACTCCAACTGAACCAACTCCAACTGAACCAACTCCAACTGAACCAACTCCAACTGAACCAACGCCCGTAGCAACTGAACCAGTAAGAAGAAAAAAAGTAGTATTTGCTCTACCTGGTGATAATTTCTCTTCTAAATTCCTTATTTCATGGACTAGTACTATTAGCAAACTATGGGATAATCAAAAATACGATATTATGATCTCTCCGGCAACTGGTTCATTTGTACCTTTTGTAAGAATGCATACTCTTGGGCTCGATGTTCTAAGAGGTGTTGAACAAAAACCATTCAATGGTGAAAATTTTGATGTATGGGTCACTATTGATAGTGATGTTATTTTCACACCAGAGCAAATTGAAGAACTAATTGAATCAACAAATGTACATCCTGTTGTTGCGGGTATGTATAGAATGTCCGATCTAGCAAATTATGCTTTTGTACGCGAATGGGACACATCTCATTATCTTAAAGAAGGAACATTTAAATTCTCAACTCCTACTGAAATTGATGAATGGAAAAAAGAAACCGAACTTAAATATATGCCCGTAGCATATACAGGTATGGGATTTATGGCAGTAAGAAAAGAAGTTATTGACAGAATGCAATATCCATACTTCTATGCTCCTCTTGAAGAACTTGTTAAAGAAGATGGTACTGTTGTTCGCGATATGTGTTCAGAAGATGTAGCATTCTCTAAAAATATCCGTTCTCTTGGATATGAAATTATGGTAAATACTGATATTCGCGTAGGTCATAATAAATCTCTTATAATATAATAAAATGGATTATTATAATATTGATTATTATAATATGATTGCTCCTCGTAATACACGAGATTACTTATATATATTATTTTATATTATTATAATTTATATATTATATTATATAATGTCAATATCATTATCATATGTTTTTTTTATTATAATAGGTTTTATAAGTGGTTTATATGTTTCAAAATATATACCAATGATTAATTATTAAATTATCTTTTTTTTCCACCAACAATTTTATTCATTGTAGGATTTTCTGTTTTTTTTGAATTAAACATATCTAAAAAAGATGAATCCGGTTCATTTTGTTGATAAGGTTTCTGGGAAATTTCTTCATTATAATAATCTGGAGAATCAGCTGATAAATCTTTATTTGTTAAGTTTTTTGAATTACTAATTGATTGGTCAGATTTATTATAACTTTGGCTATTATTTAATGATTTATTATAACTTTGGCTATTATTTAATGATTTATTATAACTTTGGCTATTATTTAATACTGAACTTTTTTTCATAGATGGTATATTCTGTGAATTATAAGACGATGATTGTTTAAAATGTGTATCATAATTATTTTCATCGGGATAATACTGAGAATATTCTAAGTTCATATCTTGAGAATTTACAGGCGTTGAACTAGAAGTAAAAAACATATAATATATTATAGAAAATAATATTAATACTCCTGCAAAAACAGCAAACCCTATAAATGCCCATTTTATTAAATATTCAGTATCATATTGAGCCTCTTTATTTTTAGTTTCTGAATCTTCAGTCTGTTTTGTTTCTGTTGCTGTTTTTGATTCTGTAGCTTGTGTCATTATAGATCCTATTGTTGTTTTTGTTTCTGAAGGTTCTGTTTTTGTTTCTGAAGGTTCTGTTTTTGTTTCTGAAGGTTCTGTTTTTGTTTCTTTTCCATCTTCAAATTTCTCTGTAATATTGTTAAGAACTGATAATACTTCAACTTTTTTAATGTTCTGAAGAACATTAGTAAGAATATCTAAAGATTTTTGTGTTGACATTTATAAAAAGGAAAGAAATAAATTCAATTTATATTATAGATGGATCCTTATAAACCTTTAATAGTTATTAGATGGATTTCAGATACAAAGAAAATTACATATTTATTTGATAGTAAAATTAAAGAAAAAAATGATATGATCCTTATAAAAGAGAATATATATCAAGATGATAATCTAGAATATGCTATTAATAAAATTATACAATATATAAAAGAAAAAGAAAAAGAAAATAATAAAGATATTAGCGATAAAGCATATGTATGGAAAGGAAATAAATCATTACTTTTTGATATTAAAAATATAAAATGGTCAGGATATAATGTTAACCCTTTTAAATCTATTAATAGAAATTCTCCTGAAATAAATGATAAAATAGAATATATATATAATAAAGGATTATTTGAATATTCTCAAATTAATATAGTTTTTTCAAATGATTTTAGTGGAAATAAATACTATTATAATGATTCTTATGTTCCATTAAATATTAAAAGTATAAAAAATAGAGAAAAACTATTATCTAAACTAATTAATAAAAACGTAGAATACACAACAATACAATCTGAAATTTATCATAGAATTGATTTATATGATAAAATAAAAATATCAGTTGATTTAGCATATTTATTTGATATAATGAAACCAAACGATAATATACAAATAATACAATGGATAAATGACAATAATAATGTATTATATAAACTATATAAAGATCATAAATTAAATGAAAAAGTCTTAAAAAATATATTTGATCTTGAAAAGAATACTAGTATAAATTGTATAAATATATATTCTATAACATCTAATGGTAATTGTAAAATAACTATAGATAGCAAAGGTAATATATTAATATCATATATATTACCTCTAAGAAGCTATGTAAATTGGAACGATTTATCAAAAAATAAAACAATAATTATTAAATATTTAAAAAATAATTTAAAACAATCTATAAAACCCAGCGAGATATATCTAAAATTAAATGTATATTATAATGCCGACAATAGTTCTTTTGTTGATTTATCCAAAAAAATTGGCGAATATATAGATATATTTCATGTTAATAAATTAAATGTTGAAAAAAATAAAAATTATATCAATTGTACATATAAAAGATCATCAAATTATAATAAAGATCTTATAAATATAAGTGAATATATTAAATCTAGATTAAATCTTGGTATAAATGATAGTGATTTAATAGCAGAATTAATTAATTATGATATTAATAATAAAGATGCCGAAAATCTAATATTAGAAGTTAGAAATATTATGAATAATCCAAATTTACCAAAAGAAAATAAGAATATTAATATTAAAAATACTGGTACAATTGTAAATATTGAACAATATAAACAAGGATATAATATTGAAATTATAAACTGTCCGTCAAAAAAAGAATTAAAATTATTATTATATTGGCTAACTAGAATAATAGAAGGAACACGAAAAATAACTAAAAAAACTTTCAAATCGCCTATATTAAAACCTATTAAATATTCATCACCAAAAGAATCACCAGAAATATCTGAAGATGAAGAAGAAAAAATAAAAATAGGTGATCAAGAATTTGATTTTGGCGACGACGATGAATTTTTTAAAGGAGGGGCACTAACTAAAGAAAAACATGGATATTTTATAAATTTATTAAGAACAGCTGATAAAAACCTTTTTACTGATGAATATTCAAGAAAATGTCAAGCATCTTATCAACCTCTTGTTATTAATAAAAAAGAAAAAGAGGCTTTGGAAAAAAAAGATATGTTAAAATATTTTGATAATATTATTGAATACGGTAGTGATCCAGCAAATAAAAATTTTTATACTTGTCCGCGTTTATGGTGTCCTGAAAGTAAAATACCATTGGATCATAATTCATCAGACTTAAAATGCCCAATAGAAAATGAAGAACCATTACAAATGTTATGGGATAACGACAAAACCAAACCAAGATATGTTAAACTTAAAAAAAATGGCAACAATGAATTATTAGTTCCGTGCTGTTTTAAAAGAGGTGAAACAGAATCAAAGCCTATAAAAAGAATTAAAGATATCAAAAATGTTTCTAACAAAGAAGTATCAATACCTTTAATTAAAAAAGAAGAAAAAATAGATAAAGATGAAAATTATTTATTAAATAAAACAACTCCTATACCAATAGGACGTTATGGTGTTGTTCCTGAAAGTTTATTCAAATTATTATATCCTGAAGTAAATTTTGTACTTTGTTCAAAAACATTGAATAAAACAGAAAAATGTCTTGTTAAAAAAGGAATAGAACATAAAAGTAATAAAAAAAGTAAAAAAGATAGTATATTACATTCTCTTGCATATTTATTAAATTTTGAAAATAAAAATAAATTTGTAAATGATATATCAAAAAAACTAGATATTATTACATTTATGACACTTGAGAATGGCGAATTATGTAAATCATTTATAGATCTAAATGCTATAATACCATCAAATGAACCTAAATTATTAGAATCATTTAATAAATATATAGATTCTAATAATAAAATAAATAAACTTTTTAATATTAATAAAAAGAACGATTATGAATTATCAAGAATTTTAAATATTTATAAAGCATATAATAAATTTATAGATTTTTTAAGATCAGACAACTATCCTGATGAAAAAAATTCTAATTATTTATATTCATTATTAAGTATATTATATAATGTAATGTTAGTAATATGGGAAAGAAACGAAGACGATTTAAACATCATGTGTCCTTATTATAATTCATTTCAAGATATCATATCCGGTCTTGGTTTAAATCCAAATGCTATTATGCTTCTTAAAGATGGTGATTACTATGAACCTCTAGAATTAAAATTAAGAAGTATAGATGGTGATAAATTAATAAAAATAAATAATTATCCTAATATGAAAAAAATAATAAATGAATGTAATAAACTTAATAAAAAATATGAAGATAAAATGTATAATAACCTTTTTATATATAATCAATTAACAAATACAGATATATTTAGTAATGGTAATAAATTTAAAATAAATACAGTTCTTATAAATAATGATCTTAGTATTGATAGATTTTTAACAGATGGAAATATACTATTAAAAACATCACCAATTAGTATTTCATTATTAAATAAAATAATTAAAGATATGAATATTAAAAATATAATATTTTATGATGATATTATTGATAATAAATATAAAATTTCAATCTTATCTAGTGATTTGAGAATTTTTATAGATAAAGCTAAAATATATGGTATTGAATATAATTTTGGAGAGTTAAGAAAAGATATGAAAGAAACAGATACTGTTTTATATTCTACACTTACTATTCTCAAAAGAGATATTACTAGTGAAAATATTATACATACAGGTAGAATAAATGAATTAAATACTTATATTAAAGATGAAATAAATCAATCTAAAAAATGGTATCAATTACAATTAATGGTAGGAAAAACTTTAATAAAAAATTTAACAGATAAAAAATTAGATATTCTAAGAAAAAAACAGCGTATTGAAATTATTAAAGAATTATTAAATTATTTTAATAATATACCAAATAGAGATATTAAAATTGTACAAATAATTTTAGAAGAAATACCGTTATATAGTATTGATCATATTAAAGAATGGGTTAAAAAAGTTATGATATATAATAAATATGATTTTGATAATACAATTAAAGAGAATAAAAATGAATTTATATTTACAGGAAATACTGTATTTAATATAATACCTAAAAAATTATTAATGTATCATAAAGATAATCCTAATATTATTAATTCTATGACTAAAAACTCTAAAATTAGTAATTTTATAATAAAAAAAGAAAATCAAAATGTTATTGTTAAATTACCAAGTATGTTTAGTTATCCCGGAGAAAAATTAAAATCTAAATGGAATAAACATAAGAAAAATATATGGGTTAATATGTTATTATTAAGAAATACTAATTATAATGAAAAAGTAATACCTGAATTATTTGATTGGTTGGTTAAAATATTAAAATATAATATAAAATATAAAGATGTAATTGATATAAGTCGTAGTAAATATTTTGATATTCTTGATAATAATGAAGCTATGAGTAATATATTAAATGATCCTTCTTTTATGAATGAATATATTGCAAAACTTAATAAAAAGAAAACATATAAAACAACACAAATATTCTTAGACACATATTTTAATAAAGCACCAGAAGAAGAAAAAGTATCTATTATAAATGCTATTTTAGATGATAATAAAATATATCCAAATGATATTAATTTATTATCTATAACAGAATTATTAAATATATCTATATTATTAATTCATAGAGTTAAATACGGTGAAACAGATGAAGGAATTAAAAGAGGTAGCATTAAAGATTTATTAATTTCATCAACTTTTATGCCAGCACAAAATAATATATATGAAAGACCTTTAATAATATTAGGTAAAGAATATGAAAAAAAATTTATAAGCTATCATGCTATTACAGAAGTTAATAAAAATATATATCTTGAATTAAAAGAAGCTCCAATGGATGTTATAACTTTAATAGAAGCTCATATGAAATTATAATATTGTAAATATAATAGAAAAATAAATATGATTAAAACAAATGGTGGTGTTCATACTACTAAAAAATCTACATTATTTACAAATAATTATTTATTAAATCCTATAAAATTAGATTTAGAATTTAAAAAAAAATTACCTAAAAAAACAGTTATAAAAAATAAAGATGTTACAATGGGTAATACTGGTTCAAGAAAATCATCAAGAGCTGTAAAAAAACCAAAACAATTAGAAGTTGGTTTTAAAAAAACAGCACCCAAAAGCTCATATGTTCCAATAGCTTATATTCCTGAAAAAATTAAAGAATATGAGAATTTAATAGAAAAAAAAAGAATAGAAATAAAAAAATATGAAGATAAAATTTCAGAATTAAGAATAAAAAAAATAGAAGCAGAAACAAAAGCTAAAATATTAAATGATGTGTCGACTTCAATGTCTAAATTTAAATTTTAGAATATAATTTATTTTTTATTCTATTAATGTAATTTTTTGCTCTGGTAGTTTAAAACATTTATGAGGTTCGCTTAGTTTAAAATTCATCGTAATATCATTTTCAATACAAGTATCATCGTCATCATCATATACTTCTTCGTCTCCTTCAATAATATTATCAATATCTTCTTTTTCCGGTATAATATCTTTTAGAAGTTCAATCATGTGTTCTTCATCTATCATAACACGAGTATCACCTGTGCCACAAGGAGCTTGTTGACCTAACATAACATTTGCCGATACACCATTTACATTATCATATTCGGCAAAAATACTAGCATTAATTAACATGTCAGTTGTTTCTTCAAAAGATGATTTAGCAAGAGGACCAATATCACCACGATTAATACCATGACGATCAATAGACATAAGTTGTCCCTTAAATGTCATTGTATCAATAAGAAGAGACATGTGACGATAATTCATTGAGCCCTCGCTTGTAACATTTACAAGTTCTTTATAAAGAGAATTACGAGCTGCTTCAATACCTAGAACTTCATAAATTTCGCGGATATCATTTGACATAGTACGCGTATTATCTATATTTGGATTAGCTAATATATCTGCTAGATTAGTTCCATCAGTATCAAGAACCCATTCAATAATTTTATCAAATTTATCAGTTTCATGATTGAATTTATTATATTTCTTTTTATTTAATGATACTTTCTTAATACCTTTGTATCCTTTTAGTAATAATTGATAAACAATATTATGTTCCATGGCTTTAATAGCTGCGATTTCATCGGTACTGTCAATATCTTTTAATGCTACATCAGTTAATTTAATGCGGAAAATACATTCTTCAGCATTATCATCACTATATACACAATCTACATATTTATCATATGCAGTGTTTATCTTTGTATAAATATCAATCATTCTGAGACCATACTGATTCATTTTTTCCTTATTAAATTTCATTCTTAATACCCATGGAGAACTGTTAGTAATACTACAATTTACTGTATCAATATTCGCAAATTGTTTATATACATCTATAATACCCTTATCGTCTTCAATTGACGTATCTCCTTCTCCATTATCCCAATAAATTTCACTAAAATCAAGAATATCTGCTAATTTAGTAATTTCCATTGAATTTTTAATATTCATAGCATGACTTTTACTAATTTCAATTCTTTCATCATCTGTCTCAATACCATCTTCTTTCATTACAGGATTTACAATACGAGCAATATCAGCTTTCATATAAATAATAAGAGTAGGTGTCTTAGTTTTTTTAGTAGCACTCAAAATTTCTTTTAATCTTGGAACACCAGACGTAGCTTTGACTGCAGCTGCTGTACCAGAGACATGGAATGAATCTAATGTCATCTGAGTACCCATTTCTCCAATAGTTTGTGCTGCAACAATACCTACCATTTCACCTGGTTGAGCAATAGCTTGATTAAAGTAGTCTTTGATTTGTAGCATAAGCCAGTCAAAAATTTCTACTGTAAAATGATACGTAATAATTAGTTTCTTGGGACAAAGATATAATCTTAATAGAATATGGAAGAATTTCATGCCTTGAACTTTATCTTTAATATATAGATCATCTTTCATCTTTTCAATTTTATCAAGAATATAATCTGGTGTTAAATCTGTTTTAATAGCCTTAATACCAATAGATTCAAGTCTTTTAGATGCTGTTTTAATTAATCTATCAAATGGGATTGGATAACTGATTGATTTCTTTTTTTCCCCATTAAATACATTATTAATTAGGAAATATTTATCATCTAAAATTTCGTTGAAATGTTCTTCGCATCTTTTATATGTAGTATTATTAATATCTTTAAAAGCCTCCTCTGTAATATGAAGTTGAATATTATCTGATGGTTTTAGATTGAATTCATCATCTAATTTAATCATATCCATATCAATTGAATTAACATATTGGGTTTCTATTTTACATCCATCCATTCCATCCTCTCCATAAATATATTGAATAACAATACCTGTAGCGGTTCTAACTGTATTATCATAATATACTTTGGCATCTTCCATAGCCTTTACCAGTCTCCTTTGAATATATCCTGTTTCACTTGTATTACTAATGTGTGCACCGTATCTTGTTGAGAAGTTACCACATTCAGGAATAGAAACATCATAAGCTTTAAAATATTTGGTATCAATTACATCTTTTCCAATTTCTTCAATTCTAATAACTTCATCTAAAATACTATCATTATTGTATTTAAAATTCTTATGATCATATTCTGCAATTTCCAAATCTTTTAATTTAGTGTTTTTATCTTCATTTATAAGATCAATATTTTTGAATTTTTTAGCCCATTGAGCTCTAATAGAAATTTTATAAGATGTTTTAACACTTTGAATTTCTTTATCTTCTTTTTTCTCATGCTCTATTACAGATACTTTTCCAAATATTCCAAATCGTGAACATAACATAGATATTCCATTAATTAATTCTTTAGAAATAGAATTAGCATTTACTCCTTTTGTTGATGTATCAATATTGCCATCTCCAGAAAAGTATCCATTAATAATACCTTCAGCAAATTCTTTTGGAGCTGTAAAAGCACAATTTGGAACATATTTATTAAATGCTCCATGACCTAAAATATTAGTTAATAATTTTGCCATAATAGTACATTGTCCAATTACAGATACTGTTTTATATTTTCTATTTTCTGTTCTATCATCTATTCTACAATTAATAGAATAAGAATCAAACCATTTTTTTACAAATGTAATTACACTTTCATTATTTTTTGTAATAACAATATCTCCCTGCTTCTCTCTTGTATTACCATCAGCAAGAAATAATCCAATAAATATTCCATTTTCCTTATTTAATTCAAATTTATCTGGAATATGATATTTGATAATACTTGTTCCATAATTATAAATATGACCTTTCTTCATTAAATCAAATCTTTCTCCTCTTTCATTAATTGTTCTTCTGAAACTTCTTAGATTCGGATATGGAAGTGTAAATGTCTTACCATTATTTTCTTCCCACCAACTTGCTTTTAATAATTTAATATCTTTAATCATATCTCTAGCAATATGTAAATCAGTTCCATAAATATATTCAGTTTTAGGAAAATATTTAACCATATCAATATATTCATTAATTACTGGAGGTTCAGGTAAATTCATTGTAACAGGAATACAGTCTCCAATTTTTAGATAAGGTGTTTCAATAGGTTCTAACTTATCATTTTTCCATACAATAATTGATTTAGATTTAGTTACTTTAATATATCTTCCTCCTTTTGTTGTAATTTTATATAGAATATCTCCTGGATCGTGACGAGATACATTAGTTACTTTACCCCATACAATATTACCTTTATAATCACAAGCAGGCATATATATATTATTAAATACTCCTAACATTTCCATATTAGCATCTTCAGGTCCAAATTGTTCAATTAATTCTTTATTTTCTTGTTTATCCATTTTAGCATCAATCCAATCTCCGATATTTACTGTCTTTGCTTCACCATCTTCAATTACTACAATAGGAGTATCTCCTGTTACAGATTTTACTGCTGTATCAATAAGCCCTTCACGACCTCCCATAGCATGGAAGAATACTTCTTGAGGTGTAAGACCAGTAATAAAGCTGTTTTCTACAAAACCACGAGCATCAGGACCATCATCATATTTGGTAAAATGAGGAAGAGTTCTATCTGTAAATCCATAACTAATTCTTTTACCATCAACATTCTGCTGTCCTACACAAGCAACCATTTGTGCAACATTTGTTTCTTTACCTTTAGATCCACATTTAACCATATTAATCATACGATTTGTATTTTCATTAATCTGAGATAGACCTATTTTTCCTACTTGGCTTGTAGTTTCATTAAGAATAGCAATAAGTTCTCTTTCAATATATTCTTCATTACTAAATATACTATTGTTCTCTATATTGCCACGACGAATATCGTCTAACTTATTATAAGCATTTGTTTTCATAATTTTAATTGTTTCTTTAAGTTTATCATCAGTTTCAGTATCAGTAACAAGATCACTAATACCTACACTAAATCCAGATGTAAGAAGCCATCTACAAATTAGACGCTGTGTATTATCTAGAAATTTACAGATTTCAAAAGGACCATAATCGTGATAGATTACAGGAATTAGACCACTTGTAATACCGTGGAACACCGTTTTATCTAGTGTTCCAGAAATAAGAGAGCTATTCTCAATAACAAATTTTTCTTCTGCTTTATTCTTTCTATTAATGAATAGTCCGGGTGGTAAAATCTGTGAATAAGCTTCTTTTCCGGTATAATTAAATTTTTTATTTGGTTCTGGAAGACTTCCTGTAAAATAACTATTACACATCTGAAGATTAGCCATTGTTTTATCTTGAATTTTAATAATATCATTTGTAAGACGGAAAGAACCAAGTAAAGTATCCTGAACTACTTCAATAATAGGCTTACCATCTCTAGGAGCAAGAACCATATATGGTACAGCGGCAATATCCATAAGTTCACTCATAGTCTGAATATTTTGAGGACAATGAAGATTCATTTCATCGCCGTCAAAATCAGCATTATAAGGAGGAGTATCTAATACATTAAGACGGAATGTTTGATAAGGCATAATGACAACTTTATGACACATCATTGACATCTTATGTAGTGAAGGTTGTCTGTTAAATAGGATATAATCACCGTTAGTAAGATGACGATGAACAATATCACCGTATTTTAGTTCTTTTATAATCTTATCAACGTCAGCATATTTTATATTAATAGTAACACCTTCTTTTTCTTTTTTAACATATTTAGCACCTGGCCAAGTTTCCGAACCATTTTTAATAAGCTTTTTCATTTCATCAATATTAAATTTATTAACAGTTTCAGGAAATGTAATATTTAATGCTATTTTAATAGGAACTCCTAGTTCATCAATACTAATATATGGATCTGGTGTAATAACAGATCGTGCAGATTGATCAACGCGTTTGCCATTTAAATTACCACGAATACGACCTTCCTTTTTCTTCATACGATCTGATACTGATTTAAGTTTTCTACCATTTCTTTGCTGTGAAGGAGGAAGACCAGGAATTTGATTATCAATAAAGGTAAAAACGTGGTATTGTAGAAGATTTGTAATATATTTGATATTTTCTTCTGAAACTCCTTTATTTATTTTGTCGTTAATACTATTATTTGTTTTAATAATATCACTTAATTTATGTGTAAGATCATCTTCGCGTCGCTGTCCATTCTCTTCAATAATACTAGGACGAACAGATGGGGGTGGGACAGGTAGAACTGTACAAATCATCCATTCTGGGCGATTCCACTTAGGATTAAATCCCATAACTTCCATTTCTCTTTCTGAAATTTTCTTAAAAATATTATAAATATCTTCTGATGTAAATTCTTGAACTACTTTAGAGGGTGTTTCTGCAACTACAACAGAAGCAGTTGTAGTTTTTTTATTTTTCCATTCTGCCATAATTCTCATAGAATTTTCTTTATTATACTTAGTAGGTTGAATAGCCCCACAACCTATTGTTCCATCATCTCCACATGCTTTAATTTTAGTAGTTGTATTACAAAGTTTAAAATAAGCATCCCATCTTTTTTGATTATTTTTAATAGACATAATTTTAATCATATCATTCTTAAAATCTTTATGAGTTGTATCGGGAGAAATAAGAATTTTAGAACATCTGTAGCAAGTACATTTTAGAATTTTTTTAACAATATCAAAGAACATAGCATGAAACACTGGTTTTGCTAATTTAATATGACCAAAATGCCCTGTACAAAAAATATTTTTTTGCTCACAAGTACTACAAATTCTATTATGTTCTAATACACCCATACGAGAATCAAAAAGTCCTCCAATAATAGGTTCGCTACCAGCATAAGTATCAGTCTTTGTAATTTCTACAACTGATCTTTTTATAATTTCTTCAGGTCCTAATACAGAAAATTGAATACCTTTTACTTCTTGTATTTCAACCTTTTGATCTGTATATGAGAGCTCGGGATATATTGACGACATATTATTATCTCTTAATATTATAATATTTTTAAATACAAAAAAAATTAATCATTTTTTATATTTTTTCTATTTTATTTTTTTGAATCTTTGGAATATCAATAATATCTAATTTATAATCATATTGACAATTATGATTTACATAAAATTTATGTTTATTACAAAAATAATTATTACATTTACATTTAGAAGTCAATTCTTGTAAAATATTTAAACGTTTATTACATACATGACAATACATTTATATAATATGATAATATAATTATTCAGAAAAAAATTCAATAATTTCGTCAATATAGTTATTACATTGTATTCCAACATAATTCTCTATTATTGTATTTAATGGTAAAATTGATTTAATTATTAATTTAATATCTATAGCACTTTTTTCATTATTTATTCTGGTAATATATAAATTATTTTTTATTTTTACAATTTTGTTAATAATACTATTTAAATATTTATTTTTATTTTTTATGTTATATTTTGTTTTTATTTTATAATGATAATCTGTTTTATTTATAACTACATTTTTAATTTTAATATTAATATTACCATTATCAGTAAGTTTATATAAGATATCTGGTAAATTTTCAAGTTTAATATTAATATATTCTTTTTTTTTTAGAAAACCGTCTTTATCTTCTCTCCAATTATCTTTAGTAAAACTATTTATTTTAAAAACCCTATTACGTATATTATCATTATCATATAGTTCATTAAAAATGAATGTACTACTTTTATTTATTTTTATATTATATTTTTCAATATTTTTCATTGCTAAATATTTATAAAGTATATTATTTATATATAATAAAAAGAGTACATAATTTATTTTATTTGCAAAATATATTAAACTATTCTTAAAATTTATAAAAATAAAATTATGTACTCTTTTCAATATCTTTATAATTTAAATAAAACATTTTTATGGAAATAATCAACTAGCGTTTCCCATCTATAATGTGTTAAAATGTGTTTTCTGCTTTTAATACCATGTTTTTTAACTAAATCAGGATTACTGAAATATTTCCAAAATGCCTCAGCATATTCATGTGGATCACCAATTTCAGCTTTTCCTGCTATTCCATTACCCTTGTTATCTAAATAAATACTTATTTTAGGATCTACTAAAATAGCAATATCATTATTTAAAAATTCTTTCATACCACCAATATTAGCAGATATTTGTGCTTTTCCTAACGCTGCTCCTTCAAATCCACATAAACCAAAACCTTCTCCGTCGGCACAATTTAGACCGACATCACAAGAATTATATAGAATATTAATATCTCTATCAGATAATTGTTGAGGATTTTTAACACCTTCTACTGTATTTTTAGCATAATCCCATGGTACATCTCTAAATTTAATTTCATTCTCAAATACATCCATAATATCCCAGAATCCATCCATTGTAGTTCCTATAATTAATTTAATAGGGCGCGAAGTAGTTTTGCTTTTATTTTTATTTTTTACATTTATTTGATAATGTTTTTCAACAAATTCTGCCCACGCTACAATAGCAATATCAAGTCTCTTTCTAGGTTGATTTCTATTTAAATTAAGAACCATAAAAGCATTATCATTATAATTAAAATAATCTCTTCCTAATTTCATAGGAATCGGATAATATAATTTATCATCAAAACCATGAGGAAAACAAAACATGGGCATTGATTCTTTAATACCTAGTTTTCTAGCAACATTTTCCCAATAAGGTGTAAAGGCTATGATCCCATCAAAATATGTATTTAACAAATTAATATAGTCTTTTTTCTGATAAGGATATACTTGATCCATATAAGATATTAATCTAAATTTATTTTTAAATTGCCCGCATTCAT
>Ga0222715_10001306_pt1 | contig 23921 bp, 28 predicted proteins | sample C33_9DmetaG_FD_165056 | JGI IMG/M metagenome (GOLD analysis project Ga0222715, IMG submission 165056) | Estuarine water microbial communities from San Francisco Bay, California, United States - C33_9D | ecosystem: Environmental > Aquatic > Marine > Unclassified | place: USA: California...
TACAGGTCTTGGTAGATTTCTTGGCTTTGATGCTGAGGAAGCAAGAGCAAAGCAAGAGGCTGCTGAAGCGGAGCTTGCTAGACTTGAGGCCGAAGATGCGTCTGTTGGCTTTAGAGACATTGAAGGTGTCGGCACAGCAGCAAGTTTTGCGGGTGAGCAGATAGGTTCTGAGGCCAAAGATATTGCTATACAAACAGTCGGAACACTGTTTGGCCCACTTGGACGTGCGGCTGCGACTGGCTATACAACAGCTATGGCCGCACCTGAACTTCTTGCAGAAGCAATAGAAAAGCAGCGGGAAGCTGGCGGCGAATTAAATCTAAGAAATGCAATCGGTGCCACTGCAGCAAACATGGCAAGTGAGTTTGTGGCTGATTACTTTATTGTTGGTAAGTTGCTCAAACCAGTAGATGCGGGTGCGTTTAAAAGAACTCTTGTTGAGGGTGGCAAGGGTGCAGGTGTAGAGGGCGCACAAGAAGTATCTCAGACAATGGTAAACAGGCTGCAAGCAGGATTACCTCTGGATTCTCAAGATGCACTTATGGAATACGCCGAAGCATTCGCAGGCGGTGCGTCTGTTGGTGGGCCATTTGCAGGTGGTGCAGCGGCACTGGCAGGTAGAGACACACAGTTAGATGATGACCTAAATGAACTCGCAAATGAGGGCATACTTGGCTCTGGATTTGTAGATCGCTTTGAGAAGGAAGCGGCAGATAGAAGACCTCTTGCATTACCTGCGCCAGAAAGGCCAGAGCCTATACTTGAGATAGGTGCAGAGTCGCCAAGTATGGCACTCCCTTCTCCAGAAAGTTTTCCCCCTGCCCCAGACGACTTTGAGGGCAAGCCATTCACTAGAGATCAGTACGAGACAGTTTCTAATCTAGTGAAGCAGGATGTCGAGGCGGGTAAGAATATAAACATTACGCGCATGCACCAGCAGTTGCGTAAGTCCAATCCTGAGATGAAGGTAAAGGATGCCAAGCAGCTAGTTGAGCAGCAGATTATTCCAGAGATGAAAGCCCGTGGTGCAGTCATAGAAAACAGAGCTGGTGGGCCGAAGCTATTGCCACCTATTGCTACAGATCAGGCTACTGGCACTAGATACAAAGGCTTGAAGAGTGACATCAATAAAGCCACCAGAACCATTAAGGCTGAAGAGCGTAAGATTGATACGATCAAACAGCACCTAGAGACTCTTGCTCAGTACGGAAGAGACCTTAATGGTAACAGAGACACTGATAATGAGTTTAATGCAGAGCTTGCTAAATCAGAAAGCAATATATTGCAGCAGCAGAAAAAGATTGAAGCGGCTCAAGACAGATTGAGAAGCATCGGTGAAGATACATACGTCCCAAACATTGAGTCAGTGGGTCTCCCAAGCAATCTGAAAGCTGTGCCTGTACCTGAAGCTACAGAGCAAGCATTGCAGCCTCGATACGAGGCGAAGAAAGAATCTATAAAAGGACTGCAGTCCCAGTTGTCTGGTGTAGGCAGACAAATAAAGAAGCTAAACGATACAGCCAAGAAGAGACAGTTAAGTTCAATTGAACTAGATCGTATGTCCAAACTTCAACAGGCTCAAAGTGACGTGTCTGTTCGTCTTGGTGAAGCTCAGGCAGACCTCAAGGCTCCGTCAAAAATTATACAGGAAGCTAAGGGTGAGCAGTTCCGTGAGCAAGAAAGACAAAGAGAACTTGCCAGAAAGAAAGAAGCTGCTCGCGCTCGTGCTGTAAACGATAAGGCCCAGAAGGCTCAATCTCAGGGGCAGACACCCTTCACGTTTGAGTTCACTGAGGCACAGGACAGAGTATTCTCCGCGCTACAGGACAGATTAAACAAGCTTGGCTTTAGAGATATAAACCTCCAAAGGCAGCAGGGACTTATAGATGATGTGGCAGAGGGCGCATATGACCCCACAACAAGAGCCATTACATTGTCTATGGGCATGTATGACCCCAAGCTTTCTGATCAAGAATACTTCGACAAGCTATCAGAGGTCATGAACCACGAGCTTGTGCATGCAGCAAAAGACTTGGGTGTCTTTGACGGTAAGGAATACTCAAGTCTTGAGAAGGCAACTTCTGGTTTGAAGTACGTCAAGAAAACTCCAGATGGCAATGCTCAAAGAAGATACTCGTATCTTGATCGGGCCAAACGTATCAACAGCCGCTTACCAGAGGGTCAGAGGCTCAACGATGCACAGGTAAAAGAAGAAGCCATTGCTGAGATGTTCCGCGATTACAACGCTGGTCGTCTGAAGTTAGCGGGTAGACCCAAGTCCACTATGGAACGCATCAAGCGTTTCTTTAAAGGATTGGTTGGCACCCTTAACGATCAGGGGTTCAGCACAGTCGATAGTATATTTGGTGGTCTGAACGCAGGTGACATGGGTGCAAGATCAAGAACGCAACCCAATGCATTCAATTCTGATGTGAAGTATTCTCGCATCCCAAGAGACTCTAGTGCGTCCAACCTTCAGAGTTTCATACGCGGCAATCCAGACGGATATACAATCTCACCAGAGACCTTCGAGTTTGTTGAGGGTGGGTACGTTGTAGCCCCTGTCAAAGAGGCTGAGATAATCACTGGACAAGACCTGCCAGAAGAGGTATTGGTAGATTACCTAAGAGATAACAAGGACATAGCAAAAATACTTAATCGTCCTGTGTTCTTGGGTGGGTGGTTTAATAATGATGATCAACAGTACTACTTAGACAGCGCAATAATAACTCCTTCAAAAGAGGAGGCGTTGTACATTGCTAATGGTGCTGAACAGATTGCCATCTTTGACCTTAATAATTTTGAGGAGATAAATACAAGTGATGGAATCAGAGAACTCCAACAAAGCGGAGCTTATTCAGGTGACACCGCAATCGGATATCGCATCCGATCTAAAGAAATTGGTCGCCGCTTTGAAGAAGCAAGGCTTCAACGTATCGCCAGCGAAGCAGAACAGCTTGCTGAAGAATCAGGAAAGCCCCTCTACTCCAGAGTAATACCTTTATCTCAGGAGCAGCGCAGGGCAAGTATACTTGATTACCTAGACCCAGACACAGGTAAGCCTCGATTTAAAAGTCCCGCAGGGTCAATGACCTTGGTTAACTTTGCACAAAAGCTGCGAGGCTTACGTGGCACAAGACGATATGATGTCGTTGACTCTGCAGAAGATCGTGAAACTGTCGCAAGAATTATGGCTGCAGAGGCAGAGGCTGCGCTTCTATCTAGCAGTGACGCTATCGGTTGGTACGATGAGAAGCTAAAGCTCGCCAAGAAAATACTATACCCTCTTTATCCAGAAGTGTCTCCTGTAAAACCAGATGGCACAGAGAATCCATTGCATGATCCAGCGAGTGAGAATGCATTTGATTTCGCAACAGCAATTACATCCAATGGTCTATCTGTTATAGACAACTACCTATTCACCTCTCGTCAGTACGATGCATGGAAGAATAGTGCGGACGGTAAGTTCCCAGTGCAGGGATCAGGTGCGCAAGGTGGCTCTATGCTGCAAGCGTTTGAGTTCTGGAACACCCTTGTAGATCAGGGCATGGACTCAAATCAGATAGGCGATTTCTTGATGAGAGAAATGCCAAGAGGTGAACTCAACAATGCACTGAAGGAAGTGTATGGCGTTGATCGTATAGCTGACCTGCCAATCACAGCAGGTGACAGTGAGCTTGCTACTGAGAATGTCGGTGTGGCTTACATTCTTGGGCCAAAGATTGGTAACGGTTTCTACAGAAATCTTAGAGGTAACTTTAATCCATTGACTATGGATCGTTGGTGGATGCGTTTCTTCAATAGGGTTACAGGAAACCCAGTAGCTGAGTACAATCCAGAGCTTCTTCAGACGAATAAAGATACCTTATGGAACCTGATGTCAAATCCGTCTAGTCTTGAGGCTATTGACCAGAAGCTGCTGCAGGCAACCCTAGATAAAGTTGGAATAGTAACTTTAGAAAAAAGTGATATTGAACTTTTAGCACCAGAGATCGTTAAGGTCTGGAACAAGGACTTCTTCAACAAGGCTTACAAGGACAAGGTTGCAGAGCTTGAGGGCCAGTATGATTTTGAAGTTGTACGAGGAACTGTTCGCGGTAAAGACGCTGAAGTTGTTAAGAAATTAGCACAGGCCGCACGTCCTTCATCTACAGCACTCTCTAGAGGTGCCAAGAACCTATCAGACAAACTCAAGGTTACACTACAAGAAGACCCAAGAGGGGCACCAGATCGCGCTGCTATGAGGGCTTCTGCTGTTCGTGCAAGAGAGATACTGAGAGATGAGCTTGGTGTAGATATAAACAACGCAGATTTCCAAGCGCTAATGTGGTACGCAGAGAAGCGTATCTTTGAAGCTGGTGGTGTCCGTAAAGGTCGCGGTGATGACAATGATTATGCTGATGGTGCCATCGCCATACTAAGAGAGAAAGGTGTACCTGATGCAAAAATCGAAGCCACACTCCCCGACACAGAGCGAGGACGACTCAATTCTGTCAAACCTCAACTCGCAACAGATGCAGAAGTTGGCACAACTACTGATACAATACCAAAAGAACCAGTCGAAGGGGACTTCTTCGCCCCAAGAGAACTAACAATACTTGAGAGCGATCAAGCACAACAGGAGAACTTGTCTCCTCAAGACTTGATAGACACACAAGAAGCTCTTGAGGGCGTAGAGATTGACCAAGAGCCACCTCGTCAGATGTATTCTCGTGTGATCCCTGCACAAGCCTTGATGCCAGTGCAAGCTCCAGTAAAGCTGAAGGACGGATCACCTAATCCTGTCTATGGATACTTTATGGATCGCGGCAAGCTGCGCCCAATTGTTCTTCCAAAGGGTTCTCATAGAACATTTGAGAGTGGCGTTGAGGTAGGTCAGGGTCTGTTCCACATACAGCAACGTGCGCATGACAAGGAGCTTGTAGAGAACTCCAAGTACAAACGTGTAGAGAATGCCATCTATGACTTACTCCGCCGCTGGCAGGATCAAGGATATGATGATGGTGAAGATGTAATATCATACCCAAGCCAAGGGGGTATCGTTCTTGAGTGGCGAAACAACCTAGCGTTCTCAGCCCCACCAATGCGGTTAGTCTTGGAGTCTGGTCGTGATCTACCAAATGCACCTGCCAAGGATGCGTTTTATGTGAAGACATTCTTCCCTGTTCTTGAGAAGAAGAACAGAGCAAAGCCAGTGCAACGTGGTCGTCAGGCACTTAACAATGTCAGAGCTGACAATCGCAGAATGTACAGCAGACTTATGTCATCAACTGCACAACCTAAGTCCACACCGACAATTGGTGCAGATGATCTTGAGCGCAGAATAAGAGACATACGATACACTGGCACACAGGACGCAGTAGCAAACGTCTTCAGTAAATTGGGTAAGCCATTTGGTGTTGAGAAGGAGTCAGTTAAAGACTCCGTTGATTATGTATTTAGAAAACTTCAAGACCAGTTTGCTCCAGTGGGTGCATTGTACGACAAGTTGCGCAAGAATGGTGCAGACATTGCAAGAGATATGGACACATATTTCCAAGAGCTTGCCATGCATGGCATCACTGGCGAGAAGAAGACACGCTTCGTTGAAGACGAGTTCAATCCCATGATTGAGGAAGTGGCTCGTATGAATCTGTCTTCTACAGATGATGCGGCACTCAATAAAATATCTGGATACTACAGGCAGATAAAAGACAAGAACGAAAATAGTTCATATGCACTTGCTAACGCATACCTCTATGCAAAGCATGCCTTGGAGCGCAATGCCAGAATAAGAAAGCTGTCCAAAGGTCAGATCGAAAAAGGTTCTGGCATGTCAGATAAGGAAGCTAACGACATCATAGCTTTTGTAAATGGGATGAACCAAATGCAAAGGAACGTGATGGAGCGCACACTTGCTGCGAGCAAAAACATAATCGACATCACCAACGACACATACATTGAGGGTGGTCTTATCCCAGACTACAAAGATGGTGTTGATGTTGACGATGACACAAAGGAAGCGTTCACACAGTACTCATTCTACGTTCCGCTTCGTGGGTTTGCTGATCCAGAGGAATCACTAGACATAGCTGAGTATGGAGCAGGTGGAGCTAGTGGACAGAAGTTTGGCGCAGGTAGCAAGCAGAACAAATCTGCATTGGGTAGGTCATCTTATGCAGGGGACATCATAAACAACATTGGTGTTCAACGTCAGGCGGCTATCGATAAGGCTGAGAAGAACAAGGTTGGTCAGTCATTCTTGAGACTGTTGGAGAGTGACGATCCTGATATCAATAAGGATGACATACCTGCATATGTACTAGAGAGACACCCCCTTCGCCGTGTCATGCGCAATGGTCGTATATCTCATATGCCAGACAGGAACTTCAACGATCCCAACGAGCCGATCTTGGCTGTTCGTCGTGGGGGAGAAGAGATACTGATTGGTTTTGATGACCCACGTCTTGCGACTGCGCTTAAAGGAACGTCTGTAGGTCAGGCAAACAAATTCCTTGGTGCATTACACTCTCTAACAAGAACCTACGCAAACTTACTTACAAGCTGGAACCCTGCGTTTATTCTTTCAAACCTTCCAAGAGATATTGAGACTGCAGCTTTCAATGCGCAGCAATATGGGATGAAGGGTACGTCGAAAGACATCATAAAAAATATGAAGCCAGCTTTCCAGGCTGTTTTGAAGTCTGTGAATGGCAAGGAAGCCGATCCATACTGGGCAAATAGATACAAAGAGTTCAAAGAAAACGGTGGTGCAAACGCACTCAACCAAATGGCAAACGAAATAGAAAACTCAAAGGACATCAAGAGAACAATCGATAAGATTGTTGATGCAGATGCCAAGGGTAACAAAGCTCTAACCAAGAAACTGTGGACTGAAAGTAAAAGACGTGGCGGCTCTGTAATTGGTTATGTTGAAGCACTCAACACTGCGGCTGAAAACTCAGTCCGTTTGTCTTTCTTTGACAAGATGGTTCTTGAGCTAGAGGGACAAGGTGTACCCAAAGAGAGAGCATTGAAGGAAGCTGCCGTAGCAGCACGACAATTGACCACAAACTTTGCCAAAGGTGGTGAGCTGAAGTACGGAATGAACTCACTGTACCTCTTCTTCAATGCATCTCTTCAAGGCTCAATGGCTATGGTCAACTCTCTAATCAACAATAAGCGTGGTCGTCAGCTTGTGATGAGCGTTGTTGGCATGGGATTCTTTATGGATTGGATGAATGCCCTCACATCAGGCGATGAAGATGACGATGGCACTGTAGACTACGACGATCTAGGTGAGTACAAACTGGCACACAGTATTGTTCTCCCTGATCTAAATGGTGATGGAACATTCGTAACTATCCCGTTGGCATACGGCGTTAACATGTTCTACAATTTTGGTAGATCACTAGCTAACCTCACACGAGGGGCTTCTGGTTTCAACAATACCTACACACCAACACAAGCAGCGATGTCATCTCTTGGCCCTGTCGTTGAAACAATAAATCCATTTGGTGGTAACAGCGCACTTACATTCCTATCACCGACTGTTGGTGATCCTGTTGTTGAGCTTCTTACTAACAAGAACTTCATGGACTCACCAATATACAAAGAGCTTTCACCATACGAACAGTACAAGTCTCGTAGCTCATTGCACTGGTCAACAACAAGTCCTGTAGCTGTCGGGATAGCTAAGTTTATAAACGATTATATTGGCGGTGGTGACGATGTAATCCCAGGAACTGTCGCGGGAATGCGTGTAGATATTAACCCAGACGCTCTTGAGCATATCTTTGATTTCATGCTTGGTGGCGCAGGTAAGTTTGTCCTTCAGATGGGGGAGACTGCAGGTAGGGTTCCAGAGATTATGGGTGAGGGCTTTAATAAGGATATGGTTCGCAGAACACCTATCGTAAACAAGGCTTTCACTGCAGTTACGAATAAGGATAGAGCAGGTAGCTTCTATGAGAAGCGGGACGATATACTTGCCATATCTTCATCATATAGTGATGCAGTAGATGATGGCGACCGCGCTAGGATCGTAAGGCTACGTGAGAAGTATCCTCAAGAGCTTAGACTGATGAGGCCCATAAAGGCAATCAACAATCAGATAAGAAAACTTAACAAGCTCAAGAGGGAAGTTAGATCAAACGCTCGCATCTCTGACGATAAAAGAAGGGACGCGATCAAAAAGATTGATGACCGCATCTCACTGTTAGTTTCTCGTGGAAATATATTGATGCAAGACATTTAGTTCAATTGAACTAAAAAGAGGGGGCGTTAAGGCATCGACCAATACCCGCCCCCTCTATCCAATCACCCAAAAAGGTTATCAGGCTTGGACTGCCGTGGTTAAGTGACCAATCTAACACAACGCACTCACGGCTTACGGCCCAATGACGAGCAGTATCATTGGGGCTTTGTTCAATTAAACATTACGAACTTTTCAATTGGAATGGAGCCTAGAAGTTCAGACACCTTTGGGTTGTTCCTTCTGCTCCATTCTTTTCCTGACCTGACAAGTCTTGGTTTGAAGTCTAGGTTTATCCAACCAGTCTTATCAGTCCAAGAAACAACAAAGAAACAAGGCAGACCAGTCGTTTGACTTAGTTCGTTCGCCCTAAGCATCTTCGTTAAAGATATGAAGCAATCAGGAAACTTGCCATAGAAATGTGTTCTTGATCTCACCTCAACAAACGAACGTATCTCATCATTCCTCATGGCTATATAGTCAAAGCTATTGTAATGATCTTGCCGAATTAGTTCACACTTCCAACGTGCAGATACTAACTCTGCAATTTTATTTTCATGTAGTTCGTCTTCATTCCTGTAGTTGTTGCTCATGTTTACTATCTATCCACTCTAGTACTTCTGTGTACTTCCACCGTCTAATTCTTGGGCTAATTACCACAGCCCTTGGGAATAGCGGGTCTTCGTTCACGAGTTTTCTCACGCTATATGGCGGCATTGATAGCAGTTCCGATAGCGCAGTTGTGTCCATTAATTTTTCTTCCATTGCCTAAAGTCCTCACGTAGTTTTTCGAACTTACTTCGGGCATCAGGATTATCTCTAAACTCTGACCGTGATGTGATGCCACAGTATTTTCGCACGGCTTCTACAGCCGCATTCTCTATTTTAAATGGGTCAACATCCTTTACTAACCCACAGTCGTGCAGGTACTCGCCAAACTCTTGGTTACGGCACAGTAAACCTGCCGATGCTATCAGTCGCTCGACGCGCTGAAACTCCTCTCGTGTCTCTGGTTCATCCTCATCGTTAAGTCGAACCATAGCCACCATGTATCTCGTGCCTACCCAGTCAGTGTGTAGTTCTGGTGGGCAGTCATTGGGGTGTACGTTGAGGCGTAGTATGATGCCGTTCCTGTCCTGAGACATGGAAACCTTCACGGCCTCAAAGCCCATAGCTGCATCCCTGATGTTACTCATAATGCGCTTTCTTCTTAGAGAATATTCTCTGCAAGAAGTTCATTTCTGACTCAGTGAGGTCTATCTTAGTGACGTTCTGATCTACTGGTATTTGTTTCTGCTCTAACTTTTCAGCTTCATGTTCTGCCCAAAGTTTCTCAGCTTCCTTCTCTTCCCAGTACTTTCTGTCATCCTCTGCTGACTTATAGTACTTGAGTACAAAGTTTTCTATGTCCCAAGATTTATATATTTTGTTTGGCTCACCAGTTGGTGCAGTCCATTCTCCAGTTTCATAGTAGTATGAGTAGTATGATTTCTTGGGATCACTCAAGTCTCTGCTCTTGTAGATTAAGACTCTGCTATCTTCAGGCAAGACTTGATAAGTTATCTTCTTCTTTGTTAGGTAATCCTGAATGTACTCAATAGGTTGCTTCTTAAACTTACGAACTTTAGATCGCGCTTCGACATTGAAGAGATCAGTGTCAAAGTCATCTTCTGGAAAGTCATCTACTTCAAAGTTATCGTCGAACAAAATAGTAGTATGACTAGGCACCTCATCTCCAGACAGAGCATTGTCTATAGCGTTTCTTACTTCTAAGAACTTTTTCCTGATGTTGTCTTCTCTTCTGTCTAAGAAGATTGATACATATGATATAGATCGACCCTTCAGAAGAAACCTTATAGCTCTACCTAAATCACTGTCTGAGTATCTACCTTGTGATTTTGTCATTGTACTTACTCCAGTTTTTTTTAGCCCACTCTACAGGATCGATCCCTTCCAAATCCCACCATGTGCGCTCATCGCCAAAGCGATGCAGTGTCATGTGACAGTCGTGACACAGAGGTACAGCCCAGTTATCTCCCGACCTCATTCCTACACCACGTTCCCCGACATGCTGTAGGTGATGAGCCTCTGCGCCACGTCTGCACACTAAGCAGGGTGTCCCCCGCAAAGTATTCAGATACTTCTCATCCCGAATGTTCTTATGTTTCGGAATGAGCATAGCTTATTCCAGACCGCACTGCTTGAGTGTCCATCCTTCGATACGAAAACTATCGCTTGGTATCTTGGCTATTTGAAGAGTTTCACCTCTGCAGAATTTGTTCCAAGAAAGCATGATCAACCTTAGCCTATGATCAAGTGTCATTTTCTTTATACGAACATTGTCTCTCAGTATCCGCTCTCTAATAGCAACGATGGGATCGTTCTCGTAATTCTTCTGACCATCCTTGTAAGTCTTGATGAATGCATCCGCTTCATCCTGATAGCCAGTTTGATTTCCAATGTAGTGTATCGCTGCAAGAAGTGCGTTGTGATAGAATGTTCCCTTTGCAAAAGAAACGCTATCAGACACATCTTTATTTTTATCCAGTATTTTATCTAAGTCTGACATCGTAAACTGGCTTACATTTTTTGGTGAGCCAATCGCTATCAAGCCAAGCTGAGATACAGTTGCGGCAACTAAACTTGCGTTAGGATACTCTCTAATCTGAAGCTGATTAGCAAATGTTCTTCTCCTTCCAGTGTCTATTGTAACCATCACATCCTCATCAAGACCCTCAATGAGCATAGTCCAAAACGGTTTCTTACTTTCAACACTAGCCATTAGTCGTTGCTGACCATCAAGAAGAACACCCTTGTCTGAGATGCATACACTATGTCCGTTGAATTTGAAGTGACCGCTCTCCATATCCTTTCCATATTGGTACACTGAAGACTCAGATATCTTTCTGTTCTTTGTGTTGAGCTTTAGGAACTCACTGGCCATCTTTGGTGTGACCAGTGTAAGATCATATTTTACTTTTGGCTTTTCCATTTTTTTCTCCACTCATTTGAAACTTAAAACGGTATCTCATCGTCCATGTCGTTGGACTGTTTGTTATTCTGATGACCCGCAGGTGCTTGATAGTTGTCGCTGCTCTTGCGCTCTCTCAACAAGTCGCTGCGCAACGATAGAAATGGCTTGCCATTCTTGGATGTCTTTCTCCATCCGACTAGGTTCGCCTTTGGGTGTTCTACCCCTTCGTGCATTTGGTTCCATAGGTCTTCCACTACCTCACGATCTATTTCAATGTTGCCAGTGTAGTCTGGCTGACGTTCGTTCTGCTTCCTGTCGTTCTGAAACAGGATGCCTGATGCGGGATATTGAGCCATTACTTATTCTCCTTTGCTAACTCTTCTCTCTTAGATTTGATTTTGTCAGCCACCGATTGATGGGCTGTACTGTTTGATCCTTTAGCTAACTCGAACAGTTGCTTGTTCGCGTTATAGAACTTCTTCAATGTATCTGTTGACCTGATTGCATCGACCCAAGCACATGAAACATCTGCCCAAGTATCCCAATCATGCACTGCACGAGGCTCACGATCCTCTGGTTTGTAGGCACCTGAGTTAACCATGTAACCAAGAGGCTCCTCACTAGGCGGCTCAGTAGCCTTCTCCTTCTTCGTGTGGGTAGGCTTAGGCTTTTCCTTTACCTCACTCTGCCGCCCCTCTCCGTCACTCTGAGGCAGGTCTTCACCTGCGTAGATGTAGTGACCCAAGCCGTGATAACTGATTGCCTTGGCTAGTCCACGCTGAAATGCGGTGTTGATTGCGAATGCATCGGGGTTCTGGATTGCCTTGTTGCGATAATCAAGAACAGGAAAAAGTTCAGTTGCACTAATTCCTTCGACAAGAACTGTGACCTCAACGTATGCGTACCCATTTTCATCTTTGATGTACGGCAGTCCGTCTGGCTGTATATGTTTCTTGAATACAGCTTCAGGGTAGTGGTTCTTCAGAACTCCCCAAGCCCATGCCCACGATAGATACGTTAGGCCATTCTTCTTTTCCGTGTGATCGTTTACATCGATCTTAGATAATGTTTCCCATACTGACATTTTGTTTTCCTTATCTGCCATCTCTTCTCCATCCATGATATTGTTCACAAAACTCCGCCACTCCGCAGTAGTTACCTTCGCATCGGGTCTTCTCGCCCTGACGATATTCAATCTCTAGCTTCTTATCGCTGCTATCGACATGCTCTTGAGCTTGCTCTGCTGTATCCCACAGCTTCAATGCTCTTTTCTTCCCCGCTTCTTTCACGGCATACTGATCTGGCTTTGCCCACTGATCTTCTGTCGAACAGAGAACGAACTGATCATACAGATCATAGTCCATCTGCGATGACTGATGCGCATCGATGCGCTCGTAGATGTAATCCTCGCGTTCCTCTTCACTCCACAGGGGAAGATCCACGATCACAACTGGTGACTGTGGGTACTCGCTATCGAACTGCGCCTTGCGGCGTTGCCAATCTCTGAGGATGGCACAGATGCGCAGCTTACTGACCTTGCTCTGACGGTTGGCACCTGCCAAAGAGTTCTCGACTAACCAAGCGTAACAGTTTTGCTGACGCTCCCATTCCTTCTTGCCAAGGATTACAGACCAAGCGGACGTGACCTTGTAGTCAGTGATCTGGACAGTGCCATCAGATAAAACCTCTTGGTGATCAAGCGCACCAGACAAAGTCCAACCTGCCACGTTTGCATAAAGGCGTTCCTCTACCTGCACGTTCGCAGGGTCATCGGCACTCTCAAGGATATGGTGTACTGCCGTACCAAACAGGGGCCAGATCATATCGACCACGTCTGTTTCTGCTTTGCTTGCGTATAAATCTTTCATCAAGCGCACTCGTGGTGAGTCGATGAGAGTTGTCACGCTGATATCTGCTTTGCCCTTCGAGTACTTGTCGTCACGCGCAAAGTTTAGGAAAGCATCTGGTAGGTTATGCTTGTTCGTTATTTTCATTGTTTTCTCCACTCATCTGGTGTTAAATCATACAAGTTGATCGGTGTCAATTGGTATTGTTTAGGAAAGATATATGAATGTTTGACGTTACATTTACGGTGTATGGTGAACCCGCATCCAAGGCGAACTCACGCAAGATGGTGCTGATAAAAGGCCGACCTGCCCTCATCAAGTCTGCCAAGGCACGAGGCTATGTTACTGTGTTTGAGAGCCAATGTCCTGTTATGGAAGTGCCGACAACAGATGATGTCGTTGTTGAGATGATGATATACTATGCATCACGCCGACCCGATCTGGATGAGAGCTTGATCTTGGATTGTATGCAGGGCCGTATCTACAAAAACGACAGACAGGTGAAGCAGAAGTTTATTTACTGGGGTCTGGACAAAGAAGACCCACGTTCAATCATTCGTGTTCGCTCATGTGATACATCAAAAGTGCCAGATTATCTTTCATACGATACTGTTCTTGTATCGGAAGACGTTCGGTAGACGATATTATATATCGGTAGACTAAATATATATATTATATATTAGGCGGGAAAAATTTGGCAAGTTGACTACTCGTATCCGTCTTCGCTATGATGGGCGAATCAGAGTAGGAGATAGCCGTGCAAATCGAACAACAAGTTCGTGGCGAGGCGTACAGATTAGGGCAAGGTCAACACAAAATAAAATGCCCAAGCTGTAGTCCAAGCCGCAAAAACAAAACCGATAGAACGCTCTCTCTAAAAATAGAACAAGACAAGATACTGTTTCAGTGTTGGCACTGTAATCAGCAGGGTATTGTTCCATTGGCAGAGCGAGTAGAAAAAATAAACAGAGTGGAAACAATGTCCGTAGCCAAAAAGATAGACAAGACCTCACTTACTGAGGCGGCACTGGCATGGCTGAAGAGCCGTGGTATCAGTGCAGAAACAGCAGAGAAAGCAAACCTTCAGTCATCCTCTACATGGTTCCAATCGATAGGCCGTGAAACACCAAGCATCCTGTTCCCATATCAAAATCATGAGGGGCAAGAGTATGCTCAGAAGATACGATCAATCGATAGCAAGGCGTTCATTTGCAATGGCGCACCCCAGAGTTTATTCAATCTGAAGAACGTGCAGCGCGATGACGATCTCATCATATGCGAGGGTGAAATGGATGCACTTGCATTCATGGAGACAGGTTACGAAAGCGTTGTATCAATACCAAATGGCGCAGTCATTAAAGTTGTCGATGGCAACATCGATCCAAAAGAAGATAATAAGTTCAAGTACTTATGGGATGCAAAGAAGAAGATCGATGCTGCTCGTCGTATCATCATCGCCATGGATGCAGACCCTGCGGGTCAGGCAACAGCGGAAGAGATCGCTCGTCGTATCGGAAAGGATCGCTGCTTCAAGATTGAGTACCCAGAGGACTGCAAGGATTGCAATGATGTCCTTCTGAAGCATGGCAAGGACAAGGTTGATAATGTCGTTGTCGGTGCCAAGCCGTGGCCTGTCGCAGGTCTATACGATGCAGAACATTTCTATGATCAGATTGATGACATCTACGAGAAGGGCATGGGGCGTGGCGAGAGTACTGGCTACGACAATGTCGATGATTTGTATACCGTTGTCACTGGTCAGCTTACTGTTGTCACTGGTCATCCATCATCTGGTAAGTCTGAGTTCATAGATCAGATCATGGTGAACATGGCACAAGAGAAGCGTTGGAAGTTTGCGATCTGCTCTTTCGAGAACGAGCCGCGTCTTCATATTGCCAAGCTCATCAGCAAGTATATCCGTAAGCCTTTCTTTGAAGGTGCAATGGATCGGATAACGCCAGACGAGCTGCGCAAGGGAAAGGAATTTGTTCAATCGCACTTTTCTTTTCTGTATCAGGCAGACGGTTCCATGTCGTCAGTCGATAGCATCATCGAACGATTGAAGGTTGCAGTGATGCGGCACGGTGTACGTGGTGCAATCGTAGACCCATACAACTACATCCAAAGGGATGCCAACGTCAGTGAAACCGAATGGATATCTGACATGCTTACACGGCTGCGTGTCTTTGCTCAGGCACATGGGATACACCTTTGGTTTGTGGCACATCCAACAAAGATGTTGCGCGATCAGTCAGGAAAGGTTCCTGCTCCAAGGGGCTATGATATATCTGGTAGTGCTGCATGGTTTGCAAAAGCTGATGTAGGTCTAACAGTTCACAGACCTGATCCCTCTCACTCTAGGGTTTCTGAAATCCATATCTGGAAGTGTCGCTTCTCATGGGTTGGGAAGCAGGGGGAAACAGAGCTTGAGTTTGATGTGCCTACTTCAACGTACAGGAAGCACATACCTGATCCGATACTTGATGCACCAGTGCCATACTCTGAGGTAGATGATGACGATTGGCCCCTCTAAGCAGTTCTTGATTGTACGGCAGGGCCAAGATGGCCCCTCTGTTCATGTCTTTGTGGATGGCAGAGAGGTAGCTGTAGTAGACCTTAACCCACGAGAAACACTGCGACTTATCGGCAACTTAACCGACAAGTTGTTTGAATCGGTTTGACCTATGCAAAACTGCATGCTAGTTCTTGTGTCAGGATATTGTTCTACACCCATATGTAGCACGTCCTCTCCACTCTATGATACTGGGTCACCTTCGGGTGGCCCTTTTTTCTTTGATCGCTTCTTGTAGTTCCCTCTGGAACCTCTGAATACAATCTGTTCTAGCGACCCAGTTTTACCCCTACGTTCTTGTAGTGGTATTGCTGATTTGCTTTGTTCTATTTTAATAACCTCAGACATCTCTGGATATTTTTCGTCCATAAGTTTCTGTAAGTTTCTGCAGTGTTCTGCCAATAGACTATCGAACGCAACTGCTTGCCCGAAACCGCCAGTGAGTTCTATGTCATAGACTATAACACCTCTCATCTTTCTTTTATTAACCATGATTTACTCCTTTTTATGGTTTATGAAATAAAAAAACGCAGGGAGAGCGTCGAGCAGTACACTCAATCCCTGCAAGTTTACATTAGTCCGCGAGGCAAACATGAGCGAAATGTTAACGAACTAATGTATTGTCATGCCCTCATGATCATCGATCTGCTCAAGTATTTGAGTGACAACCAAGGCCATGATTGGAAAGTCATCTGCCATACCATACGCCATGATCACGTTCACAATCAAGTCGCATACCTGATCTCTGTTTGCTGATGTCGGTAGCCTCAGAATAAGTTCTAATATCTCATCAGCATTTAGTTCTTTATTCAAATGGCACCTCGTGTTAAGATGATTTTATCTCCTCTATGATTGAAGAGATGTTCCATGTTGGGCGGCGCTGTTTCATGTTCATCAGCGCCGCCTTTTTTAGAAATCAAGTAGCTCTTTTGTGACCGTATCTTTGATACGTCTACGCATCAAGCTCTCGCACTTGTTGAACTCAGTCTGTACTGCCAGAACAGGATCATCGGATGTCTCGTATGACATGACCCAAGCGTTCTCAATCTCAGCTTCCTTGTTCTTGACCCTGAGTACGGCAGTAGAGAACGCACGTATGCCCATATCATTAAGACGTTCGAGCTTGCGTTCCTTCGCATCCAGAACAAATCGCATGCCATCACCCGCTTTGACCTTATCAATGCCGTTGCCGAATACCTTCTTGTTCCAAGTGACAGGAACACCAACCACGTATTTGGAGCTACCCCATGTCGCTTTCCCCTTCTCGACGCTAATATCGCCTCTCATAAAAGGTTCAACATCCCAACTGATAGATGGGAATGCAGAGTTAAGAGATGTTATTGCGTTAAGCTGTGAGGCTTCTTTCGATTTTTGTATGGTGGTCTTGGGTGTGTCTACCTCACGATTGATCCTACGTAAGTCGCGTATGCGTTTAAACAATTGCATGCCATATCTAGCTGCGGTGCCTACGTCTTCTTGTGGTAGGTACTTGAATGCTTCTGGCGCATGGGGATAGTCGTGTGACTTCCAACCAAACTGCTCTGGGTTGTCAGAGATTTCTTTCTTACCTCTGTCACAAAAGCCGTGACCTTCAAAGTATCCGTCAATCATCTTCGACAGATAGCGGATTGCTTCGTAATTATTACGATAAGGATTAGTATATTTCATTGTTCCACTCCTTTAGTTCTATTGAACTTTTATATGTTAACACCCTGATCACGTAGTTCAGTGGTATATTTCTTTAGCTCCATCCTTGCTCTCCACAGATCGTGTTGGATGTTCGGATGGAAGTTCTTGCGGTTAGCTTCTTCTTCGTACTTACTAACCTCATTCTTCAGGAACTTGAGGGTAGCCCTCTGTTCTTTGTTAAGTGCTTCATCACCCATTGTATGGCCTCAGTAATGGTTTGATTGATTGGGACATGACACCTGTCTCTAGGCACCACATGTTTACGTCACCATCTGCGCCAAAGTATTGGTACATATCTTCGTTATCGCGGATGGCTATCTGACAAGCCTCGTGGCTTGGCACTATCAGGAAGGTCTCGATGTCCCTGCCTTGTATTGTGTACTCTATGTAGAGAGCAAAGAAGTATTCAATCATAAAAATCCTCTTCTCTTTCTGGCCTCTTCTTTTGTCTCCCCATTTCTCAAGCGACCCGCTCTCTTGGCATTCTTCTGTGCCTGTATTGGGTCACGAAACATGGGGTTCTTCTTATGGTTTTCGCTACGCACAAGGTCACCCCAACACTGTGCGTATGCTTGCTCGTATGGTATCCCTAATTTCAGTAGGGCTTTTAGTTCCTGTATGTTCATTGGCACTCCCTCAAAACGGCGGCTCCTCATCTTCGTCAGGCTTCCACACAATATCGTACTGGAACATCGCTAAAAGAAAACCCCGCAAATCGCAGGGCCAAGGGCTAACTATTTGCATGACGTTCACAGTCTATGATTGATCGGCAGATGGCTAACACAGGCTCGACGTTCTCCTTGCCAACCATGTAAGCAAGACCCTTACGCAGATTTTCTGCTTGAAGGAATAGCTCATTCTTTGTGTTAGCACTTAGCTTTAGTTTCTGTGCTGCTTTGCTGTGCTTTGGTAGGTCTGATAGAGGTGTACCCATTTTAGTTTTTGGTTCACTAATAAATACGTCAGGCTTTGCTGACGTGTATTTTAAGCTCCTCTCTTCAACACCGTAAAGCTCTGCCATCTTTTTCAGAACGGTCTTCTCAATCTTACGTTTGCCGTTCTCGAATTGAGACATGTAGGTCATGCCTATGCCAATTGCCTTGGCTGCTTCAGTCTGCTTCAGACCGCATTGTTTTCTGACATGGCGGCATCTCAATGGGTCTACATTGATTGCAAATAAACCTCTGTGTTTCATATGTATGTTCTCCAGTTCTCCACTCTCTACACCCAGTTCTAATCCATCCGCTGATAGCGGAAGGTCTGGGTCACCACCGCCTAGCCAAGTGTCTGGGCCAAGCATCTTATAGTTCACCCAATTAAAGGGCGTCATATCAACGCCCTCTTGCTTGAGTATCTTGTCGATGTCGTCCTCGTCGCGCATCTCTACCTCACTCTTTTGTAGTTCAGATTTTTTCCTGAAACTCTCTCGCTAAGTTTGTCGTAGAAGGGTTCGAGTATGTCACCCTCGTTAACTATAGAGGCTAGGATCATCCATAGTGTCCAAACCTCTACATCGTTTAGCTTTATCTCCATCTCTCACTCCTATGTTTCTAGATATGTTGTCTGACCAAACGGTGCGGGGTTAGCGTTGGCCCATGATGAAATCCATAGCACTGGGTAGTGCGGCTCCTCTGGGTAATCGTTGATGCCCAAGTCAGTAAACACGACCATGTTGTCCACGTTCAACTCGTTGTCTTCAACGTATCTGAACGCAGGGGATACCATCGTACCACCTCGACCACCGATCTCAATCTTATCGACCTCGTCGCCCTGCTCGTAACGGCGCACCGTCTGAACCTCAGCATCAAAGGTGATCACTGTAATGGACTGTGGCTTGATGTCTTGGCTAATCGCATTCAACTCACCAAGGAAGAATGACATCTCACGCCCCGACACTGAACCACTGCTATCACACAGGACAACAACGTCACCCGCGCCCATCTTCAGGATCGATGGGGCCACGATACCGTTCGTGTGATACATCTTACGCTGAGGCTTGCGCATGCTGTAGTCATCTGGCTGATCGCCACCGATAAACCTACGCATCACGTCACGCCAATCAACTTGGCTGCGCTTCATCTGTTCGATCAACTGCTTGATCTTGGCAGGTAGGTTGCCCACTGCCTTGGCACCAGTAGCAGCCATCATGACCTTGCTATCGATGTCAGCTTCCATCTGCTGTTGTTCCGCAGGGGATAGTGCATTGCCGTTGCCATCAGTTGCATCGACAACCTCACCGACACCCGCTGCCTGACCGTAGCGTTCCTTGGCATCCTCTGGCAGTCTGTCGTAGATAGCCTCAGCACTTAGGCCGCTGTACTGTGGATCATGCAAGACACCCTCTGGCAGGGTGAACCCCGCCTCAATCAGGATGTCGTTGATCGCAAAGTCAATGGCGATATTCCAAAGCTCTGGGTCACGCTCACCACGGCGCAGTGGGTGCTTGAATGTAACGTGGCAAACCTCGTGGGCCATGACACCGACAGTCTCTTCTTGATCCATCGTGTCAACGAACTCAGGGTTCCACTTGATGAACTTGCCATCAGTACACATGGTGCTGACATCCGCATCTGCCTCGACGCGCAGGGACAAGGCAAGCGACCCAAAGAATGGGTGCTTCACAACGAGCCGTGTGATCGCTCGTGATACTTTCATTTGTGCATCCATCAGGATATCTCCTCTATCACTTTCTCTATGGTGTTCTCTTTGTTGAACACTGCCTCAAAGGCTTGGTTCAATGTGACCTCAACGTCCAAGTAAATGTCACGTCCACAACTCTCGTTGATGCAGGTCAGGGCAGACCACTCTAAGTGGCCCACCTTGAACATGGTATGACAATATGGACAGGTAAATACGTGCATATCTCTCTCCAAAAAAGTTCAATAGAACTAAAAGCAGTGACGTTACGTCACTACAGTATCAAGTTCTTGCCTGTCTTCATGATCCAATCGCGGATCACTTGTGACTGCTTCAGTTCTTTGTTGCGGTTGATCGCATCTTTGATGACGAACGCAGAGAACTCTTGCTGAGGCAGACGCTCAAGGTACTTGACCACGTTGCCAATGTTCTTATCGCTCACGCGGGAAGCAATGGCAGCACAGATCGCGTACAGAACAGCGGGATCACTAGGGATGTCCGCACCGTTAGGATTGGCGATCAAACCATCGATGTCTGGCACACTGTCGTACATCTTGAGGAAGCCAGTGAAGTCGGCAGTCGCAGCCCGACCAACCTGACCCGCGATGGCCTCAAGTTGGTTCACTGGATCGAGACCCCATGACATGATCGAACCTACGCGCTCCCATGAGCGAGGCGATGGGCATGCGTTCGCATCACGATCAAACTTGTGCAACCACTCAGGGCGGAACCGCAAGAACGCACAGATGCGCTCGTCGATACGCTTGCTGTAGTAGTAGGCGATGGTGTCTTCCAGATCGGCCTCAATCTCCAAGAACATCAGGCGATCTTTAAGGTGCGATGGCATGTTGTTTGTCCCCGCACGATCAGACATGCGGTTACCCGCTGCCACGATCACCCAACCATCAGGCAAGTGGTGCGGCCCGACACGGCGTTCGTTGACGATCTGAGCCGCAATGTTCTGGTTGGCAACTGGTGCCTGTGGAAGCTCGTCGAGGAACAGGATGCCCTCACCCTCAGTCGGCATCCAATCGGGACGCATGCGAACCATTGTCTCACCGTCCTTGGATGGGACAGGCCAACCGCCAAGTTCACCCGCATCGTACTGTGCCAGTGACAGTATCTCGCAGCCGATCTTGCGACGAGCAGCGATATCCTTGACGCTCGTGGTCTTACCGATACCCGCGCCAGACACAAGGTATGGCACAACGTACTGGGCATCACGGCCCTGCTTCAGGTTAAAGGCAAAGTCGATAGCTGCCTCAGTGATTGATTGCGCTTGTGATAGCTTCATGATTGATCTCCACTCTCTCTATAATTGATCACAAATTTTAGGTTCTCTATTCGCACTGATGCGTCCTCAATGAACACCTTGTCAGAGCGTAGGTAGTGCCGTTGGTAGTTCATCACTGCCTTGGCATGTCTCTCTTGCGCAGCGACAAGCTCATCCTTGAGCCTGTCCATGCTGTAGTCGGCGTAGTGTTCAAGCAGTCGCTCGTTTGATTGCTTGATGTATTCTTCTAGATCAGTCTGCATCTTCTTCCCCATGCACAAGTTGTGCAAGCTTCAAGCATGAAGCCTCATTCTCTCCGATCAATTGGCGGGGGTCATTGTACACGGCGAGTACCGTTCCATCTATCCCACCAACCAGTGCCTTGGCCTCTTGCAGACCAAGCTGTTCGGCCTCATCAATCGTCGCTGCCTCGACGCACACATGTCGTATCGTTTCGACTTTCACTTCTACCATGTAAATCATCTTTTGGTTCCTTCTGATAAATGGGTTCGCCGTTCGATATCTTGCGAACCAGTTCGTCAAATTCATTTTGGGTGAAGCCCCCAAAGATAGAGGCTTGGCTGTTCTTACTCATTTCTTTTTCCCCTGCATTCTTTTCCCAGTGACAGGTTCATAAGATGCTGTTCTGAAAACTATATTGTTGATGTCAGTGCAAAGATTATCACGCCTCTGCACTGTATCCACGACCACATTCTCGACACCATTTTGGTTCCTGATGTTGTCCAGACTAAGCGTTAACTTGCGCTGAATTTCAGCGGCAGACATCACGTCTGTATCAAGGTCAACTACTGCAACTAATCTCAATAACATCATAGCCCCCAGTTGCTTGCGCAGATCGGGCCAATGCCCATCTCAATCGACACAGGGTCAGTCAACTCACGTCCGCAGCATGAGCAGCGTCCAGTGACCTTACCGTGCTGCACTGCCTCACCCCTTGGGTCAGACGCTACCCGCACTACAGCGTCCGCTGTGGCTGTGTGACAGGTGCCTACAGGCATGAACTTGCCTTCCATGATCTTGCCCTGATAATCAGGCCCACGCTTGACGTACACGGCACCGCCGTTGCGTCCATTCATGGGGGCCAATGAGAATGCCAACTCAGCCGCGCGGAAGACAGGCTTCTTGACGTTGGCTGTTTCAAGCAGGGTCTTGATCCGCGAGACATCGACATCCCGCGTCAATGTTTCACGGCGTTCAGCTTTCTGCTTGATCTTGGTGATCGTGCGCTCCGCTGCATCCCATTGCCTCTCCGACAGATCACCTCTGGTGACGTACTGGACAAGCAGGGAAGACGCAAAGCTGTTCCATGTGCGCATCCCGCCAAGCTCTTTTAAGATTTCTTCTCTTTCCATAATTTACTCCACTTTTTATTTTGGGTAGCAAACGTACCACGTTTTTAGTTCTATTGAACTTTTTTGATACGGCCCACTGGGGGCCGCACTAAAAAGCTCACCATGCAAGCATGAAGATTAACCACCCCACGATCAGGGCTGTGAAGACAACCCCAGAGACAAACGCCTCTAGGATCATCAGTCTGCGCTCACGGCGTGACAGACGCTGCATGCCACGGTTCATGACGCAACGCCTAGCTCGTCGAGCATTGCAACCACGGCAGCATCGACAGTGTCGTTCTCGTTCTCAGCCTCAGCGGCAGCGGCCTTAGCCGCCTCAGTGTCGCGGTACGCTTTACGCGCAGCCATCAACTCACGCATGATGTTCTGGAACTCGTCCAATTCGTCATCATCAAGGCCATCCTTGAAGACATCGCCCTGCACCTGTTTGCCGTTCTCATCCTTCTTGGTAGAGAACTTGCCGACAACTTGCTCTGCAAGACGTTGGGCTTTCGACTTTTCAGTGTCACCCTTGACCGCCTTGGCGAGTTTGTTCTCACTGTCGATCTCCATCGCAGCAAGGTCACGCACAATGGCATCGCCAGTGTACTGGCTAGGGATATCGCCGATCTTTTCTTTGATCAGGCGTACAGCACCCACGCTGTTCTCGACGTACCGCTTGACGGTGGCCTCTTTCAGACCCGCCTCTTCGAGCAACGCAGCGCGTAGCTTCTTTGACACGGTGCGGGGCAGGTTGCCCTTGACCAAGTTGACGTGGGCGATGGCTGCGATCACCTCGCCGTAGGCACCCATCTTGTGGGCGTTTGCCGCGTCATTGTTCTCGCGGTTCTGACCCTTGAGGTCAGTGATGTTTTTCTCTGCCTTGTAGACAGTGTTGATTGCGGTTGCGGTTACCATAAATTCTTTTGCAGTCATGATCATCTCCACTTAGTTTGCAAAATAAAGTACAGCCAAGATGGCTGCGTTGATTGTGACGACAAGAGCCGCCTTGTGAATGGTGGGCAATGTCTCTGCCCACACAAGTAATTTCATTAGCATGTTGAACCTTTCTTACGCTGCCCAACGATCATTGATCGCACGTTCGTTGATCAGGATCATCCCGATCAATTCTTTGAACGAGCGAACGAATGCCTCTGACAAACGAACATAGCCGACACTGGCGCACATGAAGATCATGGGCTTGGGTGTATCGACAAACACTAAATCACCGACTGACAAGCTGCCGCCGCCAGTGCCACGCTTTGCGATCTGGGTGATGCCATCGACATCATACGGCGCGTTCTCGAACTCGAAAATCTTTTCGAGATGATCGCTGCTCTGGTC
>Ga0222715_10001308_pt1 | contig 23913 bp, 21 predicted proteins | sample C33_9DmetaG_FD_165056 | JGI IMG/M metagenome (GOLD analysis project Ga0222715, IMG submission 165056) | Estuarine water microbial communities from San Francisco Bay, California, United States - C33_9D | ecosystem: Environmental > Aquatic > Marine > Unclassified | place: USA: California...
AAGATTTTTTAAAGCTATAAGTAGTTAAAACAGCAATTGCAATTTGTGACAAAATTATTGATAAAACTGCTGGATTGCTACTTATACTGTGCATTGCGAAATAAATAAAGTAAGAAATTACCGCTCCTAAAATAATCATTTTTGTTAAGTTGATTTCAAAATTTAAAGCTCTTGAAAAAATTATATTAATCCTCGACCAAACCATCAGAGGAATACAGAATAATAATTGATAAGTATATTCAGAAACTAAATCAAATTCATCACCTAACAAAGAAACAAATAAAGTATTACCAAAATCTTTAAACATAAAATAAGTTATAGGGATTATAAAAGAAGCATAAAATACAATAATTAATTTACTTCTAATAGAACTAACTTCGGTTTTTTCCTTTGCCTTAGAAAGCTCGGGAAATAAAATATCTAAGCTAGCAGCAAGAAGTTGAAAAATAATTTCAAGAATTCTTCTAGACCATGCTAATACCCCCAAGATAGAACCAGAATAAAATAGTCCCAACAAGACTATGTCTAACTCAGAAATTAATGCACTTGAAAATGTAGTAAGAACCATTTTTTTACCAGATTTTTGTAAATCGTTTCTCACTGATTTTCCTGATTTTATTTCTAAAACTATTTCACTTCTAGGTATAGAAGAGTTTGCAATTATAAAAAATAATACAAGCATAAAAACTTGAAAAGCAATTAAGGTAATAATTGAAAACCCTTGAAAAACAATTATCCATGCACCAATTCCATAAATAATAGTCCTTAAAAGTATTTGTTTAGAACTGGTAACAAAGTCTCCTTTTGCTTGAAAAAAAGCTAACGCAACATGGATCATTTCATTAAATACAAATCCTACTAAAAATAAGGCAGTCATTGAGATGTCCCTTTGAAACAAATACGTAGCTGGGAACAAAATTAATAATGCAATTAGAAAGTTTCTTATAATTAAAAAATAAGAATTTGAAAACAAGTATTTTGAATTATCATTTCTTTGAGCTAAAAACTTTGTAGACACTAACGCCAATGATAATACTGTCGCTGTGCCGATAAGTACTGACAGGCTTTTAGATGAAGCATACTCACCATAAGTTTCAGCACCATATTTACGACTTATTATTGTAATTAAAAAGAAATTAACTACAAGCAGTGACAATTGCATTACAGAAATATAAACAGTATTTTTTTTCCAATTTTTCAACATTATTTAGTCCTACTCATATGCCAATTTGATAAATTATATAAATACCATTTTTTTTGGTAATCATCTCCTGTAATAATTTCTTCAAGAAAATCATTATCAAACAAATTAACAGAGGAGTTAAATTCTTTTATTAAACTATAAAAATAATCTTGATCTTTCTTAATCCACTCTCCCACTGGCGCCCTAAATCCTTGTTTTTTTCTATTAAAAATTTCTTCAGGTATGTGTTTTCTTGCCACTTTTTTTAGTAAAGGTTTAGTATTTTTTCTATTAAATATAATTTCTTCAGGTATAGACAAAATAAATTCTATTAATTTATGATCTAAAAATGGAACTCTAGCTTCAATTGATGATTGCATTACAAGTTTATCCATTCGCATTAATAACAACTCAGGAAGTCGGATCTGTAAATCAATAAGTGTCATCCATTTTGAAAGTTTTGCATTTTTATTAGAAAAATAATCATTCCACTTATTATCAACATAATTAACAAGTTGGAATTCTTTAGAAATTCCTCCACTGATTAGTTTATTTATTTCTGGAATATTGAAACCTAACGCTCCTCCAGCAAAAGATGTTCTATTTAATAATATATTTGATAAAAGATTTCCTCGATGGCTTTTGAAGTTAAAAGATTTAATATCTTTATTGATAATTGGCTTTACGAATCGATTTAACCTCATATATTTTAACCAATGCTCGTAACCATAAAATAGTTCGTCAGCACCTTCGCCAACCTGCACAACTTTAATTCCATTATTTTTAGACGATTTGCCTAAAAAATAAAGGGGTATGCCGACTTCATCACCTATAAGATCATCTTGATAGAAAGAGTAATTATCAATTATTTTTTTAAAATCTCCATATTGAATTTTATCTTCAATAAGTTCTATACCTATATTTGAAGAGGCAAACCTTGCTTCGTTGACCTCTCCTTTGTATCCATCAAAATGTTCTTCATAATCTATATTAAAACTTTTTAATATAGAATTTTGATTATTCTTCATCAACTTTCCGACTAAAGTTGAATCTAAGCCACCTGATAAAAAAAGACCAACTTCGACATCGCTTACTTGACGATATTTAACTGACTCGATAAGTAGTTCTTCTACTTTATTTACAGCCTCCTGAGCACTCATGTCATCATTAACATCGTACGAAAAAGGATCCCAGTATTTAGTTTTTTTCATACTTCCATCATTCATTATTTTCAAAAACTGTCCTGGTTCTACTTTTGAAATATATTTATTTCCGGTTCTATCTGCCGGTACACATAAGTGCCTTAAGTAAGCAATGTATGAATCAACATCAGGAGTAAAGGGTATCAATTCAGATTTCTCTATAGCCTTAAGTTCGGAGCTAAAGATTAAATTTTTATCATTAATTGAAAAATATAGTGGCTTGATTCCCACACGATCTCTTGCCAAGAAAAATGATTCTTCTAAAGAATCATAGATAGCAAAAGCAAACTGTCCTCTTAAAAGGTGGAGAACATCCTTTCCATATTTTATATAGCCTTCAAGAATTACTTCCGTATCTCCACCTGTAGAAAATACAACACCTTTTGTTTCGAGTTCTTTTCTGATTTCTTTATAATTGTAAATTTCTCCATTAAATACAATAGAATACCTGTTGTCATTTGAATGCATTGGTTGATTGGATCTTGAATCTAAATCGATTATTGATAGTCTTGTATGAATTAAAGCTATATTATCAGCTAAGAAATCTACTTTTGAAAAATCTGGTCCCCTATGTTCTAGAGAATTTTTTATTATATTTGCTACTTCTGGATTTATCCTTGATTTATCAAAGTTAAATATTCCAGCTATTCCACACATTAATCTAACTTTAATGTCGAATTTATTTAATTGATTAACATTAATTTATATAGTTTATTATAAAGATGATGATTAAAAGATTATTCGATATAGTGACAATTTTGATTTTTTCACCAATATTTATACCTTTAATTTTAATTATTTCATTAACTTTATTGATTAAACAAGGTACGCCAATATTTTTTATTCAAAGCAGAATTGGTAAGAATAATAAAGTATTTAAATTGTTCAAATTTAGAACTATGGAAGTTAGTGCTGAAGAAGATTTTCATAAATCTCATTATTTAGATTTGGCAAAAGGAAAAAATATAGAGCCAAACAATTCACCTTTAGAACCAATTCGAATAGAAAATGATGACAGAATCACAACTTTGGGAGCAATTATAAGAAGGATGTCATTAGATGAGCTGCCAAATATTCTAAATGTATTAAAAGGTGAAATGTCTCTTGTGGGACCAAGGCCTTTGGTTGGATATGAATCTGATTTATATGGAGATTATAATTCAATACGTAATTCTGTATTACCTGGAATCACTGGTTTAGCTCAAGTTCAAGGAAGATTAGATCTTAGTTTGCAAGAGCGTCTTTATTGGGATTTAGAATATATTAAAAATAATTCATTTAACGAAGATCTAAAAATTATTTTTAAAACAATCTCGTCTGTTTTGAAAAAAAAGGGTGCTAACTAAATCAATTCCATATATTGCTTGGCTACCAAATTTATGTTAGCAAAATGATTGTTCATTTCTGAAATGTTAGAGTAAACCTTTTCTAAAAATTTTAGATCATCTAGTTTACTTAATTTAGTGTCTATATCCTGATCTCCGGGGTGAATGTTTATACCTAGTTGGTATTTATCTATAAATTTTGCCAAGCTGGATTCTGGATTTGAATAACCAATTAAAATTTTATTCATTTTTAAATAATCAAATGTTTTACCCGGAAAACCCTCTACGGTGATTGTCGAAGATAAAGAAACCAAAGCAAAAGGTATTTCACTTGTTAGGGTTGCTAATTCTTTTCGTGAAACAAAAGAGTTAACTTCTATTTGGTCGCTACGTAGATTATAAATTTTTTCATACTGGCTACCGGAACCAAAAATTGTCAGCTTATATTGTTTTCTGGATGTTAAAAAGAAATTTATAAAGGACTCAATATCTTGAGGAGTACCTAAGTTTCCAGCATACATAATATTTTTGGTAATCTTTTCACACCTTGCTAGTTCTGGTTCGTTTGCAAAGTGGTAAATAACTTTAATCTTATCTTCTAGTATGTTTCGATTTTCTATTAAATATTTTTTAAGTTGATCTGAATTTGCAACAACATAATCAATATTCTTCATACAATAATTATCTATCCATTTAAAAACTTTATGTAAAAAATTAAAATTTAATTCATTTAACTTATATGCAATTTCTGGATAAAGTTCCCATACAGAATATATGGTTTTTTTTCTTAGTATTTTTTTAGTAAATATTGCAATTAAATTCATAGTCGGTGGGTAGCTAAATATAAAAATTGTATCAAAATGCTTTCTATTTTTAATTAAATAAACAATAGATTTTATATGATATCCAACCCACTGGATAATTCTTTTTGTTCTGCTGAAAGATCTTTTTGAAGAAGCTAAATGTGTAATCTTTACTCCATTGTATGAAGAAGTGTAAGAGTTTCTAGAAACTTTTATTAGCTCTTCATTAGTGAAACTTGATTTGTCAAATCGATATTGTGGAATAGATGCTAAAATTTCAACATCTATATTATTCTCTTTAAATTTTGAAGCTATATCTGCTACCAATTGGCCTGTAGATACTTGATCTGGTGGAATTGTTAAAGAGTGGAATAAAATTTTGCTCATTCTTTAAAAGAATTACTTACATCAAAAGCATAATCTTTAGGTTTATGTTTTTTAAAATCATGATTTTTAGAAAGTTCTATCAAATCTTCTACAATAATTTCAGAGGAGTTACCATCGCCAAAAGGATTTTTCCAGTTTGTCTTTAAACTTTTAACTTTATTTATTATTTCATCTGTGTCAATATCTATAATTGTTGGGTCAAATTTAATAGATGCTTTTACATCATATACCTCTGGTCTTTCAGTTGAGTGTCTCATTTGAATTGAAGGGACACCTATTATGCATGCCTCTTCAATAACTGTCCCAGAATCAGTTGCGACAAAGCTAGCATTTTTTAATAAGTACATAAATTCTAAATAGCCAATAGGGTCTATAACTTTAATATTTTCATTCAATTCAAGTTCTGAATTTTTAAGTACTTCTTGGGTCTTGTACCCCATAGGAAAGATAACATTTTCATTATTTATGGAATTTAAGAGCTTAATTATGTTTTTAAAGCTATTGGGTTCTAAGATATTTTCTCTTCTATGGCTTGTTACTAAAACATAGCTTTTTTCAAGAATATTTTGCAGTTCTTTATCTAAATAAGTTAATCCAGATTCAAATTGCTTAGAATTTTCGTTAATTATATCGACAATTGGATTTCCAGTTACTTTAATAATATTAGAGCTTATTCCTTCATTTAGCCCTTGCTGTTTATAACTATCTAGGTAAGCATAAATTCTGTCAGATAAATGATCTATGACAGTTCTGTATTTTTCCTCAGGCATTCTCCAATCATAAGATCTCATACACCCTTCTATGTGAACTATAGGTATATTGTGCTGAGCTGCTGCAATTGAACCCATAACTGTATTGGTATCTCCTAAAAAAACAGCTGCTTTATATTTATGTATTTCAAAATGATTGTACAAATTTGTAATAGTTGATGATACAACATAAGCATCGTTTTTTGTGTCAACTGTAAATTCGAAATCGGGTCTTGGTACATTTAATTGCCGGAAAAAAGTGTCTTTCATATTATCTGAATAATGTTGACCTGACCAAATAAAATCATACTCCACTTCATTTTGAATATTCAATAATTTTAAAATTTTACTTGCCCTAATTACATCAGGTCTAATCCCTAAAACTATTGCTAAATCTTTCATATCAATTCATTATTCTATTAGTAAGCTCGGAATCAGCTAATTCTTTAATATTTTCTTCTACAGATGGAATTTCCTTATATCCAGCATTTTTCCATAAAGCGTAATTTATATCTTTATTATTTGTTTTCAATGTTCTATCAATGACAGTATTTGCATCAATGTGATTAATTTTTATATCTTTTATAAAATATTTTTTAAACTGTTCCAATAAATGTGCTTTTGAAATACAATTTTTAGGAACCAAGTGCTGAGTTTTAAAGTCTAATGAATCATCTCTAATAATTCCCTCAACAACTTTTGCAAAATTTAATGTAGTAACTCCATTCCATAAATGATTCTTGTATCCCGATACTTCAATATCACTGTTTTGTAAAAACCAATTCATTAGTGAGTATCCATTTCCACTTTCAGGACCGATTATGCTAGATCTCAATACACTCTTATTTTGGCCTTCAGCTTCGCCAACAATTTTTGACTTACCGTATAAATCGTCCGCATCTTTAAAAGAATCTTCTAAATAATTACCATCAATTCCAGAAAAAACACAGTCGGTTCCTATTTGTAAATATTTAACATTATTTTTCCAAGCAATGTTTTGAATATCCATAGGAAAGTAAGAGTTAGTTAATATTGTATTTGAAACTGATATATTATCTGTTTCATTTATTTTTGGTTTAATTACTCCAATACAATTAATGATGAATTGATAGTTATTCTCAATAACTAAATTCTCAAGTTGATTTTTATCGTTTTTGTTGACATCAAATATATGAGAATTATTTTTAAAATTGCTTTTAATAAAATCAGTTGCTGTTCTTGAAGTAACATCAACAACTAAATCTGCACTTGAGTCAAGGTGTAGGGAAACCATTTTACCCAACATTCCATTTGCACCCAAGACTAGAACTTTAAAATTACTCATAAATTTCCGGAGAGTAGTCAGCCCAAGGATCCCAAAATTTTGAGTTAAACCTGTAATCGTCGTTTGAAGAATCCTCTAAATTTAATGATGAGAAATAAATAACCTTACTGTTTGGAGCGAGATTGATTGCACCATTTGCATACCCGGGTGGAACATACACAACTCCTGTATTTTCATTCATTGTAAATAGTTCAACTTTACTTTTTGGGGAAGGGTTATCCCAATCATTTATTTCTACCGTACCAATTACAAACTCACCTTTAATTACTTTAATTAATTTAGCTTCAATTTTATGACCGTGCCAAGCTCTAACTGTCCCTCTCTTAGGATTAGTTACTATATAAAATCGTTTAAATGTTTCTAAATTAAGTTTGTTATAATATTCAAGCGATCCTCTGTGATCTTCAGAAATTCCTTTTTCAAATAATGTAGGTCTTACTATCTCTTCCATTAACTAATGCCATATTTTTCAAGAAAATTTTGATTTGAATAGCGAATGTGATTTACATTTTTAATTCTCTTGCTTGATATAAGATTAAAAACTTCCTCGACCCCAGTTAAAAGTTCGACTTCAGCCTTGAATCCAGTCTCCTTTAATAATCTTTCACTACTGACTTGATAATTTCTAGCATCTTGAAATTTCATTGGAGTTGTTTCAATACTGGCATTTGGAATTTTGTTAACTATTGTATTTGCAATATCAATAATTTTGTAATTTTTATAGTGCAAATTGAAAATACCTGTCACATCAGATTCTAAAGTGTGACTAATTGCATTTGCTACATCTCTAACATGCAAGAGGGGTCTCCACTGATCCCCACCAAATACAGTTAATTTACCTTCAGTTAATGCTTTAGTTACCAAAATATTAACAACTAAATCAAGTCTTATTCTTGAGAACTCATCGCTAATACCAAAGAGGGTACCTAGTCTGAAAATTATAGAATTTGCATCTTTCAAATATTCTTCTGCCTGTACTTTAGACGATGCGTACTCTGAAAGTGGGCTTACGGGAGAATTTTCATCCAATAGGCCATCTTGAGCACCATAAACAGAGCATGTTGAAAGAAATACAATTCTTTTTTTGAAATTTTCAACTAAAAATTTTACGGATTCAGAATTAATCTTAAATGTAAGTTCTGGATTGATTGCACAGGCACCGTCTCCAACAAGCGCAGCAAGCCATATAACTACATCTGAATTTGCTAATAAGGGTAATAATTTATCAGTATCTCTAATATCTCCATTTACAAAATTTATATCTTTTCTGTAAGACTCTTCGTAAATTAACGAGTCATAAACAGTTACATTATAATTTTTTTTAAGATTGTCTACTATGCCTCCACCTACATAGCCAGCACCACCTACAACTAAAATATTCACTATTTAATAATATCTGCTACTTAATCATTTAGGAGTTTTATATAATAATTTTCATAATTAGAACTAGCGGTAATAATAGAGAAATCTGAAATTATTTTTTCTTTTTGTTTTTTTTGTACTTCAGTTCTAAAGTCTTCATTTAATAAAATATTTTTTGCTAAATTGGCTACTTTTGTGATATCTTGAGGGTCAATAAGTGTGCCGTGTGTATTATCAACAAATTCACTTAACGGCGCAATATTTGAGCATATTACTGGTATATCGTTTTCTATAGCTTCTAATACAACAAGGCCAAACCCCTCTGAATCTGACAAAAATAGAAACAAATCAATTTGAGAAAAAAAATCATCAATCTCTTCATAATGATCGTGAAAGGATACAAAGCTCTTAATACCTTTTTTATTGACTAAATCAACAAGAGTGTTTTTATAATTAATATCATCTGAACCAGCTAATATTAGATTAAAATCTACATTCTGTTCTTTAAGTAATACAGCAGTGTCTATAACTTTATCCCATCCCTTCCATGGCACCATTCTTGCTGCCATTCCTACTGTTTTTTTATTAGGTAATTTTTTATCCCTTTGTCGTATTTTGACCCCATAGTGAATAGTGGTAATTAAATTTGAATTAATATTTCTTTCTTCTATTAACCAGTTAGAAATTTTATTAGATATTGCAATTACACCATCAGAATGGTTAAGGATATACTTCCAAATTATATTAAAAACAGCATACTTTATTTTAGATTCTTTATTTCTCGTACCGTACTGAGCATGAACTGAAATTAAATGAATGAAGCTTCTTTTAAAGAACTTAAGTATCCCAACAAGAAAATCCGCTTTTGGCAGATGGCTATGAACTACTTCATAATTATTTATATTAATTAATTTATTAAGTTGAAAAATATTGAAAATTCCATTTTTTGAATAAATGTTAATAGCATCTAGACTACTCTCAATAGAATCCCCTCTCCTATAAAGATCGAAAGTGTAAATGTCTATCTGAAATTTTGTAAGATTAGAAACTAAATTGGATATTTGAACTTCAGCACCATCTTTTTTTAAAGTTGGAACAACGTATAAAATTTTTGGTTTATTCATTCTCATAAAAAAGTAGGTAAAACATAAACCATGCAACGCTATGGTTATGTAATAAATCACTTGCAAAACCTAATATTAAAAATGCACCTATACCTAGAAATGAAGTATCAGTAAATAAATTTTTAAAGTCTTGATTAATCAAAGTCTTTAAAAATTTTTTAAAAATCAAGAGATATAAGAAAAAACCAACAAGTCCATATTTTAAAATAAAAAATAAATACGAATTATGTGGTCCAGTAACTCGTAATGTTTCATCAAAATTTTCAACATTTCCAACATTGTCATTAACAACGCCTACATTGTTAGCCCCATTACCAAATAGTAAAATTGCTACATTCTGATTTGTTAAATATCCTGCTGTTGCAGTTTGCATTTCAATTCTATCTTGAATGCCTTCAGTTTCTTTTTCTGAAGAAAATCTTTCAATTAAGCCGAAATTTATAACAAATAATATAGAGAGTGCCAGAACTAAAACATTTTTCCAATCAGACTTTTGAAATAAATATATTAATAAGAAAAATGTAAGTACAAGTAACGACGATCTTGAGTAAGTGAAGAAACAAGAAACGAAAGATAGCAATATAATTATTGGCTTTATGCGGTTTTTCACTTTTGTTAAGGAATAAAGACCCAAGATGCAAATTAAGTCTCCGAAGCTATTTGGTCCTCCAGCTTGGAATCCATTAACACGTCCAGGAGTAAATCCCCATTCATTTGTGTTTAAACCTATATTCCAATAGTTATATGCGTCAGTTCCTAAATTAAAATTGAATAAATAACTCAATATAGAAAAACAGGATAAAAAATAGAATAAATAGACAGGAAGGTTTGTGAGCAACTTATTGCCACTATTGATGGTTTTAAAATGCAAAAAAATAGTCAAATAGAAAAGATATCTGAATATCTCCGTATTTAACAAATTGTTATATAAAAATAAATTTTGAAGAGATATGAAAATTATAAATAAAAAAATAGGAATAGAATTTTTCAAATTATCAATTGTTATCATTTTGAGTGAAAAAATACAAAATAATAAAAGATAAACAATGACTGGAATATCGTCAAAGTGAATCCATTGTGAATTTAAATCTATATGAGGAAATAGGGGTATTAAAAATAAAAATAAAATGTAATTATTTTTTATTGAATTAGTCATCATGTTCTCTTATTGAACATATTAGTCAACAAAAATTTTACAGCTTCGAACACTATCGCTTTAGACATTTTTGAATCACCCATACTTCTCTCATAAAAAGTTATTGGAATCTCTTTAATGGATCTATTATTATTTGAAACTAGTAAGGTCATTTCAATTTGAAAAGCATACCCATTTGACTTCGTATTTTGATAATTTATGGACTCTAAGCACTCTCTTGAGTAAATTCTAAAACCACTTGTCATATCATTTACTTTTATTTTCAAGAGAGTTTTTGCTATTTTGTTTGCTGTAGTAGATAAAAGCTTTCTACTCCTACTCCAACCTTCAGTTTTTCCACCGGAAACATACCTACTCCCAATAACCAAATCATAATCTTTTTTATAATTATCCAAATTGCTTAAGTCTGAAAAGGAATGTGAAAAATCAGCATCCATCTCTACAATACTTTTATATCGTCTTTCAAGTGCCCAGTTAAACCCATCTCTGTATGCAGAGCCTAGACCTAACTTTCCTGAACGTTCTAAAAGGTTTATATTTGAATATTCTAAAATATAATTTTTTACAATTTCTGACGTTCGGTCTGGAGAGTTGTCATCAACAATTAATACATCAAAACTTGATTCAACAAATAAATTGAGTAAGTTGCTTACATTTTTAGATTCATTGTAAGTTGGAACAATAACAAGAGTTTCTCTTTTTAAATCCATCATCATTATTCTAATTTATATGAATTGGAAGTTAAGAATTATTTAATAAGATAAAAAAACTTTTATCTTATTATCATTGTTTAAGTGAATAATATATTAATTACTGGAGCTGCAGGTTTTATTGGCTATAACTTGTGCAAAAGTATGGGAGAAAAAGAAGATACAACAGTCTTTGGTATAGATTCATTAAATGATGCTTACGACAATAGGTTAAAACAAATAAGGTTAAGAGATTTAGAAAATAATAAAAACTTTAAGTTTAAAAATATAAATCTATCAGATGAAATTGCATTAAAATCAATTTCTAATTTACAATTTGATACAGTTTTTCACTTAGCTGCGAGAGCAGGAGTTCGCCAAAGTTTTAGAGAACCGAAAAAATATATTTCAGATAATACTGTATCTACGGCAAACTTAGCAAACTTTGTTAAAAGTAATGAAGTAAAAAAATTAATTATAGCTTCTACCTCATCAATTTATGGTGATAGTGGTAATACCCCAATGAAGGAAGGTATTGATGAAAAATATCCTCCTCCTTCAGTGTATGCTACTTCAAAACTATCTGGTGAACTTATGGCCAAAACGATTCTTGAAGGAACAGAAACTAAAATACAAATTCCTAGATTTTTTACTGTTTACGGACCTTTTGGTCGACCAGACATGTCTATATTGAGATTTATTCATTGGGTTTATACATCAACCAAAATACTTCTGTATGGTGATGGGAATCAAAAAAGATCTTTTACTTATGTTGACGATGTTATTAGGGGTTTGCATAAATTGAATGAAACAAACGAAGAAGGTGTGTTCAATATTGGATCGAATAACACTGAGAGTTTAAACAATGTAATTTCCCATATTGAAAATTTGCTAGAAATAGAGGCTAAAATTGATTACCAGCCTAGAGCATTTAAAGATGTTGATGTTGTAATTCCTGATTTAACTAAAATGAAAAATCTTAATTGGCAACCACAAATTAATGTTGAAAATGGTATTAAAAATACTATTAAATGGTACTTAGAATATAAAGAAGAATTAAAAGAAATTAAATTTAAATTTGATTATGAAAAATAAATTGCAAAAAGTTGTTATTACTGGTGGAGCCGGTTTTATTGGCTCGAATTTAATCAGTCATTTATATGAAAATGGCACTGATGAAATTCTAATAATCGATGATTTTTCAACTGGTTCCCGCAAAAACATAGACGGCTTTAAAGACCTTAAAATTATCGATAGCCGCATAGAAGACATCCCTAATCTAGAAATCAAACTTGAGGGTTATGATTTTTGCTTTCACCTTGCTGCAGGTGTTGGTGTTAAATATATTATGGATAATGTAAGCAAAGCATTAAATACTAACATTCAAGCAACACATAAAATTTTTAATGCTTGCTCTGAAACAAATGTTCCTATTTTAATTACATCAACTTCAGAAGTATATGGTGTATCAAATGACCCTGTTTGGACTGAAGATACAAAAAGTCTTTTAGGACCTCCTACTAAATTAAGATGGTCCTACGCAACTTCTAAATTAATTGACGAGTTTATGGCTTTATCTGAATTTAATGATGGAAATCTGAATCCAATTATTGTTAGGTTGTTTAACATAATAGGTTCAAATCAATCTTCAGAATTTGGTATGGTTGTGCCAAAGTTCGTTGAAGCTGCAATGGAAAACCGTGATATCATTATTCATGGAACAGGTGATCAAACCAGGTCCTTTACTTGGGTTGGTGATGTTGTAAATTATTTTAAAGAATTAGCATTACTTGAGCCTTATGGTGAAATTTTTAATATCGGTCAACCTGAAGAAGTAAGTATAAAAAATCTTGCCAAAATGGTAATAGAAAAAACTAATTCCTCATCAGAAATAAAATTTATATCTCATGAAGATGAGTACGGAAAAGCATTTGAAGACCCAATGAGAAGAACCCCTGGAATAGACAAAATTGTTTCTTTAACTGGTATAACACCAAGTAAAAAACTTGAAGAGATGATTGAAGAAATAATTGAATTTAAAAAACAAAATTAGTTTCATAAATATATGAGAATATTAATTGTAGTAGGGATATTCCCACCTGATATTGGTGGTCCTGCAACATTTGTTCCATTAATTGCTCAAAAACTTTTAGAAAAAGGATACAGTATCGAGGTTATCTGTTTATCTGATACTCTTAATCATGATGATCTAATATTTGATTTTAAAGTTCATAGAATAAAAAGAAGGCAAAACTTAATATTTAGGTGGATACAAACCGTATACAAAATAATAAAAATTGGAAAAGAGAGTGATTTGTTGTTTGTAAATGGCCTTCCTATGGAAAGCTACATGGCAAATCTTATAATTAGAAAAAAATCATTAAGAAAAGTTGTTGGTGACTGGGCTTGGGAAAGAGGAAGAAATCTTAATTTAACAACAGATGCATTTGATGAATTTCAGAATAACAGACACAATATACATCTCGAAATAGCAAAATTCTCAAGAGGATGGACTGCTAAAAAAGTAGACTTAGTAATTACTCCATCCAATCATTTAAAATCTGTAGTAGAAAAATGGGGTGTCAAAGCGGATAAAATTAAAGTAATCTATAACGGAACAAAAATAAGTCCATTAAGTAGCGAGCTTTTAAATTTTAATGACATAAATTTAATTACAGTTGGTCGTTTAGCTCCTTTCAAAAATATTGACAGAATCATAATGGCACTTAATCAAATTACGGTTGAAGATAGGAAAGTTAAACTATTCATTGTAGGTGATGGCCCTGAGAGACAAAATTTAGAAAGGTTAGTCAAAAAATTAAAATTAGAATCTAAAGTGTTGTTCACCGGACAACTTCTAGAAGAAGAGCTAGTTCAATATTATAAAAATTCAAATATATACATCCAAGCCTCGGGCTATGAAGGCTTACCTCATACTCTTCTTGAAGCCATTAGTCATAATCTTTCAATTGTTTCAACACCTATTGGTGGGACAAATGAAATTTTAGAAAACAATACAAACGGATGGACAGTTGATTTAATTGAAGGAAAGTACCCATCTGAGCAACAAATTGCGATTAAGGTATTGAATATTTTAAATAATAAAAAAGAAGATGAAGCAAAAAAAATGAATGCTAGAAAACTTTTAATTAATAATTTTGATAAAGATAAAAATTTTGAAAAATATATTGAAACTATAAGAGACTTTACTAATGATGAACAATAAAACAAACGTCCTATTTCTTGGAACTACAGACTATGGGTTTGAATTATCTAATAGCGATGAAAATAAATTCAAAGAACTAGATACAAAATTGAATGTTTTTGTTTTTACATTCGGTAATAAAGATAAAGAAATTGATTTTGGAATAGTGAAAATAAAATATTTAAAAAAACCTAAATCGTTGTTGCTTAAATATTTAAAATTTTATTTTCTAAGTATTTCAAAACTTAACAAGTTCATTCTTGAAAACAATATATCAATTGTCTCTGCAAAAGAACCCATATCTGCTTTAAGTCCAGTAATAATAAAATTATTTCTAAATAAAAATTTAAAAATAATTATTGAAAATCACGGAGATTTTAGAAAACAACTACTTCAGCAGCGAGATTCTTTTTTTATATCAAAAAGTCTTTTTCTTACAGAATTTATTATTAAGTTTGTCTTCAAGCATGTTGACATGTTGAGAGGTGTAAATAAGCAAAATTCAGATTATTTCAAAAACTACAACAAAAACCTTCCTACTTATAACTTTCCTGCTTGGATTGACTCTTCAATTTTCAAAATTAAAAAAAATACCCAACGTAAAGATATACTTTTTGTTGGTAACATCATAAAACGTAAAGGTGTTTATTTTTTAATTGAATCTATTATTCCATTCCTAAATAACAATAAAAATGTAATTTTTAGAATTGTGGGGAAAAAAGAAGATAAAAAATATTTTATTGAATTAAATGAACTAATTACTAGACACAATCTCAATGAAAGAATTATTTTTCTTGATGCATTAACACAGCCACAAGTTTCTGATTTAATGAACATTTCAAAAGTTTTAGTTATGGGTAGTAGTTCAGAGGGTTTACCAAGGGTACTTATTGAAGCTGGCTTTTGCGGATTGCCTGCGTTAGCAACAAAAATTGATGGGATATACGATCCATTCTCTACCATAGGTGGAACTCTTGTTTTTGATTTAAATGCATATGACGAATTCACAAAACACCTTGATACAGTTTATTTTGATATAGACATTTGGAATAATCAAAGTAAATTGTCTTACAGTTTATCAAATTCAATTTCAGGTACTGGAAAATTTGTAAACAATTGGGTGAAAATGATTGAAATAATGGGTTCAAATTTATGAATAAAAAATTACTAGTACTAAATCTAGGTATTGATAGCGATAATACCTCCCTGGCTTTTACACAAACTTGGGTTAACAAATTATCTCAACATTATGAAAAAATAGATGTAATTACATTGAGAGTTGGAGATAGGTACAAACTTAATGAGAATGTAAATTTATATTATATAAATACCAAAAACTCAAATAAATCAAAAATTGAACAAATAATTGATTTGTACAAAATTAGTAAGAAGTTAATTAATAATAATGAATATGTTCACTGCTTTGCACACATGGCACCACTTCAGCATTTAATAGCCAAGTACTTTTTATATAAAAATCAAATTAACACTACTTTGTGGTTTACCCATGCAGGGCCAAAATTTGGAATAAAATGGGTAATTTTATGGTTATCGTCATATCTAGCAAATAATATTGTGACAGCATCAAATTATTCATTTCCTTTTAAATTTAAAAAAATAATAATTACAGGGCACGGCATTAATTTTGATAAATTTTATCATAATAAAGAAAATTATGAATTACAAAATTTTTTAATCTTAAGTCGAATATCGAAATCGAAAAATATTGATAATACATTAGAAAATTTTACAAAAGTTAAAAATTTTAAAAATTTTAGTTTAGATATTATCGGTGGAACTCTAAATAAAGACGACGAGGAGTATTTAGAATATTTAAAAGTAAAATACTCTAAATATAGAAATATTAATTTTTTAGGAAAAAAATCACATGATTCTCTTCCAAGTATTTTAAAAAAATATGATGTAAGTATCAATAATGCTCCAAGAGGGTTTTTTGACAAAGCTGTTCTTGAAAGTGCTGCAGCTGGTTTAATTTGCTTTTATAAGTCTGATGATTTTAATTTTCTGTATGAAGAACCTTTTCAAAAAATTTTACTTTTCACGGAAGATAATCTCTATAAAAAGATAGATTTTCTTGAATCAAAATCAAATACTTCTATTGAAGATTCAGTATTGTTTTCTCAAACTGAAGTTGAAAAGCATTCTTTAAATAATGTTGTAATTCAATTAGTTAAAATATTTAATTTAAATTAGTTTTAATCCAATTTATTGTTTCTTTTAAACCCTCTTCAAGTCCTATAGTGGGTTTCCAGTCAAGTATGCTTAAAGCTTTTCCAATATCGGGCTTTCGTTGCATAGGGTCATCTTTAGGTAATTCCTCATACCTGATACTTGACTTTGATTCAGTAAGTTCAATTATGAATTCTGCAAGTTGAATAATTGTTATTTCATTTGGGTTGCCAATATTAAAAACCTCATTACTTTCTGAGTTCATAGCTTTGATTATTCCATCTACGGTATCACTTACATAACAGAAGCTTCTAGTTTGATTACCTTTTCCGTAAATTGTTAAATCCTCGCCAATTAATGCTTGAGATATAAAATTTGTCACAACTCTTCCATCATTTATTTTCATCTTTGGTCCATAAGTATTAAACAATCGAACTATCCTGGAATCTATATTGTAGATTCGGTTGTAACTAGATACAGCTGCTTCAGCAAACCTTTTGGCCTCATCATACATACTTCGTACACCATTAGGATTAACTCTCCCCCAATATGATTCTGGCTGAGGTGAAACTTCTGGATCTCCATACACTTCCGAAGTAGATGTTAACAAATATTTCGCATTTTTTGCTTTTGCTAAACCTAAAGTGTTAATAGTTCCAATACTTCCAGCTTTGAGTGTATTGATTGGATTTTCTGTATAAGCCTTTGGAGATGCAGCACTTGCTAAATGTAAAACATAATCAACTTCTCCATCTATTTCAATATGGTTTTGCACATCTAAATTAATGAATGAAAAGTTTTTTGATTTATCGAAATTATTCAAATTACCTTTTGAGCCAGTAAGAAGGTTGTCTATGACGATTACGTAGTGATTTTTCTCAAGAAATCTTTCTACTAAATGGGTCCCAATAAAGCCTGCTCCACCAGTTACTACAATATTCAATTTTTATTCCCACATCTTAAATAAATAACTATTTTTAAAAGTATTTATTTTAGATACCAATTGTTTTCTTTCTTCGGATATGTCAGGAAACATTTCCACATATAAACAATTGTCTTTTAAGTCTTCAAATGAAGAAATTGACTGATAGTCTTCGGTTAAATTGATATTTTTATCGAAAATAACAATATCAATTCCAATGTTTTGGATACGATCGTAAATTTTAAGTGTAGGTGAATCTCTTAAGTCATCTGTATTTTCTTTAAATGCCGCACCAATTAATACAATATAATTTATATTTTTTAGATTAGCTATTTTTAGTATCTTTTCACAAAACCAATCCATTTGCAATTCGTTAGATTCAATAATTTTCGAAATAAGTGGCAAGTTATTATTAATTTGATATGAATTTTCAACTTCTTTTACATCTTTGGGGAAACAAGACCCACCCCAACCTGGTGATGGCCTAAAATAATTATTACCAATTCTTGAGTCTTTTCCAATCGCATTAATAACTTCTTGTGGATTTCCGCCATTATCTTCAACCAACCTATAAGTCTCATTTACAAAGGATAATCTTAAGGCTAAATAGGTATTAGACAAATATTTTATCATTTGCGAACTTGTTGGATCTGTAGAAATTAATTCACAATCAAAGTCTTTATACAAATCAAGACATTTTTGAACTACTTCACTGTCATTACCGCCCACTACAACTCTATCTGGATTAAAGAAATCAAAGAATGCGGAACCTTCTCTTAAAAATTCAGGATTAAATATTACTTTATTGAAATCAATGTTAATTTCGTTACAAATTTCCTCAACCAATATACTTTTTACTGTCGATTTAATGCATATATTAAAGTTATAATTTTCAAGTTCTTTCAATTTCTCTAAAACACTTTTTATATGCTTAGTATCAGTTTTTCCAGTCTCTAAATTTATTGGTGTCTGAACACAGACGAAAACTAAGTCGGTTTGTTCATCTATACCAAGCTCATATTCACTAAGATAATTTATGTTATTATATACTAATTTGTCATTGATAAATTTTTTTAATTCGGGTTCATAAAATGGAATCTCAGAATTGTTTAGTTGTCTGATTAAAGATTTATTGTGATCAATAATTGAAACTTTGTTATTGAGTTTTGCAAAACCAATACCAGTAATTAAACCTACATATCCAGCACCAATTATCGAGATATTCATCATATTTATAATACATAAATATAGTAAATAGATTTAAGTTAAAATTATAAAAGAACATTTATGATTTATTTTTTAGCACATTCAGATTGGATTTTATATAATTCCAGAAAAGAAATAGCGTCAAAATTACAAAACTTTAACTATACAGTAAATGCAATAACAACTAATGAAAAATATAAATCTGGATTAAAACATTACTTTAATGATTTTCATGAGTGGAGTGTTGACAGGAATAAATTAATAGACTTAAAGGGAATACTTGATTTGAGAAAAATTTTAAAAAAACTAGGTAATGACGATATATTACATATATACACCCTCAAGTCTGGTTTGTATGTTTTATTTGCATCTCATTTCCTGAAAAAAAAATACAAAATTATTATTTCAATAACTGGTCTGGGTTATCTATTTTCAAAAAATATAATTAGCAAAATAATGAGAAATATTCTCAGAATCTATATGAAATATTATTTTGAAATCAAAATCGATGTTCTTATTTTCCAAAATCATAAAGACGAAAAAATTTTAAAAAACTATCTGGATTATAAAAAAGAAACCTTCCTGATAAGAGGGAGTGGATTGAATCTACCAGATTTTTCTATTAAAAAAAATACAGACAATAGAGCGGATGATGAGTTAAAAATCATTATGTGTTGTAGGTTACTAAGAGATAAAGGAATTGCAGAATTTTTTAGTTTAACTCAACTATTTAAAAACAAAAAATATAAATTCTATCTAGCAGGTAACGTAGATCCTGGAAACCCCTCATCGTATACTCATGAAGAAATAATTAAACTTGCTAAAGATCACAATGTCGAATATTTAGGGTGGATAAATACATCTACCGAACTTAAAAATTTTGACATATCATTATGCATGTCTTATCACGAGGGGCTTCCAAGAATTGTTTTAGAATCTTTGTATATTGGATTGTATACACTATCAAATAACTTACCTGGATTAAGAAATGTATTCGATGAACATGAAAACGGAAAATTGATAAGTGAAAATAATTTATCAGAATTCTATAACGAAATCATAAATTATAATGACATATCTGATCTTAATAATAAAAGTAAGTACTCGAGACAAAAAGTTGCAAATAACTTTTCTACAGAAAAAATTCTTAATCAATTTTTAGAAGTTTATAGGAAATTATGAACGAATTTCAACTTCCTATTTTTTTTGTATTCATTATCGGGCTTTTTATTTCATTAGCTCTAAATAAGTACTCTCTTAACTTTAAACAATATTTTAAGCAGGAAAAAAATGACTCTGAGATAAGATTATCAAATGTAAAAGTGCCAACTTTTGGGGGTATTTCTATGTCTGTTGCATTTCTTGTTTCAACACGCTTACTGGGTAAAGTAGATACTGAAATTATGCAAATTGCCTTTTATGCAGTCTTTATAACTCTAATTGGTTTTCTTGATGACAAATACAATCTAAATTGGAAATTAAAATTATTACTACAATTCTTCGCTGTAAGCATGCCAATTTACATACTAAATTTATATTTGAATATAGAAATGTTACTTGGAATTAACTTTGATAATAATCTAAATCTCTTAGTTACAATTATTTGGATCATACTTTTAGTAAATTCTTTAAACTTTTTAGATAATATGGATGGACTAGCAGCTACAACAGCAACAATGATTGCTGTGAGTCTTGCCATTTTAAGTTTTATTACAAATCAGTATAAATTGACAGATATTTCTATTGTGCTTATTGCTTCAATGTTGGGATTTTTATTCTATAATCTTCCAGATGCAAAGCTCTACATGGGTGATTCTGGAAGTTTATTTATAGGTTATTGTCTTGGATTTATTAGTGTATTATTTTCATGGAACTCCAACATAGAGAGTTCATGGATTTTTCAAATTCAGCCTGTAATATTATTTTTTACAATTCCAATTATTGACTTTATCACTGTAGTAATCTCCAGAGTTAAAGAAGGAAAATCTCCCATGACTGGTGGGACAGATCATATATCTCATAGGTTATTAAGAAAGGGATACTCCGATGTTCAAGTTTTAGTTATTTTTGTAATTATGTCGTTAATTGTAATGTTAGTGACAATGGGTATTCTTTATTTAAATCAAATGTTATCTTATTTATTTTTAATTATTTATGGAGTCTTAGTGTTCAGTGCGTTGGTTTATTTTCATAACTTAGAAATATTAGACTAAGCTTTCATATAACTGAACTGCTTCAGGTGTTCCTGCATCAATCCACCAACCATTAATCATCAAGTAACTTAATTGGTTATTTTTTATATACTGCTCAAGTAAACTTGTAATTTCATACTCTCCCCTAGATGACTGTTTTATTGATTTTATATATTCGAAACAATTTGAATCGAAATAATACAACCCAACAGCAATTAGATTTGATTTAGGATTTTTAGGTTTCTCTTTTACGGAAACAATGTTTTTATTTTTTAATTCTACTACTCCAAATTCCTCAGGATTGCCTACTTCCACTAAAAATGTGGTAGGAATACTGGTCGAGTAATTTATATCTTTGATAGGGTTTTTTTCAAAAAAATTATCTCCTAGAATATAAAATAGAGTTGAACCTTCCTCAATCTTGAACTCAGCTTGTAGCAATGCATGAGCAACACCCAGTTGATTCTCTTGCATTACAAATTGAACATTTGTGTTTTGAAAATGTTTATTTACCTCTTCTTTAATAAGTTGATCATAATTTGGGTTAGTTATGATAATAAAATCGTTTAAACCCCAGGAAATAAGTTGATTTAATTGATGGGTAATCATTGATTCTCCATTAATCTGAAGCAACATTTTAGTTGAATTATTTTCTCTAAAATTTTGCAATCTTTTACCTAAACCCCCTGCGGCAACAACAGTATAAATTTTTGCCATAATTGACCTTTTATTTAGTTCCTCTGATTATAGTTGTTGTTTGTAAATGAAAAATAAAAATATATTATTAGCTATATTTATAATCATAGTTTCTATTGGTGGCATATTAATTTATAATCTCATACCTCAATTTGAAACAACCGAATTCAATCAAAACTCTATAGTTAAAATTAGTGAGGGCTCTACTACAACTTTAGAATCTACAGAAACTCCAACAACTACAATTGGAGACTCCGAAGATAGTGAAATGATTGATATTCAGACATCTGAAATAGAAATTCTACTTAAAAATAACTCGACAAAAAATATTTCTGAAGAATTTGTAACTTATCTTTTGGTTGGGTCCGACAGAAGAAACGAAAACAGTTCACTTTCTAGAGGATTTGTGGAGGGGCAAAGAGCAGATGTAATTATTCTTACAATAATTAACAAAGGAAATGATTCAGTATCTTTGGTTTCGCTTCCAAGAGATTTACTTATTAAAAACTCTTGTACTGAAGAAATACAGAGAATAAATTCAACCTTTCAAAAAAATGATTGTGGAAATTCAGCTGAAAATTTATCAGCAAATATTCTAAATGTAACTGGTTTACTGGTTGATCATTTTGCTTTATTCACTTTTGAAGGTTTCGAAAAAATTATTGACTCACTGGGTGGTGTTGAAGTATGTATAGAAAGAGCACAAAAAGAAGGTTATTCTTTTGAATTAAAAGCAGGTTGTCAAACTGTGAAAGGAAGTGTTGCATTAAACTGGGTTGTTTCCAGAAATACTGAAATCATGGTTGGTGAAAAGATTATAGATGAAAATGGAAATGATGCTTCTTCTTGGGAACCTATGATTGGAGTAAGCGATCTATACAGAGTTAAGAAACAACAACAAATAGTAATATCATTGCTAAATAGATTGAATGATTTTAATTCTTACACTGATTTATACAATTTGATAAAAGCTCTGGAATTGACTTTCACTATTGACGAAAATTTAACAATACCAAATGCAACTCAAATACTCTGGGGGTATAGAAATTTTAACTTTTCAGAAATAAACAAACTTACCGTTCCAACTAAACCGTATAGAACAGAAGACGGAAAAGAAGTTCTTGTTCTAACAGAAAATTTTTATGATTTTATTAAATCTCAAGGTCTTCTTGATTAATTCTTGCATCCTTAAAGCCCAACAAAAGCATGAAGAAAATCATAGCATCAGGAGAGTAAAGTAAATCATTTGTAATATTGTGTATTAAAAAATAAAGTAAAGAAATATTAAAAATTATTAGCGATTCATTTTTTTTGTAACTAAATCTTTTAAAAACTAAATAGAAAAGTGGAATAAATAAAATCAAACCCTTTAAAACACCATATTCAACAAAAAAAGTAAGATAACCATTATGGGCTGTAGTAAGCTGGCTTAAAAAAGAACTACTAACTATAGGAGCCTGGTCATTAGATAAAATTCCATTCTTTTGAATTAACACACCTGACCTTAAACTCATGTCTCCTACTTGGTTGTCATATACTCCATCAGGATTTGCCCAACTAAGAAATAATCTACCATCATCAATGTCTACTTTCCATGATTGAGTACCTCCAGAGAGAGACGAAGTATTTGAAAAAAGTGTTTGAGTTTCCCATGGAATTTCTGGCAAAGAGAGTTGAAGAATTACTTCGAAGTCTTCATTGAAATCAAAGTTATTATTTATTGCTAACCAATATTTATTTGGCCTAATTAATTCAATTCCATAATCATTAAAAACAACTTCTTTAGTATATTTTTTTAAAGTATTAGGTTCATATAGAAAAAAATCTTTATTTAAATTAGATTTTTCAAAATTAATTTTTTGAGCTTTACCCTTATTTCTAATTTCGACTGATTTTATATTTGCATCCAGAAAGGTGTTTCCAAACGATTGACCATCTACAAATCCTCCAATTTCTAGCAAGCCTTTATTTTTATTAAATTCAATTATATCTCCTGAGTAGTGGGGATATCCAACTATATCCCAACTGTAACCATCTTCAGAGGTGTAAAAACTGATCTTGGATCTGGGCAGTATAAAGTCATATTTATCGTATTTTATTTTTATAAATCCTTCAATATTTCTAAACTTACATTCACTACAAAACTGATACAAATTCTCTTCGGGTAATATATTTTCTCTTACGAACAAAGATTCAAC
>Ga0222715_10001312_pt1 | contig 23892 bp, 24 predicted proteins | sample C33_9DmetaG_FD_165056 | JGI IMG/M metagenome (GOLD analysis project Ga0222715, IMG submission 165056) | Estuarine water microbial communities from San Francisco Bay, California, United States - C33_9D | ecosystem: Environmental > Aquatic > Marine > Unclassified | place: USA: California...
GTTAGGAAGAGTACATAATTTATTTATTTTGCAAAATATATTAAACTATTCTAAAAATCTGTAAAAATAAAATTATGTACTTTTTTAAAATATATTATAATTATTTATAAAACTTTATATTTCTTTATAAAATAATAATATATACTTTAAATAACATAACTTAATAAAGATATGTTATTAATAAACCGTATTAAATATAATGCGAGTATAAATTACAAAGACTTTGAAAAAAAATTAAAATATTACAATTCAAGTAATACTGATTTAACAAATCATATATTATACACATTTTTGATAAACGATCATACAAAAATATTTACAAAAGAAGAACAAAAATTATTTAAAAATTATATTAAAAATTTATATAAATCATATTATACTTTTTATATTAAAAACATAATCAATTATGGTAAAGAATATATAATAAAAAAAGAAGATATTTATGATTATATATATAATCATAAATCAAATTATTTTATAAATAAAAGATATTTTGAAAAATATATAATAACATATAGTAAATTAAATATAGGTATTTTACAATGGTTGGAAAATATTTTTATTCATATAGATACTATACCTATTTTTAGTTATTATACTATAACAAAATATAGAGTATATATATTTGTATCTAAATTATTAGATTATATTATTACTAAAAATATAGATAGTGTTATTATATATATTGCGATGGGACATTTAGCTTAAATAGTAAATATTTGTTCTTTATTTTTTATAATATAATCATTATATTTATTTATAGTTTTATAACATTTTATAATAGTAACTTCAGATACTTTACATACTTCTGAAAATTGTTTTTTTGTATATCCTAAATTATTTAATATTGAATAGTAATATAGAATACCTGCAGCTGATGACGTTGGTGAATTATCACTCATAATCTCATTTTTCTCTATAAAATGAACCAGATGTTTACAATTTTCAATATCATTAATAGATATATTGAGACTATTACCGAATTGTGAAATAAAATCAATTGGTCCCGGTGAAGAAACATTTATTTGTAATAATGTTTGAAAACGCGAATTTCCTTTATTTAGTATAACAGGACTAATATTAAACATTGTGGCAATATCTTTAGAACTTCTAGGTATATTATTAAGAAGACACGAATGATAAATACAAGATGCAATTAAACCCTCTTTATTATCACCTCTTGATATTTTTTTCTCTGATGCACGTTTATAAAGAACTTTAGCGTCATCAATAACTTTTTGAGGTATTCCATTATTTATAGTATTAGATGTAAGTTTATCAAAAACATTCCATAAAGTCCTTTCATCATATGGCATACTATTCCACATCTGAAACATACGAATTCTTCTAATATCTATATTATCTCTATAACTACCTCCTATCATAGAACCTATTGATGATTTAGGTAAAAGATTATTAGTAGGTAATCCACAACGAGATGGATCACCTTCTCTATTATCTTCACACCCGTAATATCTCCATTCAGCAGTATTATCAATTATTTTTCCTAATATAGCACTACAATCGCCACATATTTGCATACTATCTTCTATTGTAATTTTATTACTACCGCAATTACATTTAATTTTTTCTTCTTCTATTTTTTCTTCTATTGTAAGTTCTTCTTTTATCTCATCAAACATATTCCATATATCATCGTCCATTATTTATAATGTTAATACAATGTATATAAATAAAAATAAAACATCATTTTTTACACAATTACATAATATAATTTTATTTAATTAGTATAAATCTTAAATAATACTAATATAAGATTTAAAAGTGCTTCTGGTGTAATAATATCAATATCTTCTTTTTTTATATTTTTATTATTATCAAGATGAATATTTATAATATCATTTTTACTATATATTCTAATATTTTTAATATCAGTTGTATTTATATAAATATTTTTTAAAGTAATAGATGAGATATTTTTAATACTATTATCATATATAATAGTATTTTTAACTAATTTATTATTTATACTTGGATTATCATAGCTATTATCTATAATATTATTAATAAATCGAAAATCTTTATTTTTTATTAAAGTTTTTTTATATCTTAAAATTGTTACTAAAGACCTTTTTGGTATAATGTTATATACATTTGAAATATAAGATTCTGAAATACACGATAGTAATAATACTATTAAATATCTTAAAGTCATATATATATAATAACTACTTTATATAAATATATCATTTTTTATTTATGTACAAATATAAATATATTTATTATTAAATAATGTGATAATCTATATATTTAAGATGTTTATTTACATCAAATATCATTATTTCATCATGAAAATCTTCAGTATTGAAATGAATCCATCCATCTATATTATCATCAATAGATTTAATAAAATCTATTAGTTTTTTATCATAAACCTCATCTGATTTTCTAATACATTTTGTAGGAAATTTTATTTTAGTATTTGGAGATCTATCATAATTTACACATGTTTCTACTAATAACATTTTATATAAATATGCTATATCTAGTAATACTTTAGGATCTTTTATATCCGAATTATAACTTAATTTTTTATTATCAACTAAATAATTATCTTTAATATATCTATATAATTTATTATTTCTATCATTTATGTTATTTAATGATATATTATCAATTATATTCCAAATTATTTTCATATTATTAAGACTTCCAATATCAATTAATTTTAATTCTTTTATAATTTTAAATTGTAAATCAGTTCCTCTTATACTAGGATTTGTTCCATAATAAGATGCTGTTTCTTTACTAGCAAAAAATCCATCTGTATTAATAGTAGGGTCATATTTCATACCTTTACCAATACCTTTCCATAAATAATAATTTATTGGTAATTTTATTAATTCAAATTTATATTTATTGGATTTTTCTAATTTTAAATCTTCTTTATTAAAAAATTTATAAAGATATTTTAATTTTTTTTCTTTTGATATAGTGTATGTTTTTAAAGATTGTAATGATCTTGCTCTTGATGATTTTCTATCAGAATCTTTTAAATTTTTACTTGGACTAAATGAAAGTGATTTATATGGTCTCATTATTTTTCTTCTAATATAGTAATTTATAATTATTTGTGTATGATATTATGAAATGCTAAATAATTATTATAATTTTTTCTATACATAGAATCTTTAATATTATAACAATTTAATAAAGAATCACATGATAATGATCTGTTTTTTATTAAAAATTTATTTTTATTTATTATAAGTTTATTATTTTTTAATTCTGAAATATCAAGTATATCATCTAATATTGATATATTTTGTAAAATATTATAAGGGCTTGATATTTTTTCTTTTGGTATAATAATTTTATTATATAAAATATCATTAAATGAGAAAGAGCTATTAAATTTTTTTTTTATTAAAAATATATCGTTTTTATTATTATTTATAATAATTTTACGTATATTTTCACTATTGTTCATAATTATTTTATATAAAATTATATAAAATATAAAAAATAAAGTTTATATAAATATTTAACGCATATTCAAGTTTCTTTTAATTATATCAATTTCTTTTTTAAGAAATTTAATATTGTTTACAATTGATCTTTGAGAAACATCTCCTGAAAATTCTGATTTATTTTGCATTCTATTTTGCATTCTTTCTTCTCTTTCTTTTCTTAGTTGTCTAAAAGAAGCAATATCATCTGCTGAAATATTATATTCATTACAATAATATGCTTCAAGAGCATCTCCATTGTCAATTTTCTTACATACAATTGTAAAAAGACGTGTGCGAATACTTCCTTCTGTTCTCTGTAGTTGAAGAGCTACATCAGCCATTGTTTTACCACACGATAAACTGTCAAGAACAGTTGTTTCTTCTTCAGGTGACCATTTTAGCCCTGCTCTAGCAGTTTCTTCGTTTTGTCTTTGGATTTTAAGCTTCTCTTGGAATTTAGACATTATTTATATAATGTTATTGTGTTACGATTGATTATATATATATAATATATAATTCTTATATATATTTATACTATTCTAATATTATTCAAAATAGTAGTTTTTCAAGGTCTTTAATATCTATAATTTTAATACCAAGTTCCTGTGCCTTTTTTACTTTAGTATTATCAGTATCTTTATTTGCTACTATTAGATAATCCAGGCTTTTACTAATACTTGTTTTAATTAAACCTCCCAAATCTGTAATCATTTTTTCATGTTCTTTGCTTCTAAATCCAGTGAAAAGGAATCCCTTGCCATTTATATTAGAATTATTTGCTATAATTTTATTTTCAACTACCTCAATAGGGCTGTTACATTTAATATTAAGATCATCATAAAACTCATAAAATTTCGGCAAATTATCTATAAAAAGTTTAGCAGATATTTCAGCTATACCATCTGTAGTTATTAAATCGGATACAGTAAGTTTTAATGATTTTTCTCTATTAACCTTATCAAAATTTAATAAACAAGGAAATTTATCTGTAATCATTTTAAGTTTTCTTTCTCCATATCCTCTTCCGAATACATTAGAAGCGTCCATTAGATTTAGACAATCGATGCTATGAATTTTTGATAATCCATTTAATACATTATTAGCACTTTTTTCTTTAAATCCATCTATTTTTATAATATCATCATATTTAATGTTAAATATCTTTTTAATAGTATCAAACCCAGAATCATATAGCTTTGTAATAATACCAGGTCCAACACCTTGTATATCTAATGCTTTCATAAAATACACAAATTCTTTAATATCATGATCGCGATTTTTTTCATCAGATGAAAGCATAATATCAACACGTGTATCATTCCATATATAAGGTATTTTAGGCATATCCGGAGAACCTGTAGCTGATGGTGTCAATACTTCTAAAATATGTGGAATAACATCGCCTGAACGTATAATAATTACTCTTGAACCTGCTCCTAATTTGTTTTTTGTAATAAACGAAGCATTAAATCCAGATGCCTGTTTTATTTTGACACCATTAAGATCTATTTCATTAAATTTTATAATAGGTTTAATATATTTGTCTTTTGATACATTCCATAATATTTCTGTAACAATAACTTCAATTTGTTCATGTGTATGAACAGATTTGAAAGCAAAAGAATTTTCTGGATTTTTGTTTTTTACTATATTATGAATACCATTATCTTTAATAATAATACCATCAATTTCATAGAGACCATTTTCTCTCCATTCAATTAGATATTTTGATAATACTTCAAGATTTATAATATTTTCAATAGCATATTTAACTACATTCAAACCAAATTCTTTCATATGTTTAAGACCATCAATAGTGGTATGTTTAGGATTTATTAATTCGTATGCTACAAATTCTATATTACTCATAATATTTTTATTAATTATTTTGGAGTTAACAGCTCCAGCAACCACATTTCTAGCATTTGCTCCAAGATCTTTAATTTTTTCCCAATTATTTCTAGAAATAATTAATTCACCTCTAATTAATACTTCTTCTTTAGTATTTTTAAGTATTTTTGGTATTCCTTTAACATAATCTATTATATGAGAAATGTTTTGTCCATATGTTCCATCACCTCTAGTATAAATATTTGTTTCTCCATTAGTTTTGTATTGAATTAAACACGATACACCATCTAGTTTATGACTTATTATATAAGGCGCTTTATATTTTTTAGAATATTTGGTTATTTCTTCTTGATTATCTTTTATCTTGTTTTGTGATCCCATATAAATAGGAAGCAAAACCTTATTTTCTAAATCGGCTCCAATACGTTTTAAATAAGAGTCTTTTGGATATTTTGTTCTTATATAATCTTTTATAATATCATAAATATCATCAGAAATTAATGTTTTGCCAGTATTAAAGAAGGCGTTATCACATTTAATAAGAAATTCTATAATTTCTTTTTTTTTTAAATTTTTAATATATTCTAAAGGTGCTTTATTTATTTGATTAATATCCATATTACTATATTATATATAAATAATTATATCAATTTTTATATTATAAAAAAAGAGTACATAATTTTTATTTTTATAAAAAAATATTAAACTCTCTTAAAAATTTTAAAAAATAAAATTATGTACTCAAATAATATCTTAATGATGTTTTACGTCCTTTAGTATCATCTATATAACCTTCTAATAAGTCGTTATAAATACAAAAAAATGTTTCATTAAATAAACTAATATATATTAAATATATAGCAATAAATATTATAGTAAATACCATATCAATAGTGGTAATATATATATTTTTTTTATAATATAAACCATATAACATAAGTAGTTTAATAAATAATATAATAACTATATATACTAAAATTATATTATATAACTTATAATATAATAATACAAATATTACAAATATTTGAAATAATATTGCTATCAAAACAAGAGCTATCGGATTATATTTTACTAAATTAAAATAAAATAATATAAAATATATAAATATCCAAAAAGATAATAATTTATCAATAGAAATGATAGCCATTATATTACTAACTTGTTTCCTAATTTTTTATAATATAATAATATAAAATTTGCAGCATATAAAAGAATAAATATAATAACTAAAACAATGTTTTTATTTTTATTTAAAAAGTTATTATTAAAAATTTCTTCATTGTTATAATCTACAAATTTTTCTACCTTGTAAGGATTTACAGGTTTTACTTCATATTCTGGTTTAGATTTACTTCCTCCTGATCCCATCTTAATTACTTAATATATAATGATATATAAATTTTATATTATTATATAAAAAAAATGAATAATGTTATGGTAATATAAATATATTAATGTTTAATTCAAGTATTAATACTTATTATAAAAATTATTACAATGACAATTGTGTAAATTTAAGTGATGATGATAATAAATCAAATGAAAATTCAGAATATAAAGACAAAAAAGAATTAAAAAATGATGGAAAAATTTGGACAAAAGAAGATGATAAATATTTATTAAAACTAGTAATACTAGATTATAATTATAAAGATATTTCAGATATTCTAGAAAGAACAGAAGACGCTATTAAAGCTCGTTTTGTGAAAAAAGTTCTATGTAAAAAATATACTAAAAAAACATTAAATGATAATTTTGATACATTTTGTAAAAGCTTTGATATTAAAAGAAATGATATGATAAGATATATTACATATGTTATTCCATCATTTGAACTAAAAGAAATAAAAAAAAATAGAATTAATTTTATGTAGGTATATAAAAAATACACCATAATATAATATATTAATCTGAATAATGGATAAATTAGAGGTTATTTTAGATAATCGCGAACATTCTTTAATTACTGAAATACTATCAAGAGATTTAGATAAATATAAAGAGTATATTGATATAAAAAAAGAACAATTAGATTTAGCAGATGTTCAAATAAAATATAAAAATATTTTTTATGTTTTTGAAAGAAAAACACCAACAGATCTCATTTCATCTATTAAGGATGGTAGATATAAAGAACAGAAAACAAGACTATTATCTAATGTACCAATATCTAATATAACTTACATTATTGAAGGCGATACAGTAGTTTCTCATAATAAATATAATGCTAATATTCTTCATGGTTCATATTTACATACAATGTTTAGAGATAATATCCGCATAATTTATACAAAAAATATTTCAGAAACAGCATCTTTTATAATGATTTTATGTGGTAAACTTTTAGATAATCCAGATAAATTTTTAAATCCTTCTAGAGTAGCTATAGATATTGATAATAATCAAGGATCATATATAGATTGTCTAAAATTAAAACAAAAGAAAATTGCTAATATTGATATTAATACATGTTATATTATGCAGTTATCGCAAATACCTAATATATCTAGTGTAATTGCTAAGAATATTGCGGCTATTTATCCAACATATAGAGAATTAATACATGCTCTAGATAATATTAAAGACGAAGAAAATAATAAAAAAAGAGTAATGCTTTTAACATCTATACCTAAAATTGGTAAAGAAAAAGCACTATCTATATTAAAATTTTTATCATATATATAAGATTATTATATTATATATAATATGATATAATGAAAAAATTTGAATTGATAGATAGTGAAAAAGATATATTTATTAATTATATTTGTAATAATTATTATAAACAAAAAAATATAAATACTGAAATATTAGAGCATTTTTTTATTTCAGTAAATAAAAAAAATAATATATGTAAAACTAATATATATCCAGGATATGAAAAATATAAATGGCATTATGATGGCGATGATTTTATTATAGAATATATAGAAACAACAAATACAGCGTTTAATTTAATTAAAAGCGAAGCAGTAAGTTGTAAAAAATTATATATATATCATAATGATTTAGAAAAAATTAAAAAATTTATTTCACATGTTTTTTCAAATGATAAAGAAGATGATAATGATAACATAACTATTTATTCTAGTCGTAGTAGTAAATATTCTTCTTGGGAAAAACATGAAAGTATTAGCGTACAAACTCTAGATAATATTTATATTGATAAAAAAATTAAAGATAATCTAATATCACATATAGATAATTTCTTGGCATTAAAAGATAAATATTTAAAATATGGAAGAAATCACAAATTAAATATTCTTCTTACTGGTGTACCGGGTAGTGGTAAAACATGTCTATGTAAAGCACTTGCTAAAAAATATAATTATCCTGTTTATATTTTTAACTTTAGTAAATCATTAACAGACGAATCTTTTATTGAACTTACAAATGAAATAAAAGATAATTCAATTGTTTTATTTGAAGATATTGATTCATATTTCAAAGATAGAACTTCATTAGATATTAATATCAGTTTTAGCTGTCTTATTAATATTTTAGATGGATTTATTTCAAAATCTGGTGCTGGTATTATTACTATTTTAACAGCTAATAATCCAGATAGATTAGATCCTGCATTAATTAGACCAGGTAGAATTGATAAAATTATTAAATTTGATTATCCAAATAAAGAAGAAATTAAAGAGGCTTTTATGTCTCTTATTCCATCAAAAGAAAATAAAGATTTTGAAGAGTTCTATGATAAAATTAAAAAAATCAAATGCAATATGTCGGGATTTGTTGATTATTTATTTAGAAATCCAGATACTTATTTGGAAAATATTGAAGAATTAATAAAACAAACAAAACTTATGGATACAATAGTTAATGATAATAGTTATAAATTATATAATTAAAGATGATATAAATATAAAATTATATTGTAAATAAATATATATTTATATAATATAATTATTTATGAATAATGAAGATGTTTATATTAAAAATAAAATAGAAGAATATTATAAAAATAAAAAAAATATTTTTGATTCACCATTTTATATTATAAATATAAAAGATATTATAAAACAGTATACAGAATGGAAGATAAAATTACCTAATATAAAAGCATATTATGCTATAAAATGTAATAATAATGACAAAATTATTAAAATATTAAATACACTAGGATGTAATTTTGATTGTGCTTCTAAAAGAGAAATTGAATTAGTTAAAGAATATACAAATACTACAGAAAATATAATATATGCTCATCCTTGTAAAATGATATCTCATCTAAAATATGCTAAAAATAATAACGTAAATTTAATGACATTTGATTGTGTTGAAGAACTTTATAAAATAAAAGAGCATCATGAAACAGCTAAATTATTACTTAGATTATGTGTAGATGATTCTAAAAGTCTATGTCAATTTAATTCTAAATTTGGTTGTAAAATAGATGATATTGAAAAAATATTTGACACTATAATAAATCTAAAATTAAATTTAGTTGGTTTTAGTTTCCATGTTGGAAGCGGATGTAAAGATCCATATTCTTATTATACAGCACTAAAAATATGTAAAAATGCTTATACAATGGCATTAAATAGAAATATTATGGCATCTATAATTGATATTGGCGGAGGATTTCCAGGAACAAATGATACTAATATATCATTTGATGATATTGTATATAATATAAATAAGGGTATTAAAGAATATTTTTCTAATAGTCATATATTATTTATAGCGGAACCAGGTAGATATTTAGTAGAAAAATCACATACTCTTGTATTATCTGTTATTTCTAAAAAAAAAGAAGATAATGTAATTAAATATTATTTAAATGATGGTATATATGGTTCTTTTAATTGTATACATTATGATCATCAAAATCCTACATTAATTCCATTTAATAACGTTAACATTATTAATGGAATTAATCAAGACGATGAATATAATAGTACATTTTTTGGACCAACGTGTGATAGTATGGATGTAATATATGAAAATATACCATTTAAAGAACTTCAAATAGGTGATATATTATATGTTAAAAACTTTGGTGCTTATACAGTATCATCTTCGTCAATATTTAATGGTTATAGTGTTACAGAAAATCAATATATTTATATTTAAATTTTTTTTAATAAAAAATGTTCTAAATATGAATCTAAACTATGACTACTAAAGGGATTATAGCATTTTACATTAAATAATATTGTTGTAAATCTATTATACCATTTATCATCTTTACATAATTTTATTACACCGTTTTTTCTTATTTTATAAAAATCACAAGCATGTTGATATTTATAATTAATAGGAACCATTCCAATTATATCATTATAAAAACAATAATTATAATGATTATCAACACTACTAATAAATAAATCTTTAAATTTATTATCTCCTACACGAGGACATCCAAATACATAACAATTAACTTCTTTTTTATTATTATTAATTATATAATAATTAGCTATTAATGTGCTGGCAATTGTAGCAACTCCTCCTCCTAAACTATGTCCTAAAACATTAATAACTGTAATATTATCTGTAATATAATCAAAAATATTCTCATAAATTGAAAAATATTGATTATAAAAACCGCTATGAACTTTTACATAAGGATTTAATATTTTTTTAAAATTTAATTTTAAATCAATTAAAACATCTTTTGCTGAAGAAGTCCCTCTAAAAACTATATAGATAACATTTTTATTTTTAAAAATATATAAATTAACATCAGTATCATTATTAGTAATATAATAATAATCATTCATAATTGGAATAATTGGTTTATAAACAGTGTTATATTGTAAAATTTTTTTTATTTCATGAGGTTCATAATAAGATAAATTACATAATAATATATTCCTTATAATGTTATCTACATCATTCATATTAATAAAGTACCTAATTATATGATATAAATTATATTATAAATTTGAATTTGTCTTTTATCATAAGAATTTCTTCAAAATTCTTTATCAAACCTACATCTTTTAATATTCCAATATCATTTGTATTCATAGCATTTATAACAAGATTATTATTTCCTTCATGATTTTTAATGAAATTAAGATATTTACTATAAGCTATATTATAATCTTTTATAAATGTTTTATTATTAACTTTTATATCATAAATAGCTGTATTATCATATTCAATAATATTTAAAATAATATTTTTAATTTCAATCTCTTTATTTTGAACGTCTTCATTTTTATAAGTCCAAACTTTTTTACCATCTTTTTTAATATTGGCTTCTCCTGTAATTTTTCCAGTTTTAGTACTTTTAGTTACCTTAATATCTGCTAACATATTAACAGGTGTTATATCAGTGTCTTCAATAATATCCTTATTAGGTGTTTTAGTTTCTTTTGCTGTTTTAGTTTCTTTTGCTGTTTTAGTTTCTTTTGCTGTTTTAGTTTCTTTTGCTGTTTTAGTTATTTTAGGTTTTATTACAACATTTTCAATAGCATCTTCTGGTTTTATTTTTTTTATAACTGCTTTTGTTTTTCTAATTTTAGGTTCAGATAATTTATCAATATATTCATCAAACAATAGCTCTTTAACCATATTTAGTTTTAAATTATTAAGACGATTCTTTCTCTTTGTATCATCTTGGTATATAGGTTTTTGTTTTAGTTCTTCTTCTAATTCACTCCAATATTCATTTGTTTTATTATATCCCGGTAACTCGTCTAAACAAAGAGCATATAGCTGTAAAATAGGTTTCATAATTTGATTTGTAATATAATGAAGATAATCTGGTGTAATATCATTTTCTCTAATATAATCTGGGTTTTCAATTCTGTCTCCCTGTAAACAATCCTTATTTGCTACTTTAATATAAACAAATGGAATACGATCATTTACTGCTGGGCGATTACCTGGATCACGAGCACCTATTCTATCTGCTAATACTTTATGAGCAATTTTTGTAGGATCTTTATAATATCCTCTTAAACTCTTTGAAATTACTAAATCATCTATTTGGGTTTTACCATTTACCAAATCATCTAGTTCTTCTTTTAAAAATTCTATAGATTCTTCTAAATCCTGTTTATTAAGTAATATATCTATAATACCACCATAAATCTTTTTAACAATAGGCGCATTATCACGGCGTTTTAATACGATACCCATTGATTTTTGCTTGAATTTTTCTACACTATTTTCATAGAGATTTCCAACATATCTCTTTTTACTAAATATAATAAAGGGATATAAGGACTTTTCATAATTTAATTTTTGCGGTTTAGGCATAATACTAACAATGTTTTTCTCAACATGCTTACCAATTTCAATAGCATATTTTAGAGAATCTTTTCCATATACTTGATTGCCCGATTCATCTTTTAAAGGAAACTTACAGAATATAGAATCCGTATTTTTAAGAATCATATTTCCAATACCAGCGTGGAATACGCCTTCTTCTGTTTCAATATCATATACATAACCATTATATGCTTCGTGTAAAACTTCTAATTTTTTAATTGAATTAATATTTTTTCTTTGTTTATTTTTTGTATAAGTTAATCTATAAATATTTGGTTTATCTAGACGAGTATTGATAGAAACTTTATAATTTAATAATTGAAGCATTAAACAATATGATTGTGCTGTAATTTGATTTTTTGTATCAAACCTATAACACCCATTATTAGAATGTTCTTTTCTATTACCATCACTTTCATATAATCCTTGTCTAAATGCTTCTAATTCATCAATATTTCCATTTAATATTTCATTTGGAACAATTTTAGCATTATCTAAATAACAATTTTTTCTATATTTTTCTACTAATATTTTAGTACGCCCATATATATGACATGATGGTACTAATTTATAAACATTAGAAGAACTCATAGTATCTAATATTTTAAATGAAATATTTTCAACTTTTTCTAGTAGTATTTTGTATTTATTTAATAATTCAATATCAGAATTATTAATAGCCCAAGAATATTTAATACCATATTTAGATTCATAACTACCACAAGAACCATCTCCAACAAACATTCCATAAATAATTGCTTGTTCACAATTAATATTAATATTATCTGCTATAATATCAGGTGTGCTATGGAGTAGTTCTGTTCCAATTTTACAATCAACAGGTTTAATAATATTTCTATTGATATCTAAAATACTGTGATCTTCTGTAACATCTACTAAACCAGTATGTGTAACAATTCTATAAATCTTTTTAGTAGTTTTATGACGAATTATTCTTTTAATTTTAGACCAACCTTTATCTGTCCAAACCATCTTATTGTCTGGAATAAATTGTTCTTTTTCAAATCTATCAATATCATTTACCTTAAAACCACTATAATCAAACCATTCTCCATCTAACTTCTCAAATGTTGAAACTTCAATATTATTACCATCTTTAATAGTAATAGGTGTATAAGGCATGACACTGTCCCCGTATATTACTTCAGCGTTATATTTAGTCTCTACATAATTTTTAGCCAACATAATCATCTCACGACCAGTTGCGGTTGTACATGCAGCAATTTCTTTAAGATAAATAGGAGATGTCCTAGCACCAATCTGTCCATAAAGAGAATTAGCAGTAATCTTATAAGCTATTTGAACAGCATCAAATACATCTTGTTCAAAAGAATTATATGTTGACGCGATATCTTCTATTTTACTTCTATTAATTTTTGTTTTATTACCTAAATCATTTACTTCTACATAATCATCTGATTCTGTTAATAATCCAGAAACAGTATGTAATACATTATTTTTAATATATTTTACAGTTTTATATTCAATTTTATTTCTAGTATTTTTACGTTCTACTAAAAGCATATTAAGAATTTCAGCAATAATTCCTTTTTTACCATCTTTATATTGAGCAAAGATACATTCTTTGACACCTGTCTTCTTCTTTTTATCGCCTAGACCTTCGTATATGTCATAATTAACTGTCATATATTCAATATTAGGATCATCTACCATATATTTTTTATCTAAAACATAACAATCGTGAGATAAATTACGAGCAATCATAGAAGATGGATATAGAGATCCATAATCAAATACTACTATAGGATCATTAAGATAAATACCTTCTTTAGGATCTAAAACAACAGCGCCTTCATATCCATCGTCATCAATATAACGATTTTCATTAAAAGATTTAATAACAGGAATTAATAAATCTTTATCCATGCATTTTTTAGCAATTAGTGAGAAGATTTTGATACCTTGTCCTCTTCTAAATAGATAATTAAGAGGAACAAGACAAACATTACCCATACCAATATTATTTTCTAGAATTTTAAGCTTATGAATAAGACGATTAATGAGAACACAATCCTGAATACAATATTCCGCAATTTCACATCTGTCAGCAGCGTCTCCTTTGAACTTCTTGAAAATTTCATTTGGTTTTAAATCATTCTTTTTATCACCTAAGAAAATAGAAGCTACATTATCAAGTTTATAACTATCTAATTTCTGATCACGCTGCATTACTTTAAATAAATCTATGAGAACTGTTCCATCCATATCAAAATATTTAAGAATATTTTCACCCATAGCAGAAGAAGAAAGTTCTTGTTTTATTAGACCACATTTTTTAGTAATAATACGCCCTAGACCAACAGAAAATTCATCAATTGTATTGCATTCAATTGCACGATTCCATATATATTCCATATCAAAACCGAATATATTGTATCCTGTAACAACATCAGAGTTAAGATTATTCATTAGATCTTTCCATGTCATAATAAGTTCTTTTTCTGTTTTACAAACAACAACATCACAGTCTTTAATAGGATTACAAGTATTGAGAGTTATAATATTTTTATAAATTATGTTATCTGAACCATAACGATGAACAGTTGTACCTATTTGAATAATTTCATCACCTTTTAAATTTGGTAATTTTTTATCAAATATTTCAGTTAATTTATCTTCTTCGGTAGTAAATTCTTTATTAGTAGCTCTTTTTGTTCCAGCTTCATCATCACTATCATCTTCATTTGTTGAACTTAATTTAGAAATTTTATCTAAAATAGTTATAATGGAAGGAATAGATGATTCTAGTACTTTAGTAATCGTTTTAATATAATCATCTGTTACTTTTTTTTTAGGATAAACTCTATTAATTTTAAGATCAATTTCTTCATCTATAATTATATCATTTCTGAATATATTTTGAATCCAATTAATAATATAATCCTTATCATATTCATAACCTGCTTTAACAACCATTACAAAATCTTGAGCAACTTTTTTATAAGTTTTAATAGGCATTGGAAAGTCTCCGTGACTACTAGTACATTCAATATCAAAAGATGTTATTAAAAGTGGTGCGATTTTATTAATTTCTACAGGATGAATATCAACAGCATTTACTCTAATATTATAATTGCATCTAGAAACAAGATCGTCTGCTATTTTATATTTTTCAATACGAACCCAACCACAAGGTTTTATATCTTGAATATGAATATATTTTAGAGAAGGATCAATATTACTTTCATATAGTTTAAAACCTTCTTTCTCTCGACTAGAGAAATAATATTTCATAGCATTATACAATGCTAAAGATTTTACAGATACTTTAATAAATCTAAATACTTTATTATTAGTAAATCCCCAGAAATCTTTTTTACGAACAATTGAAAGAGGTTTATAATGTTCTGAAAGTGTTTTAGAAACAATTTTTTTATTATAAGAATTACCTTTAAAAGATGCTTCATAATAGCCGCTCTTCAAAGTATTGTTTAAAGTGCTTACTTTTGATTTAAATTCGCTATCAGATAAATTTTCCCATGATTCAGGTGGTTTAATATAGAAATATGGTTCATATTTAACTGTATTAACACAAACAGTGGCTCCATTATCACAGACACCAAATATAACTATAGAATATAAGTCATTTTCTTCAGGTTTTTCTCTAAACTTATCTGCTTCTGGTATGTAAATATCTGTTATTTGAAATTCTAAAGGAATATTATCTGATGATGGAGGCAAAGGAGGATATTCTTTTCTAGGAAAATCCATTATATAATTATAATTATATAATTATTGTTAAGTATTATTATCAATTTTTATTTTTATTTAAGATATTATAAAGAAGCATGCAATTACAATTAGAATATGTTTTAATATTATTTATTTTTGGAATGATTGTATATTATTATTTAAATAAAGATTATTATGAAGGACTTACAAATATTAAAAGTAGTATAGATAATCGCGAATATACTGTTCAGGAAAAAGATGATGCAAAAGAAGCTGCTAATTTAATTGCTATGATACGTAAAAAATTAGAAATTATTGTAAAACATTTAATAAAAATAACACCAGAAGATGACTATAGAATAATAATGTTAAAAGAAAATTTTAGACCAGATAATCTTAAAGAAGGTATAGATAAACCAGGATATACAAGTTATTCAATCAATAAAGGAGAAGAGATTATATTATGTTTAAGAACAAATGATAAAATTGTGGATTTAAATACTATGATGTTTGTTGTATTACATGAGCTAGCTCATATTGCTACTAAAAGTATTGGTCATACTGAAGAATTTTGGGATAATTTTAGATGGATATTAGAAGAAGCAATAAATATTGGAATATATACTAAACAAGATTTTAAAAAAGAAGCTGTAGAATACTGTGGTATGACTATTACATCGTCCCCATTAGATTAATTATATTTATTAAAAAAAAGATAGAAATAGTACATAATTTTATTTTTACAGATTTTTAGAATAGTTTAATATATTTTGCAAAATAAATAAATTATGTACTCTCTCAAATAAAAAATGCTTAAAGATTCATTGTTATATTAGATATAAAAATGATTCCTAAAATCATTCATCAAACATGGAGAACAGATACATTACCTGAAATTTTCCAACACATATATGATAAAAATAAAGAGCTTAATCCAGAATTTGAATTTAGATTATGGAATCATAAAAATAATGAATCAGACATTGATTTATTAATAAAAGAAGAATTTAATGAAATATATAATATTTATAATAATACACGTTTTGGTGTTCAAAAAGCGGATATAGCAAGATTAGCTATTTTATATAAATATGGTGGAGTATATTTTGATCTTGATATAATGGCTATTAAACCAATTAATGATCTCATCGATTATAATAGTAACACTGTTTATGTTGCTTTGGAGCCTAAAGAACAAACATTAAAAATTTTTAATAATGATAAAGTATTATGTAATGCATTTATTGCTACGCCTCCTAAAAATCCTTTATTTAAAATAGCACTTGAAAATATTAAAACTGCTTATTATATAAATGGTAATAATATTTATAATATGTTTAATTTCTTTGGTGCTGGGCTAATATCACATACATTATTAAATAATGATATTAATTGTAATTATATTGATAGTAAACTAATATACCCTATTAATGATCCTAAATTTAATGATTTATCTTGTTCTAAAAAAGACTGGAATATGCTAAAAAAAGGGGATTATAATAATGCTTATATGGTTCATTATTGGATTCATTCTGATTTTGAATCAAAAAAATTAATAGAAAAATTTAAATTTGATAAAAATAAAAATATTCATGATAATATATATCAATTTTTTAAAGAGTTATATCCTTCTAATTTCTATTTAGCTGAATAGATATCTTTTAAAATATTCCTACCAACATTGATTTTATAATTTATAACAATATTATCATTAAAAATATCTATATAGTGTTTATGTTTATGTATATCTCTATTATATAATAAAAAAGAAGGATTAAATACATTATTATAACAATAATTATCTATAAATATTTCCTCGTTTTTTGTCATATTATTTTTTTTATATATTTCTAATTTTTTTAAATTAGTATCATATTTATTAAATAATATATTATTATATTCATTTATAAACAATTGTTTTTGTAAAAATAAATTAGAATATTTTATATTTCTAAAAGCCATTATAATTGCATTATTGTCAATAATGTTTATATATAAATAAATAATTATAATATATATAGTATAATGTCATTTATTATTAAAAATGATTTAAATTTTTTTAATAATTTTATGTTATTTACATATATTTTTATACAAATGATTATATATGCTCCAAAAACATTATTAAGTAAAAATAGCACAGTCAGTCGTAAAATTAATCAATATACTATATGGAATATTAAACTTATATGTGTAAATTATATATTAAATAATTATTTTAATATTAATAATATATTTTTATCTAGATTTATAGCTATAAATTCAGTACAAATTTGTATTCTTTATCATATTATTATTCTATATGATAAAAGAGTTCTATTTAGTATTGTTAATAATGAGATAAGACCTTTTGTTAATTTAATAGGAATAAATAGTAAAAAATATAATATAGCTATCGTTTATTTTGAATATATCTTGATACATATATTAATACATATTTTACCAGTATATTCATATAGAGAATATTTAATAAATTATGATGATTATAAAATTATAAATATGAGTATATATACAATTTTATTTAAATTTTATTGGGCACTAAATGTATTTGGTAATTTTGATATTACTAAACTATATATTCCACAATATAAAGGTTGTAATATATTTCTATTTAATTCTATTTTGGCTCTTGATTATAGTGTAGTATATATAATTGATAATAATTTACTAAATAATTATTACAAATACTTAATGTAGTTTTTATAATTTAATTTATTATATTTTGATATAAAGATGTTATCGGTATACTGATGTATTTTTATAATACTATTATGATATTTTTCTTTATCTGTCGGTGGATGATCAGATGTCCATTTAATTAAATCAATATCTCCTATTATTTTTTTTGTTTTATATTTATAATTATAAAGCATATATAGTATAGTTCTGGCAATAATTCCCTTATCTTCATCTAACGGAATAAACATACGTTTTTTAAAATTATAATAAGTACCGTCTAGTGTTTTTTGCCAATTTTTATCTTTAATATCAAAGTCTTTAGAATATGTATCAGTAAATTTATAATTTGAACGAAGAGTATTATAATGTTTAAGTGTCTTGAAAATATTATGCATATCATTATGGTGTTTTTTATTTATCAAACTACGGGGAACAACATGTTCTAAAGAATAAAATTTTTTATTATATATATCTTTATTAATATATAATGTTGGTATATTAGTATCTGTTATAATAAGCCTTTTTAAAGACATTTCATGATTATAAGCATTTGTACTTATTGTATATGATCGCAAAACATTGAGTTTTATTATAAATAATAGAGAATTATACCTCATTTATTAGATTATATATTATATTTAATATCATTAAGTTTCATTTTTTCATTTCAATCATTATTTTTTGAATATAAATTATAGTTTTTTGGTAAATTTTTATAAAATTGTACAATTCCTATTTTATTATAATTGTTCATATATATAATATATACAAATAAAAGAACAATATTAAAAACAAGATCTTTGTAATATATTGGGCTTCCTATCAACAAAATAGCAGGAATTATTTTATTGAAAATAGTTGATTGTCCAAATACAATAACATCATTTATATTATTGTTGTTTCTATAAACCTGTATGGTCAAAATTGCCATAACTATTAAACCTCCTATGATGAGAAATATTGGGTTGTATGGAGAAATTCTGACATAATATAAAATAAAAAATAACAACAACCAATTTGATAGATAATTATAGTGGTATATGTAGATATTATTATCCATTTATATAATACATACATTACATTTTTGAATTTTTCTAAATATTTGAAGTCATAATATTGTCTTTGAAAATTAAAAAAAGAATCGTATATAATATCACATTTTTTATATTATTATATAAAAATTGACATATATATAATATATATTATTTTATATAACCATTTAATAACATTTATAAATGACAGAGCTTAATGAAAAACAAAAAGAAGCGGTTGAATTGGTAAAACAAGGACATAATATTCTTCTAACAGGATCAGCAGGAACTGGTAAGTCTTTTACATTAAAAACAATAATAAATACATTAGAAGAAGCAAAAAAGAACTACGGTTTAACAGCTATGACTGGAAGTGCTGCTTGTTTAATAGGTGGTCAAACTCTTCACTCTTTTATGGGTATTGGTATAGGTACAGGAACAGTTGATGAATGTCTTTTAAAAATTAGAAAAAGAAACCTTATATTTAAAACACTTAAATCTCTTGATGTATTATTAATTGACGAAATATCAATGCTAGATGTAAATTTATTTCAAAAAATATCTATAATAATGGGAGTAATAAAAGCAACAAATTATAAAGAAGATTGTTTAGAAAAAGAATTGACATATAAAACACCTTTTGGTGGAATACAACTTATTTTTATAGGCGATTTCTATCAATTACCGCCAATTAATGGGTTATATTGTTTTATGTCTGATATATGGAAAAAATGTAATATAAAATCCGTTGTGTTAGAAGAATTAATACGCCAAAAAGATGATATATTATATCAAAAAATGCTTCAAATTATTAGAAAAGGTCGCTATACAGATAATATTTTATATGTTTTAGAAAAATTAAAAGATACCAAGTTTGAGAATGGTATTGAACCTACCAAATTATATCCTATAAATATTGATGTAAATAGAATAAATACCGAAGAATATAATAAATTGGCAGAAAAAGGAAATAAAAGTCTATATTATAAAGCTTATAGTAACGTAGGAATTCATGAAAATACGCTAAAAGAATATGATGCTGAATTAATTGAAGGAGCCCAGGTAATAATTACAAGAAATATTGATATTACTAAAAAATTAGTAAATGGTACTAGATGCGTTATAAAAAAATTAAATACTGAAAATGTTGTAGTTCAATGTATTAATGGATTATATCATACTATAGAATATTTTAAAGATGTTAGTGAAAATAACAAGTCTTATATTGCTCATATGCCCGTGAAACTTGCTTATGCGTTGTCTATTCATAAATGTCAAGGAATGACAATAGATGCGTTAGAAATAGATTTAGGCAAAAATATATTTGCTTGTGGACAATTATATACTGCCTTATCTCGGGGAACCTCTCTTAAAAATATTAGAATTATTAATATAGATAAAAATTCTTTTAAAATTAACGAAAATGTAAAAAAATTTTATTCTGTTATAAATAGATAATGACTAATACTTATACTGTGTATAAATCGCTAATGGGTCCAGGAGGCAGATATAAATCCTCTTCTCCTATGTCCGCCGCCAAGAAAGCCGCTTCAAGACTTTTCAAAAAAATGGATAGCTCAAGATCATCTGGATTAAAAGTTATACATTTTGCTATACGTGAAACTACCAAAGGTAGTGCCCACAAAGTATTCAAGTATGTTGCCAAACGTGTTGAACTCGCTAAACCCGTAGTATTAAATATCAAAGGTAAAGAAGTTGTATATAGATATAAAATTGATATCAAATCCGACGGTGAAGCACCCGATACTTCAAGAGAAATCCGTGCTAAAGCCAAAAAATCTACTGGTGCCAAAAAACCTTGCGCTGCCGGCAAAGTAAGAAACGCTGTTACTGGTCGTTGCCGTAAACCCGCTTCCAAATCTGCCAAAAAACCTTGCGCTGCCGGCAAAGTAAGAAACCCTGTTACCAAAAGATGCCGTAAAGTTGCCAAGAAATCTGATAAAAAACACTGCAAAAAAGGTACCCGTCGCCATCCCGTCACCAAACGTTGCCGCAAAGTAAGAGGAGGCGAAGGCGAAGCCGACGATAGATTTACTAGTGAAGATAACAGCAACTAATTAGATATTTAGATAACTTATTTTTTACACAATATAATGTATGGTACTATTAAATGTATGAAATACTACCAAAATTATATTTTTCTTCTTTTGCAGATATTGATTTATCATTATCAGATGATGATGTTTTTATTGTAAATTGTACTAAAGATGTACCTATGAAATATAATAATAATTATCGTATTAGCGTTAATGACGACATGAGTGATGATGCTATTAATATTATATATGAATCATTTATTGATGTAGTTGATATTATAGATAAAAACTTGAAAAATAATAAGACTGTTATTGTCTATTGCTTTGCAGGAATACAAAGAAGCGCTGCTGTTATTTGCGCTTATTTAATGATACATGATTATACATTAGAAGATGCTATTTTATTTATGAGACAGAAAAAACCTGATGTATTCATAGGCAATATTAACTTTATTGTTAGTTTACAAAAATTACAATTAGATTTACTTAATAAAAAATTAGGATTTAATATATATGATGATAATAGTATTGAACCTTATTGTAATGATGGCGATTATTATGCTTTAATTTAGAGTTTTTGAGTTTTCATCGTAATAAATATATTCTATTGTAATTATTTCTTTGTTTTTATCATTTATAATGGTGTTTATTGCTTTATCAATTGTTTTTTTTAGATGTGCTAATCTTGTATATACATCGGGATTTTGAATATTATTATTGACATCGCGATATGTGTCGGGGTTATATCTTATGTAAAACCACTTTCCTGAAAATACCATCATCATATCATTATATCGCGCTTCTTCATCTTTGGGGTCATATCTTTTATGTTGAAATTCATCTACTTCTATCGCAAGCATTGTATTACCTATGATTTTTCTAAAATCAATTCTACGCCTATTATTACAGTCGCAGCCATCGCCTAAATAGATGGCTTTATCGTGAATGAAATCTTCATAATTTTCATTTATGAAATCTCTTACTTTAAGTTCTTTTGATTTTTTCCTTATATTTAATGTTAAAGGGTCGTCTGGAAATAGGTTTGAAAAACAGAATGTACAATAGCCATTATAGTTTTTATTGCCAGCTTGTTGGCACAATCCTTCTATATTTTTACACATAGGGTCTCTAATATTTCTCATATCATCTTTTTTACAGAAAGTACAACAAGATGGTTTTTTATCACCAACATATCCATAAAGAGCTATTAAATTTACTTTACATTTACATCTTGAACTATAGTTATTTATATCTACCATATCAGGAGTTTTACATTTTCTACAATGTGACGCTTTTTTATTACCTACTATTCCATAAAGCATAATAATATTACTTCCACATTTACATTTTTTATTAACATTTTTAATATCATTCATTCCTTCTTCAATGTGCTCTTTACATCTTGCAGCTTCAGTAATACCGAACGTAGTTCTTTTTCCACAATGACAGTATCCTTTTTTAGGTTTATTTTTTATATGGCATAAATAACAACTAAATTGTTCGTCTGTTTCATTTATTTTATATTTTTTTTCATTAAATTTTGTTCCACAGACGCAAATATATGTTTCTTTTTGTTGTAAATTTTTCTTCTTATAATTTATCATAGTTATTTCTTTATGGTCTATACAATAAAACAAATTAGTACCCTGATGAGTGTAGTAACCTATTTTACTACAATTATTACAAGTTTTTTCATAAACATTAATTAAATTTGGGTCATTTGGGTCTTTACATACAGCACAAAATTTAGGTCTTTGTCCTTTATATCCATAAAAAGGGTTTTTTCCACAAATACATTTTGTTGTCCTATTTTTTGATTTAATATCAATCATTCCATCTTCTTTATGAAGTGTG
>Ga0222715_10001313_pt1 | contig 23887 bp, 24 predicted proteins | sample C33_9DmetaG_FD_165056 | JGI IMG/M metagenome (GOLD analysis project Ga0222715, IMG submission 165056) | Estuarine water microbial communities from San Francisco Bay, California, United States - C33_9D | ecosystem: Environmental > Aquatic > Marine > Unclassified | place: USA: California...
TGGTGTAATAATTGTAATGATGAAGTAGCACCATTAACATACTTTGAATGGACAGAAAAGATTGCTGAAGAATGTGGAGGCAATAAAGATAAATATGATGAAATAACAGCAGGGAGTAGAATGTGAAAAGTAGAAATAACATAACATTACATGATGATGGTCCAATAGATGCTTCTATAAGAATAGATATATATTATTCTTTTGACGAAGAAACTGGATATCATCTAGATACTGATAGTATAACAGCAGAGTTTGAAGAAAGACTATCTGAAATAGAAGATGATATATCAAACTTAAATCACGAACGTGATGAACACTTAAGAACAAAACATACGGAGGGTTGATGAGTAAAGTAACTGACAAAGAATGTTTAGAAGCAATAGACTACTTTATTAATATGGATATGATAAATAATGGAATGAAAAGTGATGAAAGACATTATTGTGGAATATTAATTAAAAGAGTAGTAGAAACATTGGAGGTTCCAAATGGAAAATAATGCAAGAATAATAACTAACATACAAAACACTTTGAAAATGGTGCGTGAACAGCTTGATGCTGACAATGAAGTACCAAAAAGAACAAAGTATACATCATTATTAGTTGATGACATTGGTCAACGATTAGATATTGGTGCTGAAAAATATGGTATGCAAGTACCAATAGAAGACTCAGATGGTAGAATATTTACACAAGAAGCATACGAAGAATTATGTGATGCTATTGTGTATTTATCTTCTATCGGATTAAATCTAATTAGTAAAGCAAACAATGATGATGAACGCTATCATGCACATATGATGGGCAATATATTGTTTAACACTTGTTATCAAACAATTAAATATATGGAGTTGATATATGATAAAAAAACGATATAGAAAAGATGAATTACAATTACTTGCAAAACAGTTTGTAATGAAACGAATAGAAGGGTTTGAGATAGAAGAACAACGTAAATATTATCTTGAACCTAAATTAGTAGACGAATGGTCATACTATGTCTATTGTACCTGGAGAGAAAATACTATGATAAGAGGTTGGGACTTAAGATATCTTAATGACGAACCACTTGGTATGCCCAAAGATAAAGACACGCTTAATGCATAGGCGTGTCTTTTCTATTTGATTTTTAATTATAAATAGTTAAATTCGTATTAATATAAAGGAGAAAAATAAATATGAAGTTTAAAGGTAAAGAATATACCGAAGTAAAAGATAGACTTATCGCATTCGCAGATGAGTTTCCACAAGCATCAATACAGACAGAACTAATTAGTGTAAGTCAAGTCATTGATACACCCACAGGAGAAGCCTGTAATGAATATGTTGTAAAAGCAACAGTAATACCAAATCCAATGCAAGAACCAGAATGGGCTTATATTGGTCATGCAGCTGAGCGTGATAATACAGGATTTGTAAACAAAACATCAGCACTAGAAAATTGTGAAACATCAGCAGTAGGTCGTGCATTAGCATTTGCAGGCTTTGGAGGTGATTTTGCAATAGCTAGTAAAGAAGAAGTAGAAAATGCTAAAGCTAAACAAAAAGCTATTAATCCAACAGTATCATCCTTATCAGCAATGGATAAAGCAGCTAACAATGCAGCTAAAGCAGGTAAACTACCAGAAGAAGACCACCTTAGATACAAACAGAAACGACAAGCTGGATTCTTCGATACAAAACTAAAAGTAAGTCAAAGTACAGAATACTTTGAAACATTAACTAAAGATAAAGGAGCTAAATAATGGCTATAACTGGAACAAGACAACCTAAAAATACAGGTTCCAACAAAATGAGAAACTACTTTGTAAACTCAGTAACTATTGATAGTGCAGAACAAGTAGACTCACCTTACCACGATTGCAGTGTACATCTTAAACTTACTGATACAAGCAATGGTTATAATTATAATCTATTTGTAAATCAGAACTTTGAGAAAGACCAAGCAGGAGTAGTAACTGAACTAAAATATCCTGACAACTTAAATTTATTATACTTAAACACAGGTACTGATATTAACGTATCTGATGCTGGTGCAGTAGATTTAACACCATTAATTGGTAAAGAGATTGCAGTAATCAACTACCTATCAAATGGTAAGTACAAGAAACAAATCTGGCAAAAAGTAGGTTCTGTAAATGATACAGAATCATTACAAGCTGAATTTGAGAAATCTGTAGAAGCGGGTTATCCTAAAGATTTTGTAGGATATACTAATAAAACAGAAGAAGTCGATGACCTAAAATCAGCTATGCAAAATGCTGTAAAAGGTAACGCAGATGGATTGCCATTTTAATGACTGCACAGTCAATCATTGTTAAATGGTTACTTGGTGAAGCTAGGTCTACCAATCCTTATTTCTACTCATATGAAATGGAAGAAAAACTCCCTGTATATGGTAGACTAGCACACCAAAAAGTACATACTGCAAGTACGTATTCTAGAGCATTTAGAAAATTACGTGAAAGTAATATTTTAAATAACTATGGAATAGAATTAGAAGAAATAACACATAAAGATAATAAAGGAATCAAAGGATGGAGAATAGTCAAAGATTCGTAGAATATGTTGAAAACAGCATTTCTCGAAGAAATCAAATTATTCCAGAAGATTTATATTATCAGTCAGTTACTGCTACTTCGTTTTTGGAAAAAGAGTCTTATGGCTCTTATTATCAGTTCGATAAATCTCTTTTCGAATATGTACAAAAACATAGTAGCGTCAAAGGATATGAAGGGTTGGTCTATGTAAATAGGCTAATCCTTGATATCGATAAAAATGGATTGGAAAATGAAGAGCTATATGAAGTCGTAAAAAATCATGTAGGCGAATGCATAGAGTTTGGTATCAAAGAAAAAGACATAAATCTTTGGTATAGTGGTACAGGATTTCACATTGAATTGCTAAACATATTCGGCTTTCAACCTGCAAAGAATGTACATGAAAAAGTAAAGCAAACACTAAACAAACACTTCGTATTTGCTGATTCAATTTATGACAAAACAAGAATCATAAGAAGTAACTGGTCTTATAACCCTAAATCAAAATCTTACAAAATATATATTCCATTAAAATATATGGATGATATATCTGTGGTAGACATAATAGATGCTGCTCAATCTAAAGAGTCGTATCAATATTACACAAAAGAATATGATGGATGGTTTGATGAATTTAATAAATCAGGAAAACAAATAGAACCTTATCTACAACACAAAGTTATAGATGCTCCTTTCATAGTACAAAAAGCAATAAACAAAACATCTGAAACAAGTTCGGTTGTAACGTGTATGCAACATGTATTCAATGAAGGACCAATAGAAGGTTCAAGACATCAAAAAGCAATGCGTATGGCCTCAACCTATCGTAGGTCTGGTATGCCTTATATGGCTACTATGGCTGCATTGTTTGAATGGAATGGTAATAGTATGTCAGACGAAAGAATCATTAGAGTAGTTGACAGTATCTATGAAGGTACTTATCAATATGGCTGCAATGATATTATAATGTCTGAGTATTGTGACTCCAAATGTATTTACTACAAAAACAAAAACTACACACTTGATATTAAAGGTGTAGAAGAGTTAGAAGATGCATTTACAGAGTATCTGCAAAAAGACCTTGCAAAGAAATCTATAAATCTTGCAAATGTTTTTCCAGGTGCTATGCCTTACGACCTTAAACCAGGAGAGTTAGTAATATTTTCAGGCGATACAGGTATGGGTAAAACAGCATTGGTACAAAATATTGTTGCCAAAGCTAAAAGAGACACACTATTTCTTTCACTAGAAATGAATGAATATTTAACATTTAGACGTTTTGTACAAATTGTTAACAAGCAAACTAAAGAGTGGGTAAACAATTCTTATATGAGCAATAATAATACTTCTTTCAAAGAACTATTAGCACATATTAAGATTATGACTATCCAACCTCAGATAGATGCTGTTAAACGTATTGTAGCAGAACATCAACCTAGCGTACTTGTTGTTGATACAACAGATGAATTGCAAGTAGAAGGGTTCAGGAATGATATTCAAGAGCAAAATATGAAGATTGATGCTTTAAAAAGTATAGCACAAAAACATAATACGCTCGTATTAGCAATACATCACATTAACAAAAGTTCTGCAAGTACAGGCAACTTAGGTATACACTCACTAAAGGGTTCATCTAATGTAGTACAAAAAGCAGATAAAGTTATGATGATTAAAGGTGCAGATAGAGATGATAAACATAGACATGTAAGTTCTGTAAAGTCTCGTGACGAAGCACCGTTTGAAATGATAACAAAGTTTCACTTTGAAACTATGACGTATGAAAGGTTAGAGTTAGAATGAATATAATAAATAGTATAATTAAACTAGAAACAATGGATAGTAAAGAGCATACAATGCATAAGCTTACATTTTTATCCTTGTTTCATGTTAGTGCATTTGCTTCAACAAAAACAGGAACACATGTTTCTTTTTCAATGGGCATTGGACCAGCAGAAATAGAATGGAGTTTTAGATTATGGCTCACAAGAACAAGATAAGAGGTAACAATCTTGAACGTGAAATCGTTAATCAATCCAAAGAGGAAGGGCTCTCTGCAAAGAGGGCCTATGCCTCAGATGGTAGGTCACTAGGATATAGTGAAGTAGTTGATTGCGTAGTTGAAGATTGGACCATACAAGCAAAACGTAGAAAAAAAATAGCACAATGGTTATATCCTGAAAACCACGGAGATGACGTAGATGCTGTTGTAACTAGAATGGATAGAAAGGAAGCATTGATAGTATTTCCTTTAAAGAAATGGATTAAAATGATGAAGGAGTTAAAAAATGGCAAAAGTAAATCTGAGTAAAGAAGAAGTAGAAATGGCCATAAAAGGTTTAGCTAATATAGTTACTATCAAACATAGATATAGAGAGGTTAAAATGCCTAATCTAGATATAGATATGATTAGAGAAGTATTACATAAACTAGAAGCACCATTTCAAGAAAAATACAATAAAATAATAAGAGATTCAGAAGATAAGCAACCTAGAATAGGCAACTGTGAGTGTTGCGATGATTAAGTTTACTAATGAAGAACTATTGATTATTAGGTCTGCATTACTTAATTTCAAAAAAGCACCATTTGTATCGGATGGTGAACGTAAAGTTATTACTAATATTATTCAAAAGCTTTACGACAGCTTATTTGAAAAATAATTTATTGGCCTACAAGATATGTATTAAAAGGATACATGCAGGTAATCAATCCTGTCTTTCGATTTTTAATGTATTCTCTTAACGAGATTATTAATTGCACTATGGTTGGCCATCAACTACTGGTTGATGCTATAGTAAAATTTAATAGTAGGCCAATAAAAATATTAAATTGATATTGTAATGTAGACAACCCTTGATAAAGGTTAGTAAGTAAAGGCTATTTTAGTAATATATGTTAAGAAAGCATATATGAACGATAGATGATTATACATAGAAAACCTTAAAGTGAGAGCAACCGAATAGAAATAGAAAACGAAATTGATGAGAAAACTGAGTAGTTAGTCGCAGGTGGTAAAGTCGCAAACAGAAAGATAAAGTAGTTGGAAACAGCAAGCCTTGTTGTTCGCATTACAATATTAATATGGAGGAAATATGGCAGATGAAATAAATGTAAGTATAAACGAAGAAGGACAAGTGCAAGTATTTAAAAATGAGTATGGAACATTTTATTTGTATAACATTGATTATTTACCTAATGGTAAAGTACATGTAGAAAAAGCAGAACAAACAATTAGATTTCACATGAATAAATTAAATAAAGGAGCTAAAACAACCGATGGAATATAATTCTGATTTTCAATACGATTTAAAGTTTGGCAAAGAAGGCGAAACTGAAATTGCTAAACTATTAAATAATTCTAAGATTGAAGTAAAACGTGATAAACAAACTAAACAAACTGGTAACGTATATATAGAATATGAATCAAGAGGTAAACCATCTGGTATTGCAACTACAAAAGCTGATAAGTGGGCATACATATTACAAGATGGCTGCATTCTTATTATTGATACAGAACTATTAAAAAAAGCATTACGATATCTAATTAAAGCTAGACTATGTGTAAAGGATATGCCTGGTGGCGATAACAATACATCGTTAGGTGTATTAGTAGGAGTAGAAAGACTAATGGAAGGATTAAGGAGTGTTAAATGAATGATAATAAAAAAATAGATTATGGAACTTATGGAACAAGAATTTATCCTATAGGAGATAGATGTAAAAATCTAACTGAAAAACAAATAGAAAAATTGTTTAGTCAGCAAGTTGCAAAAAATAGAAAAGTTAAATATTTAAAATCTATAAATTCTGTTGCTGTTTATTATAAACCAGAAGTAGAGTCTTAAAATGAATGAAGATAAAACTTGGAGTTTAATTAAAGAATATGAAGAAAATAAAAATAATATCATATTTAAAGATACATTTTCATTAAAACGCATTTTAAGTGATTTATCTAAAGAAAATGCGAAAATTGTAAAAAAAAGATTACGAAAATAGCCCTAGAAGGCTTTAAAAAAAACTTTGCGACCAAACATTCGATTAATTATTGTTGATGCGATATAGAGCGTATTTAATGCGAAAAGCGGGCTCAGTTGTCATTCTAATTCAGAGTTGCCACCTAAACTAGCTTCCATTTCCTGTTCTAGGCGTTTTTCCACTTCATCACGACTTTTTCCTATTTCTTGGCCAATTCTATGCAAAGGTATACCTGTTAAAAAGTCAAATGACATTGATGGAGACTTATAACTTCTATACGCATCTCGCATTAACCTACCACCTGGAACCCATGTTGCTGCTTGATATTTTACAAAGTTATCCCACTCTCCATTTAATAATGAACTTACTGGAGCCAATACAAATCTACTAATTGGAGGAGTTACTACCTGTAAAGGTGCTAACGAAGTATGTGGCCAAGCACTAAAGAATGCACGCTTTCTATCTTCTTTATCACCAAACAACCATTGTGCTGTATCTTGCATCCAAGACATAGGAGGAGATAAAGCATATTCAAACATAGTACCTACAAATATACTAGCTAAAGCCATAGACATTAAATCAGCAGTAGTTTGTCTATTGAATCTTTGTTGAGCGTCAGTATTCATCATCCATTTAGTATAAGATGCTTGTTTATACAAATTACGTCTTCTCTTAATGCTGTTCCAAGCATAAGGATGGAATCTAGTCATAACCCTACCTAATGAAGTATTAGAATAATTACTTCTAAAAGCAGAGTGGTAAATATACTGCGATGCTTCAATACCCTTACGAGCCATTTCAATAAGATATGGACTATCCCAACTCATCTTACCTTGGTCTATTAAAGGTTGCACTGTTTGTCTTGCATTTATATAATGTGCAATAGCAGCAGTTCTACGTAACATTCTTTCTGAATATTGCATAGGTTTAGCACCTATCTGGACAATACTTTCCCCCACGTTATATCGTTTTTGCAATTCATTAATAGTAAGTTTTAATGCTTTTTCTGATTCTACAGGATTTTCTGATAGTATTGGATTTTCTTTTTCCCATTTACCAAACCTTTTAGCTAATGCTTCTGCAAAACGCTTAGGCTGCCCTTTTTGTAAAGTACTTGTTAAGCCTACTTCTTCAAGGTACATACCTTCTAACAAACCTCTTTGTACAAAAATACGTTCTACGTCTTTCATGTTTCTAACTTTTTCTAATCTAACTTGTCTTGTTATAGGGTCTATTACTTCATATGTAGCATTACCAAATATTTCTAATACATAATCTTCACTTAATGATTTTCTAAATATATCACCGCCAACATCAGCATAAATATTTGTACCACCACCAAAATAATTAGCTATCATTGTTTTAGGGTGAAACAGCAATGACATTAATTCATATCTACCTTCAAACGTACTAAATGCATTTAATTTTTGTGCTGTTGCCATTCTACGTTGAGCTTCATTCATAACAACTTTTTCACCAGTTATAGGGTCTGTTTTACTACCAAGGTCTTTAAAAAATGCAAACTCGCCTTCTTTCATTCCCATTGCTTCACCAAATTTTTCTTCAATACGTCTAACAAAGTTTACTGCAGCTTCATCACTAAACACGTGAAATGCTGTTCCATAACGTTTAATTTTATTAATATTCTCTTCTTTGGCTAAGTTTTTTGCCTCTCTCATTCTAGCTTTATCCATAGCTTTTATTAATTCAGGCCCCTCTAGTCCGCTTTTAATAGCATCATTTACATTCACATTTATATTATCATTTACTTTTCTTATAAATTCTTTTTCGAGGTAAGATAATTTCCTGTTAAGATTTTTCGTTAAATTATTTTCTTTTAAATCAGCTTTTATATACTCTTGTAACAGTTTGTATTCACTTTTTCTGAATCCGTCTATGTTTAAATCTACAAAACTATCTATGCCTAGTTTAGTATTTAGACTTCTTCTCATGTAAGAACCCCAGGTATTTGTATGCTCTATATCATTCATTGCATTCTTTCTAATGAATCTATCAATATACATAGTACCTCTTATACTACTAAACGTATCTGTATAAGCTTTAACAAATTGAGAAGTATACTGGTCTAATGCTTTTCCTGTTTTTTCATATCCTAGCAAAACATGCTCACTTCTGTTTTTGTATGAACTATTAGTAAATGCAGCAGGAAATGTTTTATTATTAAACATAACTAAACGTTCACTCATTCCTGTATCTGTGTATGATTTTACAGATTGCATGTGCGTTTTATCTGTAATAAACTCTTGTAAAGACTTTTTCTGAAATTCGCCTAAATTTCTTTTATTCTCTGGCGTTGCCAACCACTCTACTTTAGTATCAGGCATAAACGCTTTAAAGCCACGTTGTTTAATCTCTTTTATATGTTCAGCAGCTAAATATTGTACATGATTTTCTGTATTTTTTGAGTTACCTCTAACATTACCATTACCTATATGTGGCCAGTAATTACTTACTTCACCCTTGCTGTTTACAATCTTGTTAATTGGCTGAAAAGGATTTTCTCTTTGGAATTTATTTAAATAAGCTTTTGCTGAATTAGGTATTTCTTTTTTTGATTCTATTAAGTCTTGTATGTTTAACCCTGTTTTTTTATTTACCATTTCTCTAATAGCATATTGATGTAATATATAATTTAATTCATTGAAGCCTACCATATTTGCTGCTGTACTATCGATAGTTCTAGACTTGTCTAATACTTCTCTAAAACGTTTAAATATTTTACCATCACTAATAAAACCAGAACTGTGAGTAATTCTATCTATAACATCTTGTTTCAATCTCCAACTTTTACCTTTTTGTTCCATACCTCTTTCATTAAACTCTTTAAACCACTCTAAGTATGTATCATTTGCTTTATTTAATTCAGTAATATATTCACGAACTGTTACTGTTTTTAAATCGCCAGGTTTTTTAGAATCTTTTATAACTAGTTTATTGTTTGTAACTATTTCTATTTCTTTTAATTCTGCTTGTGCTCTTTCAAAACTTCTATCAAAATACTCAGTACTAAACCTGTCATACTTTACATTAGTATCTGGATATCCAGCTTCTCTATACTCTGTAGCTATAGTATCTAACTCTAAATCAAATTTAATAACATTTTTATCCCCAGAGTTTTTAAAGTCGTAAATAGCAGATTTTCTTTTTTCGTTGAAATCTTGTATAGAAGCAGCAAGACGTTTACCATGGTCGATTACATCTACGTTTAACTCTATAGTATTAGTAGGGGTAATAACACTTTTTAAATTAGTTTTACCGCTTACTCTATCGTAAATAGGTACATTGTCTTTTTGATATGACAACATTTCTCTTTTCTGTAATTGATATAAACCAATACTATTGTAAAAAGCATAATGAACCCAAGAATTAAACGGTGATTTCTTTCTAGCTTTTTCAACTGCTACTCTATCAGTAGCATCTACACCCTGTATTTTTTCAAACAATTTAATTTTGCTTGTAAGTCTACTATCAGTATCTGTGTAAATATCTTTTACCATTCTAGTAAATGCTTCAAATTCTAATGGAGTTATTTGACCAAATTCTACTCCCAATCTTGCTTTACCTTCTACGCCAATAGCACTCATAAATTCTGCTACATTACCTTCTAAGTCTATTAATAACTTAGGATTTTTATCTATTAATTTTTCCCAAGTTTTTAATAATTCTTTTTGAAATGGAGTTATTAATGCTACGTCACCTTTTTTAAATGGACTCTTTTTAAAATCTAATACATCTACGAAATCTTGAGGATTTTGCATATAATTAGCTTGTTCTTTAGGTGTTTTATTAGCAAGCTTTGATAAAATACTTCTTTCGGCTAACTCTTTAAACCCTGCTTGAGATTCTGTTTCTCTAAGTATTTTTATCATATCTTCTAGTTCTGTTTTTTCAAACAATATTGATTGCTGATTTACATCTTTCTTTTCTGATGATTTTACTATTCTACCATCCAATGTTGCTGTTACTAGCTCTGTAACCTCACTTGTTTTTCTTGTGTCTCTTTTAGGTTGAGGCGGTTCTATAGCATTTTTTAAAGTAGTATTGCGTCGTACTTTAGGGAGCTCAATCTTTACCTGTACAGACTCTTGATTTACTGTTGTACCAGCATCAAATATATCACGTATTTCTTGCATCAATTCTCTTTTATGTTGTAAAGGTATAGACTCTCTTCTAAACAAGCCTTGTCTGTAAAATCCTTGACCTGTTGTGTACATATTAAAGGTATTAATTTTACTATATAATTCTGCAGTATTATTTTTATCAAACTCTTTCTTTGCTGCTTCAATATTATTTTTTGCATATTTTTGTAAATTTAACAAATTACTTTTTAGATTTTGTAAAGAATAACGTTGTTCTAATTTTTCTATATCATTAATTTTTTCGTTTAATTCTTTTGCACCTTTTTCTGTAGAAGCTTTAAATTTGTTTATTTTAATAAATTCTTCTTTTACAGATTTTAAATACTCTTCCCTATTTCTGTTTTCTGGTCTAGGTAAAATATCAGATAATAATGTTTTACTTAAAACATTACTTAATAATTCTTGTTGCTCTGGTTTTAGTTTTGTAGAGCCAATAAATTCTAATGCATTTTTTCTGTAATTTGTAATTACTTGGTCTCCATCCATTCTTTTAATAAATCCTCTTGCAGCTAAATAATCATTTAATTTAAAATCATAACTAAATGTTAACATTTCATTTATTTTTGCATCTATAAGTTTTGTTTCTATTCCAGTGTTAAACAGTTGAGTTCTTAATTCATTGTATCTAACAGCTAAATTATTTAAAGCAGCAACACTAACTAATTGTTGTAAAACGTGTCCCTCTTGATTGCCAAGATTAACTTTAAATCCTTCATTTGTTTTTGTATTAACTTCAGAAGCCATTTTATCCCAAAGAGTTTTTAATTCTTTTACAGACATTTTAGAAACATCTTTATCAGCTCCTGCTATTTTATCAAAATATAATTCATTTAAAAGTAAATCATTAGATAGTAAACCTTGTTTTTTCAAATGATTATAAAAGTGAGTTTTTTTAACTTTAGCATGAGCTTTACCTAAATTTATAATAGTAGTTTTATACTGACTTTCTGGTATAACTCTTATATCTACTGATACACCATCATATCCAGTAGACTCAAAAGGTTCTGCTATAACTTTAGCTATATCTAACATATGATTGTTAAATACTTCGCTACCTTCTCTATCTCTAGAAAATGATTCAAAGAAATTACTTGCCGCTTTTCCGAGTTCATTGTACATAACTTTTTTACCTGTAGTTCCGTATCCTTTGGTTAAAGCTCTATTGAAGTCGTACATAGATTTTAAATTACCGCTTAAATCTTTTTGTATAGATTGCGTAGAATTATTTTTTAAACTTTTTATTAAATCGTTAATTGTAAAAGTTTCCATTGTTGTTATTTTATTTATAGGGTCTTCCGAAGAAACTGTAAATTCTTTTGTTTTAGGATTATAATCTTCTATAATTCTATTATTTGTGATACGTTGAATCCCTGCTATACCTGTTGCTACAGAATCAAAATAGTCGTTATATTTTTTAACTTGACCTTTTTGCATTTGTTCATGTCTTTTTTTCATTTCTTCTAATAAGTCTAATCTTCGTTGTTCTAAAGCTGGTTCTTTTTGTTTTGGCCCTAATATAAAATCAGCATCTCCCCTTGCTCTTACGTACTCTTCAAAAGTTAATTGGCTGGTATTTTTTAATCGTTCTTTTATAAATTGTTCTTTATTTTGTGATTCTGTTAGTACTTTATTAATACCATTTACTTTACCAGTAATAGTAGAAGTTAAAAGTTGTTCCTTTAATCTAACGCCAACATTTTTTTCTGGTTTTCCATTAACAGATAATGTATCATAAAGTTTTCCTGTTCCATTTTTAAATTTAGACCAATGTACTAAACCACTAAAAAATCCACCGTCATAGCGTGGCCAATTAACTTTTCTATTTGTAGAAATGTCAAAAAGCTCAAAATGTCTTGTTAGCATATTATCAAATTTATACTGTACAGGAGGATTAACAGAATTTTTACTACCATCTAAATCTAAATTCAAAGATATATCGGATTCATATTTGTCAAAAAAGTTTAAATGCTCTTCTAAGGTTTTAAGTGTTAATTTTTTACCAGTTCCTGGTTCTGTTACTTTAGCATCTGCTAATCTTATTACTATATCTTTAGATTTATTAATTGGAAACTGACCATTGCTGTCTTTAATAAAGGTAAATAAATCATTTATATGTTTATTAAAATTTGTACTTGTACCAATATTACTAGCAGCTGTATAATTATTTGCTCCTTGTCTAAGCACTTTAGAAGGATTAGTCATATCAGCAACATTGCTAGCACTCAAATTTCTTTTATAACCCCATTCAGAAAAAGCATTAACGTCTGTTTTGTCTATAGGTTTAACATTAGGGTCTACTTTTTTAGGTTTAAATGCTGATGCAAAATTTTTATCTAAACCGTGATACACAGCAACAGCATCCCCATCAGTATCAGCACCACCTAAACGCTCCATATTACGTGGAGTTACATGTACTCCTTTACCAGGTTGTCCACTAAAACCAGCAAATGTTAAATTTAATACACCCTCTCTATTACCAACAGGACTACGATTCATTACAAAGTTTTCCATAACAGCTTGTAGTAAATCTCTTGTTTTAGAATCTTTTGTATTATTAAACTCTGTTAATATTTTTTGCAACTCTACTTCTTTACCGCCAAATACTTTACGTAACTGTCCAAACACTTTAATTTTATCTGTTTTATGTCCATCGTTTAACATAAAAGTATCATTGGCTAATCCCATATTTCTTAATTTTTTCCACAAAGCAGCATCTTGACTTTGTAATCTAGGGTAAGAAAAACCACTTGGTACTCTTAGATTGGTTAATCTATTTCTTGCATAATTAGTAATAGATTGCTCTATATAACGTTTATTTCCATGCATAATTAATGCTAAAGCCTCATAGTTTACTTGACTTAGTAATTCGTTAATACTATCTAAAGCTTTTAAGTCGCTATGAATTTCTTTATTACCACGTTCGCCAATGTTTAAATATTCTTTTTCACCATATATAGACTTTAAAATACTTCTACCCAACTTACTATCTACGTGATTATTTAAAACGTCAATAACTTCAGATAGGTCTAAATCGTTAATTCTTACTTTTTTACCATTAATAGTATCAAAATCATAACCATTTTTCTTAATAGCATCTTTGTATTTTTTCATATAACTTTTACTTCCAGAAATACTATCAGCAATCATTTTTCTATGTGCTGCTATAAATTTAGGAGAAGATAATGCATTTCTAATATCTGCCGCACCTAAATGCATTTGTATTGCATCTCTGTTAGGAACTTCTATTTCTGATGTAATAATTCTAATATGTTCTGGCTCTATTTCTATAACTTCTGGTTTTACTTTTTCTGTAAATTTGCCAGTTTTTTCATTGTATACTAATTCACCTATTTGATGCCTAGAGTTAGTTTTAGCTGATGATTCATATACAATTCCATCATAACCTTTATCTAAAGCGTATTGTTCTAATTCTTTACTTGCATGACGCTCTGCTTGTTTAAATATTGTTAAACCTCTATCGTTTGCAAAATCAGCAGGTTTTTGTATAATAGCTTTAACATAATTTTCATCGTTCTTTTTACCTCTAGCTTTTTGTAATGCATTTCTCCAACCACCTACCCAATGCATAGCACCGTCAGTAGTCATTTCACCTTTGCTGCTAAAGTTATCTTTAATAACAATTAATTTAAGCTTTCTACCTTGTAAGTAATCATTTACTAGTTCTCTATCTACAGTACGACCACCATGAAATGTTTTGCTGTATTTTACAAAATCAATAACGTTTTTATATAACATGTTAGAGTTAAGTTGCTTACCGCCTTTAAAATAACCATGATGCCTAGAAAACGCATCTGTCCATTGTTTGTAAGTAACTTTTGATAAATCGGCTGGCAACATACCAGCATCTTGTAATAAATATGTAGTTCTTGATATTTTTTCTTTATAATAAAGCTCTGGTGTTTTATGATAAGGACTTTCGTAAACAGGTATATTTTCTTTAATTCCATCTATCATTAATAATTTATCTGTTCTTTTACCATTAACGCTTTTCATGCTAGAAGTGCTTGCATATACATGCTCTAATGCTTTACCAGGACCACCATATAGCTGTCCACCGCCATCGTTCATAAATCTATCTAACAATTTCTTTTCAAATGTTAACTCTACTAAAGGTCTTGTTACAAAAGAATGATTACTAGAATGCTGATAGTAAATAAATTTACCATATTGTTCTTGTAAATGAGCACTTAATTGCTCTAAACTTCTTACACCAACAGCTTGCTGTAAACTATTAGTTCTTTCTACGGTACCATCCATTATATCGTTTTTTAAATGTAAAATAACTTCAAAATTACTATCTTTTTTAAGTCTATTATGAAAAGTACCAGTACTATGAATATCAAGACTTTCTCCGTTAGAACCTTCTTTAGGAGTGTCTTTAATTTCTTTCACAAAATCTGTAACATTTAATTTTATTGGTTTGCCTGTTTTTTTGTTTGTAGCAGTTATGTTTTTATCGATTTGATTGACTACAAACATATGAGTATTTTGCTTAGTAGTACCTGATGCATTAAAATATATTTCAGCTAATTGATTTTCACTAAATTGATTTTTATAAAATGTTTTAGCAAATGAATTAAATTCTGACTGATTGTTTGCTGTTTGTGCTGCTTTTTTTAACTGATATGTTTGGTCTAACGTTTTCCAATCAGTTCCTTGCTTATCGTTAAGCTTAGCTACAATGTCATATACTGGGTCATTACCAGGTACAATTATTTCTGCTTCTATATCTATTTCTCTATCAAACTCTAATCCCATTTGATTAGGGTCTTTAGCAATCTTTTGTGCAGCAGTATATGTATCTGCTGGTATATCATTTGTTTTAATACTTTGTATTCTAGCAGCAGTACCTACTTTCTTATTCATAGATAATGCATCAAAAACAGCATCTTGCGTTACCTCAGTACCTTTAGATTTAGCATCTAGTTCTTTTAACTGTTGTTTTCTGTACTCTATACCTGCTTGGTCATTTTTTCCACGCAATGCATCATATTCTTGCCTAATTAATTCTCTGCTATTTTCTCTTTGAGCTTTACTATCTTTGCTTACATCAAAATCTAATTCACTGGTTTTTTTTCTAGTATGTATATGCCTAAATACAAGTTTGCCTTTTAAAGATTTTGAATCATAAATATCTAATTGTTGTTTTAATACGTTTATTTTTTCTCTGTTTGCAGGAGTGTCGCTAAGCTTTAATTGTTTTTCAAATTTTTTTATACTATCTGTAATATCTTTTCTTGTAAGTTTTTTTCCTTTACTGTCAATAATAAAATCTTCTTTTTCTATTTCTCCAATTCTTTCTGAATCTTTTACAACTTTTTCTAAATGCTTTTTAAGATTTTCATTTAATGTTTCCATTTCTTTTTTATTCAATGAATCTATTTCTCTACCAGCTAATTCTTTAGAAACTTCTGCAGGTATTTTATAATCAGGTTTATATAAATTTTCTGTAATATATCTACCTTTATTTATTGTATGTATTTGACCTTCTTGGTTTATTATACGTACATTACCATTTTTAAATACTTTATGTACTCCTACTGTTTCTACTTGACCAGTATTAGTAAATATGTCTATAGTCTCACCAACTTTTAACGTAGTCGTGTCTATATCATCTAATCGTTCTTTACGTGCTACAGTGTCTGCAAGCTCTGTTTCATACTTTTGTTGCATTTTTTCTGCAGCTTCTTTATTTGCTTCTGCTAATAATTGATTACGATTACGACCTTCTAAAATTTCTTTACGCTCTGCTTCTGGCATTTTTTCTAGCTTAGCTCTTGTTATTTCTATAACTAAATTAGAAAATTCACTACCTTCTTGATATGTAGTGTTTTGTGTATTTTCAAATATTTCTGCTTCTCTTTGTTTTGCATAACGTTTAGCAGCAGGGCTAAAGTCTTTCCAAGCTGATAGTTGCTCAACTTGACCCATAGGTACATTTTGTTTTTCAATAGTTCCATCTTTTTTTAATTCTGTAATAACTGGTTTCCATATTTTATGACCTTCTGCTTGTAGTGCTTTGTTTACTTCTACTTCATATCTAGGTCTACCAGATGCTCCAAAGAAAAACCCTAATAAATATTCATATACTTGGTCTGCAGTAGGTGCTTCTTGTACAGTCATAGGTATCCCTGTAAAAGCAGAGCCTGCTATACCTCTTGTTACCATATTTGTTAACTCTGCTTGACCAGGAGTTAATCCACGACCTTGTTTCATAGCTTCTACTAATTTTATAGCTACATCATTTACTTTTTTATATCCTGTTGCTTGCAAAGCAGCATTTCCAGAAGCAAACAAGTCACCTATTTTTAAGTAATTTGCAATACCACCAAAAGCTGCACCCGCATAAGCTCCATGCAACGTTGCTTCTCTTACAGCTTCCCAATCTCCTGCTACTGCTGCTTTACGTGAAGATATAGCCATAGCAGCACCTAAGTGAGCTCCTTGCTTTACCATGTCAATCATACTATCGGGCATTTTTTGTGCAATAAAACTATTCTTAATAAACTCAGATTTACCTATAGCTGCTTCTGCATTATCTACAAAAAAGTCAGCTACACGCATAGGAACAGAACGTAACTGAAACTTTGTTATCTCTTCTTTACCTACTTTTTCAGTTACTTTTTTTGTTAATTGTGGTATATATTTAGCACCTATATTGCCTAATCCTTTTTCTACAGATTGTGCTGCTTGAGCTCTTACTAAATTAATACCCTTTAATGCACCACGTTTTGCTAATGGTGCTGTACCGAAAGATAATACACCAGCAATAATATCAGGTGCAAAACCTACTAAGTGTCCCATTTTATTTAATAAAGCTTCTGTTTCGGTTTTAGGGTCATCGGCATATCCAAAAGTAGTAAACCCTTCTATAGTTCCAGAAACAAATTGATTTATAGCAGATACTATTGCATTTTCATCGTCTTCTAAATTACGTTTAAAAGGTACATCGAAACGTTTAGCTACTTTTTCTAATTCATCTACTTGGTCCATGTGGAAAGAAGCAGAATCTTGGTCGTATAACTGCAACGATTGCTGTGCAAACTTTTGGTCATCTATTAAACCTTTTTCGTTTAACGTTTTTAAATAATTAAATCTATTGTTCATATTATTTATTTAAAAAATTAGAAGCTTGATTTACTATGTCTAAATATCTATTGTACAAACTTAACTCTTGTTCAGTACCTTTCTTTTGCATTTGTTCTTTTACAAACGGGTCATTTAAATCTATTTGCAACTCGTTAACTAACGTAGTTAAAGAAGATTTTAATATACCATCAGTACCTAAACCTTGTTTTTCAATTTTTTCTAATTGATTCTTTTTTGCCATAATTTCAGTAATTTGCGGAGATGCTGTTTCAAATATATTTTCAGGTTTAAACTTTTTACCTAAACCTAAAAATCGTAATTGCTGACCAGGTTTTACATCCCTAAGACCAAAGATACCTGCTTTACTCTCAAATTGCGGTAGCTCTGCTAAAGAAAGTGCTGCCATTTCTTGCATTTCTGGACTAGCTAATTCTGTAGCTTGTCTTTCCTTTTCAGCTTCTTGTACCATTTTTAACTTAGCACCTTCATAACCTAGTAAAGTTCCATATTTTTGTTCTGCTAAAGCTGCTTGCATTTTTAATCTTCCCATCATGCTTTCAGCATCAAGTAATGCATCTTTTTGTACATCAGCTTGTATTTCTAGTTTTTTTCTATAAGCATCTAAACCCGTAGGTTCTCCTAATTGTTGCAACTCTCTTCTTAGTAATGAAAACGCTTTTACTCTTTCTGCTAATAAATCTGGCATATTATCCCCCTATACGTATTTAAGTGTGTTAACATCGCCTATGCTTACTTCTGTTGAAGGTATGCCTTGTTTCGCATAGTCTGCTCTTATTCTATCAATATTAATCTGTTGTTTATTTAATTCACTTGCTAATGCATTTTGTGTAGACATTAAACGTTGTGAACTTCCTATATTTATTCCTTGCAATCTACTTCCTAATAGTCCGCCCATTGTCTCTCTACGTACATCTGCACCACCATATGCTAATCCTGTTTGTCCGCCTTGCTGTAATTGCATAGCAGCATTTTCATATATTTGCTGACCTGCTACATTACCTTGAGCTCTGTATAAATCTGCTGTACGTTCATACTCAGCCATCATACCAGGTATATCTTCTTGTATAACATCAATTCTTTCTCCCATTTCAGCTTTTAATCTTTTTCTTCGTGCTTTTTCTGCTTTTCTTGCACTAAAATAACTAAATCCACCTATAACAACTGCTGCTGCTGTAAGATAAGGGTTAGCCTTTGCAAATTGTCCTACTGTTTTCCAATCAGCCATTATTCTACCTCTTTGTTTTTTTCTTTTCTTAAGTTAAAACCATAGTACATAACTTGGTCTAATCCAAAACCCATCCCTACTTCATCGGATAATACTTGATTAGCTTGTTGCATTTCAGGTAATTCTGATTTAGGTATAATTCCAGAACCATAGTTTGTTAAATAATTATCTCCGTCTTCTTCAAGAATTCCTTTTCCCGTTGGCTCTTTTTTACTCATATCTTCCTCCTTATATACTTCTCCAAAAATTTCGTTTGCTCTTTTTATAGTAGCTTCGTCTGGTGCAGTATGATGCAATTTATAATAAGCCTCCATTGAACCTTTTTTGTCACCTTGCATAACTTTAATCATATATTGGTCGCTACCATCTTTTTCTAACATATCTGCCATAAACAATAATTGTTGTTGTTCAGGAGAAAGTTTGCTTGCATCTTTATGCTGTCTTAACTCTTTACCCCAGTCTTGTTTACCTATTCTTCGTTCAAGTCTATTTAATGCTGGCACTACAGAACCTGCAACAAATTGAAATCCACCTTTTGCTGAAGTAGCTTCTTTACCTTCTTGTGGTATATTAACAGCTTTATAGTCTCCACTGCTTTCCATTTCTAAAACAGTAGGCATAAATACATTTTTTAAATTAAATGTAGCAGATTTTTTATCTTTTATATCTAATCTGTCTAAATGAAAATTTATCAATTTTTGCATATCATCCATTATTGCCTCTCTCTTTTTTCTCCTGTTATAGGGTCTGTTTCATAAAAAGTATTTCTTAAATAATTAACACCAGACATAAACATTCCACCTATATTTATTTTACCTTCTGGGAAATAATTTTTATTTTCTATATCATTAATCATTGTAGCTGCATTTTTTAATCCTTGTAGATTAATTTGCAACTCATCTTCGCTTCTTACTCTTGCAAAAGCACCTTGAATATTACTCTTACGCATTCTTTCGTCTGTAGAAGTAACCTTGCCTGTTATAGGGTCTACATAAGTACGCATACTACTTGGAACTGTAGGGCTATCAACACTCATATCAAAACCAGTAGTACCAAATCTACCCATGCTTACTGCGGGTTTATATTGACCAGTAACAGCATCCATTTCATAGTCTACGCCTTCCATGTATCCACTACCTAATTGTTCTCTTGCCACGCCTTCCGTTATATTACCCATAGAAACTGCACTTTGAATAGCAGTATCTCCTTCGGGACCAATAGGACTTTCCCCTCTAATGCCTTCCATGAAATCATCAAACTTTGGTTTTATATTCATTACAGTATTCATTGTACCTGCTATTTCTGTTCCTAATTTCATTGATTGTGTTATAGGGTCATAAAAAGCTGCTTCTTGCTGTTCTGCAGCTTCCATCAATGAAGATATACCGCTACGATATACTTCTACGTCACCTTCTCTAATAGCCATTATGCTTTCTCCATTTCTACTTTATACCATTGTCCATCTACTTTATGATATAAAAACACTTGAGTTCCTTCTTTAACAATCTTTCTGCTACCTTGTGCACCCATACCATTTGATGGTTTTTCAGTAGTAACTTGAACAGCAGGTTCCATTTGTTGCTGAACTTCATTTTTTATATCGTCTAATTCTTTTCTAATATCTGACACTTCATCTATCATTTTACACTCTTTTCTCTAAATATAATTTGTATATCATTAACCTCAAAATCAGTAGCTACATCAGACCCAGAAAAACGTAATCCAAACCCTTTAATTCGGTCAAACCTTTTTTTATCGACAAATTCAGTCTTGGCTTTACGAATTGGTATATGTAGGGTTTTAAAACTTGTTTCAGAATTACCATCTAATGCAGCTAAAAGCTCTTCCTCTCCATCGTTTCTAAATCCGTATACTTCTACACCATCACCATTTTTATAGCTCAAATACACGCTTATAATCTTTTTATCGACACTTGGCTTGCCAAAAGTATATTCTTTCGTTTTAAAGGCTATTTCGTCGATATTAGAGCTATCTAATTGACTTGGTGCTATGTTATACTTGCGTAATTCAACATTTGTACTATCATATTTCTCAAAAAACACTAATTCACCAGCATTTGTAGTTACGATATTAGTAATATCATTTGTAGCAGCACCTTTACTTCTAAAGTATAATGCTGTTGCTTTCATGTCAAATGCTAATATTTTTTGATTTTTATTAATAATTAAAATAGTTTTTTCTTCTGGGTCAAACCCTATAACATTGTTTACATTATAATAATTATCCCAAACAACACGTTGTTGTCCGTTTCTATCTAATAATAGGTCTCTTACTTGTTTACCATCGTATAAATAAAATCCAAATTTATTAAACCAAGCAATAAATCCTTCACCTCTCAATACGTGATAATCTCTTTCACAACCTTTGTATTCTAGTGTTGCTTCTAAAAATTCAATATCTCTTGCAATATTTATAATGTATAAATGATTACGTTTAAACTCTAATAACTTGCTACCTAACGACTCTAATGCTACAATGTCATCACCGTCATTAATTTCTACATCAATTCTATTTTCAAAAGTAAATGTATCAAATGCATTTAAGTTAGATTTAAATATCGTATCATTAGCACGCTTTAAATCTTTTGTAATAGGGTCAGTATAACTAACATTACCAATGTATAGCCTACGATTTGCAACAGTGCTTGTTTTATAACCAGTACCATATGCACCCATAATATATGTTTCTACATCAATGTAAGGCTCTGCTGATATATTTTCTGGCTTATCTTTTAAATCTATATTACCCAATATAATATGTGCATCGGAAATAGTTCCTGCTACTCCATATAATAATGACTGAGTTGTTTGTGGATAAACATAAATAGACTTACCAGTTGTAGTATGTATTACTGGGTCTGCATTATAATATTCATCTCCACCAGCATATCTAACACCTTTTCTAAAATCTATTTCAAACAATAAATATTTAATTTTGTTTTTATTATAGTCTTCTCCAGGAGACGTTTGAGTAGAGTCATCTAAACTGTAATTAGACTTTACTTCACTGTAATAAAGTTTTACACTTTTAATATTTGATTTATTAGGTACTTTACCCCATATACTTGCATGTATAGATTGATTTACCTTACTGCTTTCAAGCCTAGTTTCAAATTTTAATAGACTACGTTGATTGTCTAAATAAACTACTTCACTAAATATATTTACCAAACTATCTGTGCTTGTAAAAAATGTTCCAGAATCATCATCTGGTAAAATATCAGTATTGTCATATGGTCTTGTTCCAACCCAAAATGCTATATTAATAGCACCTCTAGATGAATCTATTCCTACTCCATCAACTACATAAAAAGAATTACTTCCGCTTTGCGTTACAGGTACACTATGCACTTCACCCCATCCTGTGTAATGCACAAACTCTATATCTCCTCCAACTTGAGCTCCGTTACCAGTAGCAGGAGTTCCCCAAACATTAAAATCTACTGTTAAAATATTTGAAACTGTATCAACAGATACCACATGCAAATATTCGCCATTAGATAACAGCAAATCGCCTGATTTAAAAATACTAGCATCAGCAACACTAAATTGATTGTTATTTTCATTCATAGATGTAATATCTTGTCCAGAGTCTGTAGAGAGGTAAGTAGTGCCTGTATTTAAATTCCATACTTTTACTTCATTTTCTGTTACCTCTGGTAGTTCTGTATCTAATTTTTTCCAACCTATTTCTGATTGCAGTAAGTCATAATCACTAGAAGCTTTTAACACTTTTGAGCCTGAAGCATATATAGACATACCACCAAAAGCATTAAATTGTATTTCAGTAGTAGTAACACCTGTTAAGGTTACTGGATTGCTTGTAAATGTAAAATTACCAGAAGTGTATTCAAACTTTACAATATCTCCAACAGCAAAGTCACTACTTTCATCGGTGCTAGTTGTTTCTGCTGATGTAGAAAATTCTATTACGCTTGTTTCAAGAGTAAATCCAGTATCTTCAAATAATGAACTGCTAGTATCAGCACCCATATAATAATTCTCATTTACATATTGTAATTTTATAGGTTTGTTTGTTTCTGTAAAATCTTTAGGTGTAATTCTTACAGTTCCATCAACGGCATTATAATCTACCTCAGACCAAGTGTCTCCATAGGTTATATCTGTTCTAGATGAATAAGTAAGTTTGTTAGTCACAGTGCCATTTACAGTTTTATTTAACTCAAACGGTTTTACTATCGGTGCATTGCTTGTACCTGAATCAGTGTTAACAAATAATATTTCATTATTTTCAACGACTCCACTTGTATCATCAATGTCATAGTCTGCGTTAAAATGAAATACACCATTTCCATATTTTACTCCTGTTGCAGTATCTGCTGTTATACTGGTAGTAAAATCATTTACAGCTCCCATAACTTTTAACTTACCAGGAGTTTCTATAGATAAACTATCTAAGTCTTGAAATTGATTATCTTCAATATCACGAGAATTAGTCTTGCTGTTTAATCCGCCACTATAATTTGATATGTTTAATATTCCCTTTGCCACGAAGGTTTATCCTTTTTGTTTTTTTACTACTTAAATTAAACTTTCTTCTAGTAGAGTTCATAGATACACCAGTAGATGATTTGGATACGTCTTTACTTGTTACCATCTATCATCTCTCCCCATAAGGTTGTTTTACCATCAGTTATCTCTACTACTTCTACTTTAAACTCACCATTGTCAAACCAATCAACAATAGCAAATGCGTGACCCCAGTTATGTAATCTACCCTTTAACCACTTGTTATTCTCGTGTGACATATCTTTTAAACATCCCATAGACCAAGCACCAATGTTACCATCAAACTTTGTCATAGTATGTCGTTGTAT
>Ga0222715_10001314_pt1 | contig 23877 bp, 24 predicted proteins | sample C33_9DmetaG_FD_165056 | JGI IMG/M metagenome (GOLD analysis project Ga0222715, IMG submission 165056) | Estuarine water microbial communities from San Francisco Bay, California, United States - C33_9D | ecosystem: Environmental > Aquatic > Marine > Unclassified | place: USA: California...
AATCTGCTAACGCCGCCAGTTCAACTAGTGGGGCAGGCTCGGCGTGTACGCGCTCGTCTTTTTCTAATAGATCGCGTATAATCTGTTTTGCCTCGTCTAAATCTGAGCCATAATCAATGCCAAAGGTCCATTCTTGACGACGCGTTGGCTGTGCACTGTAGTTGATTAGGCTTCCATTACTCAATCCGCCGTTTGGAATGACCACTTGTTTATTATCCGTAGTAGTTAATACCGTTACAAAGATTTGTATGCTCTGAACAGTGCCAGAATAGCCTTGGGCCTCAATAAAATCACCCACTTTAAAGGGCTTAAACATTAGAATCATCGCGCCCCCTGCAAAATTCTGCAAAGTTCCACTCAACGCCATACCAATGGCCAATCCAGCAGAGGCAAGAACAGCAACAATAGAAGTCGTGGCAACGCCGAGCTGATTGATGGTCGCAATGATCACCATAGCTTGCAGACCAATCTTTACCAATGATTGCAAGAAGGTGGTCAAAGACGGATCTACTTCACGTAATTGTAGTGCTTTGTTCAGCGCACGCATCATCAATTTGACCACGCGCATCCCTATCCAAAAAATCAGCAATGCAAAGACCACATGCTTGGCCCAGCCTAAAATGCTGTTTTGAATGGTTTCCATGGGTATTCCTAAAATCTCTTCCATGATTATTTTTTTCTTTGGGCGGTATAATCAAGAACGAGTGCTAAAGCATCGCGTTCTTCGGTTTGAGGAAAGTTAAAGAGAATCTCTTTGGCTTGATCGATGTGCTCGAGCATTTTACCACGAGCGTACTCTAGGCCACCTGATTGTCTTACAAAGTCCACCACTTCTTGAACTTTCTTAGGTCGGTCGTGGTGTTTTTTAATGGTCTTAATGATGTGCTGACGCTTTTTCGGTTCTGCCTCTTGCAAAGCCTTGATCAAAGGCAATGTCATTTTTTGTTCCTTGATATCAATTCCCGCCGGCTTTCCTGTCAAATTCACTCGTTCAAAATCGAAGAGGTCGTCTTTGATTTGGAAGGCTAGGCCCAAGTGTCTACCGAGCATTCGGAATTTTTGTACCTCTTCTTCAGAACCTCCGGCGCTTGCCGCACCAACCACACAACAGGTCTCCAACAAAGAAGCCGTCTTTTGTTGAATGATTTCGAAGTACACTTCTTCCGTAATGTCCAGTTTTCTTGCTTTCTCTATCTGCAACAATTCACCTTCAGACATGGCTTTTACTGCACCACTGACGTGCTCGAGCAAGGTATATTCTTTTGTTTCAACAGCCAATAACAACACTTTTGAAAGAAGGTAATCTCCAATGAGTACGGCAATTTTATTCTTCCACAGCGCATTGATCGAGAAGAACCCTCTGCGTTGGTCTGCATCATCCACAACATCATCGTGTACGAGGGTAGCCGTGTGCATAATTTCTACCAATGAGGCACCTACATAGGTGGCATCGGTGACATTGCCTTGAATCTTAGCGCTCAGGAAAACTAGAATGGGACGGAGTTGCTTACCCTTCCTTTTGACCATGTAGCGCATGACACGGTCAACTAGAGGAACATTTGAACTCAGGTGGGCACGGAAACGATCGTCGAAGGTCGACATCTCCTGCTTAATTGGCCGCTTGATAGTATCTAGGGTTCCCATTAGTTCCAACCTTTCTGTTTACAAATGTGCTCGTAGGCTTTTTGCACATTCAAGAAGCTTTCCTTCGCTGCCGCTTGAGCTTCAGCTCCAGCATCTACCAAACGATCGGGATGAAACTTCATCGCCATTTTCCTATAGGCTTTCTTTACCTCAGATTCTGCAGCATTGCTTGGCACTTCTAATACCTTAAACGCCCAATCTGCATCTTGGTTTTTATGGAACATCGCTTCAATGGAAGCAAAGTCATATGGATTGATGCGAAGATTGCGTGCAATACGTTTGATTTCGGCCAATTCCTGATCGTGCAAATGCCCATCTGCGAGACCGAGTTTAAAAAGGAAATGAATAAGCTGTAAACGAGTGGCGTGTGTCGTGAAACTGTTGATTTGTGCACAGACTTTAGTCAACGGTATAGGCTGATCTACTATTGTCTTGAAGACTTTAAAGCTTTCGTTGGCTCTTTCCTTGCCGAACATGCCTACGAACTGTTGGCGCACAAAGTCAAGTTCACTTTGCTCAACCTTTCCATCAGCTTTTATGACACGTGCGGCCAACACTAAAAGTGAAATATGAAAGTCACTAGGCGAACTCCCTTGCCTACTTTGCGTGTTCGGTTGATCCTCTCCGTGAACAAGGTCATGCACCATATTCCCAAAGGCCACTCCCAAAAGAGCACCAATAGGTCCACCTAGACTCCAGCCTAGACCACCTCCAAAAATTTGAAATAGGCGTTTCATTCGTAGATCAAAGATAATCTACGTCAAACACAATTAACCTCAAATAAGAGATTCTTAAACGACAATAACGGTGAAGGCAACAATGCCTGCGATGATCGCAATAACCAAGGCGATTTGGCCATACAACTGGCTCTTGGTCATTTTGGGTGCATTGCCACTTCTACCTGCTGTGGTATTCGTTGGCATAACGTAAAGGTTTTGTTCCTCACTAAGTTACAAAAAGCAAAATGTAAATCCAAGCCTCTTTACTTTTTAACTCACACAAGATGAACAACTTAAAGCCATAAAAAAACCCCGAGAAATCTCGGGGTTTGAATTAAAACTATCTGAATTTTTTATGATCCACAGGCAATGCATTCGTCTGGGTTATCAATCGAACAAGCAATTTTTTCTGCATCGGTCGGCGCATCATTCATTGAAGACATGGCTGCTTTCTGTGCCTTTACTCTTGCCTCAATATCCGCCTCGCTGGCCGGTACTGCAGAAGGAGTTTTATCTACTTTATCAGCAGTTGCGCCTTCACTTACGCCCGGCGTTACATTAGTTTGTGCATTTTTCTTCACGGTAAACTTAATGGCAGAAGTCGCAGGCTTAGAACGTAAGTAATACATCCCAGTCTTCAATCCTTTCTTCCATGCATAGAAGTGCATGGAGGTCAATTTACCCATGTTTGGAGCCTCCATGAAGAGGTTCAAGCTCTGGCTTTGATCGATGAACAATCCACGATCTGCTGCCATATCCAAAATATCACGCATTGAAATCTCCCAAACTGTCTTGTAGATGGCTTTAAGGTTTTCTGGAACACCTTCGATATTCGCGACAGATCCGTTTGAAGCCATTAGGGCATTCTTCATGTCTTCATTCCACAATCCAAGCTCAATCAAATCGTGCAACAAGTGCTTGTTTACAACAATGAACTCACCTGAAAGAACGCGACGAGTGTACACATTTGAAGTATATGGTTCGAAGCACTCATTATTTCCAAGAATCTGAGAGGTGGATGCTGTAGGCATCGGTGCCATCAATAATGAATTGCGGACACCATGCTTTTTAATTTCATCACGCAACGTAGACCAATCCCAACGACCACTCAATTCCTCGTCTTTTACACCCCAAAGATTGTGCTGGAATTTCCCTTCGGAAATAGGCGAGCCTTTGTACGTTTCATATGGTCCATCAGCAATAGCCTGATCTTTTGAAGAGGTCACCGCAGCGTAGTACATTGTTTCGAAGATTTCCTTGTTCAACGCTTTAGCTTCTTCAGAGTCGAAGGCCAAGCGCATTTTAATAAAGGCATCTGCAAGCCCTTGTACACCAAGACCTACAGGACGGTGACGCATATTTGAGTTTCTTGCTTCTACCACTGGGTAGTAGTTGCGATCGATTACCTTGTTCAAGTTCTTCGTCACCTTGTAGGTTACGTCAAATAGTTTCTGGTGGTCGAACTCACCTTGTTCTGTAACGAACATTGGCAATGCAATAGATGCAAGGTTACAAACCGCCACCTCGTCGGGAGAAGTATATTCGAGAATCTCCGTACACAAGTTTGATGAACGAATGGTACCCAAGTTTTGTTGGTTCGACTTCAGGTTAGCAGCATCCTTGTACAACATGTATGGCGTACCTGTCTCGATTTGACTCTCCATGATTTTAGACCATACCTCACGAGCTTTTACAGTACGACGTCCACGGCCTTCTTTTTCATATTTGGTGTAGAGTTTCACAAACTCATCACCGTGACAATCAAATAGACCTGGACATTCGTTTGGACACATCAACGTCCAATTTTCATTCGTCTCTACACGCTCCATGAATAAATCTGGAATCCACATGGCATAGAACAAATCGCGCGCACGCATTTCTTCTTTACCATGGTTCTTCTTCAAGTCGAGGAATTCGAAGATATCAGCGTGCCATGGCTCGACGTAAATGGCGAAAGACCCTTTGCGCTTACCACCACCTTGATCTACATAACGAGCCGTATCGTTATACACTCGAAGCATGGGAACAATACCATTTGAAGTACCGTTAGTACCGCCAATATATGACCCAGTAGCGCGGATGTTGTGGATGCTCAATCCAATACCACCAGCACTTTGAGAAATTTTCGCCGTTTGTTTCAATGTGTCATAGATACCGTCAATACTATCTTCCTTCATCGTCAACAAGAAACACGAAGACATTTGAGGCTTCGGCGTCCCTGCATTGAAAAGCGTAGGAGTAGCATGGGTCATGTACTTCTTGCTCATGAGCTCGTAGGTCTCAAGAGCACTTTCAAGATCGTCTTTGTGAATGCCTATACTCACCCGCATAAGCATGTGCTGAGGGCGCTCTACGATCTTACCATGCATGCGCAATAGGTAAGAACGCTCTAGTGTTTTAAATCCAAAGTAATCGTAACTAAAATCTCTGTCATAGATCAACTGAGAATCCAAATACTCCGCATTTTTCTGGATAATCTCATAAACGTCATCAGCAATCAGCGGTGCTGGCTTACCGGTTTCAGGATTAATGTATTCGTACAAATCCGTGACGGTTTCACTAAAGCTTTTCTTGGTGCTCTTGTGCAAGTTACTTACCGCGATACGAGCCGCAAGATTGGCATAATCCGGATGCTTGATGGTCATAGATGCAGCAGTCTCGGCCGCCAAGTTGTCAAGCTCAGCCGTGGTTACACCATCGTAAACCCCATCGATAACACGCTTTGCTACAGATACGGGATCAACATACTCGCTGAGGCCATAGCATAGTTTTTCAATTCTTGCAGTGATTTTATCAAACTTAACGGCTTCTTTGCGGCCATCTCTTTTTAATACGCGCATCATGGTTGTTCTCGGAGATTATTCAGTTACGGAAAATGTGTGGGGGTGTCTTAGAAATTCAAATCTGCAAATGCATCATCGATATTGTGACTACTCTGTTCTTCACCAACACCTGCTTTTTTGTATTCAGAGACACGCTTCTCAAAGAAGTTTGTTTTCCCTTCTAATGAGATCATATCCATGAAATCAAATGGGTTTGGTGTATTATAAACCTTTGGACAGTTCAAAGTTTCTAGGAGGTGATCAGTCACAAACTCGAGGTATTCAGACATTAACTTGGCATTCATACCGATGAGGTTCACCGGAAGTGATTCCGTGATGAATTCACGTTCAATATCCAATGCTTCAACAAGAATTTGGGTAATTCGCTCAACCGGAACTTTATTGTTCAGGTGGTTGTTGTGCAAGTGACAAGCAAAATCACGGTGCAGACCCTCGTCTCTTGAGATGAATTCATTTGAGGTCGCCAAACCTGGCAACAAACCGCGCTTTTTCATCCAGAAAATCGAACAGAAAGCACCAGAGAAGAAAATACCTTCCACTGCTGCAAATGCAATCAATCGCTCTGCGAAAGATTCGCTTTCGATCCAACGCAACGCCCAATCCGCTTTTTTCTTGATAGCGGGGAATCGCTCAATAGCGTTGAACAACTCGTCTTTTTCAGCATCATTATCCACCAAGGTATCGATCAACAGGGAGTACATTTCACTATGGATGTTCTCCATCATGATTTGGAAACCATAGAAGAATTTCGCCTCCGAGTATTGCACTTCGTTGACGAAATTTTCCGCCAAGTTTTCGTTTACGATACCATCCGATGCCGCAAAGAATGCTAGAATGTGTTTTAGGAAGTAACGCTCATCGTCGTTCAACTTTTTCCAATCAACCACATCTTGGTGCAAATCGATCTCTTCAGCGGTCCAAAAAGACGCCTCTTGTTTTTTGTACCATTGCCAGATATCGTTGTGCTGGATTGGAAAAATCACGAAGCGGTTTTTGTTTTCCTGAAGTATGGGTTCTTGCTGCATCTTACTAAAAATTAATAGTCGTTAAGCCGCTTAAAATAATATCAAACGACTGAAAATCAGTTATTTAAATGTTTCGGTATTAGGCGGCTTTGTCCGTTATGTCCACTGGACGTGGCGAACGGCTTATACAAACATGGTCATCATTTTAAGGAATATCAAGTTGACCTAATTGGGTTTTTCCCACAGTTATTAACAAACCGTTTTTGTGCCAAAATTGAGATTGGGCAGACTCACCCTAGGATACTCTAAACGTGTCGATTGAAACCTAAAAATCGGACCCTAATGAGCGGCCAATTCTTTCGCCACATTTTCTAATTCAGCATAGAAATCGTACCCATATTTTCGAATTAAGGGCTCTTTTAAGAACTGGTAAACGGGCACTTTTAATTCTTCACCTAAAGAACATGCAGCACTACAGATACTCCAACGATCGTAATTCAACGCTTCAAATTCGGTGTATTTTGCCACCCGGATAGGATACAAATGACAGCTGATGGGTTTTTTCCAATTGATCTTACCGTCGAGGTAGGCCTTTTCGATTCCACAAGAGGCTGTGCCGTCTTTTTCAAAGACCGTGTAGGCGCATTCTTTTCCGTCGATCAGCGGAGTTTCTAATTCACCTAGACCTTCAACACTTTTGCCTTGGGCCTTAACGGCCGCCCGACCGGCGTCGGTAAGATAGCTCTCGAATTGAGGATATAATTGGTCCAACAACTTCGCCTCTTCCTCCTCCAACGGGGCACCGGCATTGCCCTCTACACAGCAAGCGCCTTTGCAAGCACCTAGGTTACAGACAAATTCCTTTTTAAAAATATCTGCAGAGAGCAGTTTTCCGTCCAATTCTATCATAATACAAAGCTAATATCGGTTTTAAGTGCGCAGCTCAACCAAAGACCCTAATTTTGCACTACTATTTAAACAGCTATGGGATTTAACTATAATGATGCACTTAGTGCTTTTTTGATCTTGTTCGCGGTGATCGATATTCTCGGGAGTATCCCTATTATCGTGAGCTTGCGCAAGAAAGTCGGCCACGTTCAGAGTGAAAAGGCAACCGTTGTTGCGGGCGCCATTATGATCGTCTTCCTTTTTGTCGGAGAGAGTATTTTGAATTTGCTCGGGGTGAATGTGCAAAGTTTTGCCATCGCAGGTAGCCTGGTAATTTTCTTCCTGGCCTTGGAAATGATTTTAGGCATCACGCTATATAAAGAGGAGACTCCGAATACTGCCAGTATTGTACCCATTGCCTTCCCGCTTATTGCCGGAGCGGGTACCATGACCTCTTTAGTGTCTATTCGCGCAGAATTCGCGACTATCAATATCCTGATTGCCATTGTGGCCAACATGATCGTAGTCTATGCTGTTCTGAAAAATACAGAACGCTTAGAACGCGTCTTGGGGCCAGGTGGCTTGAGCATTTTGCGCAAGGTTTTCGGTGTTATCTTGCTCGCCATTGCCGTGAAGTTGTTCTTCACCAACCTCATACCTCTACTTAACCCACAATAAAGTCTAGTACAATGTCAGACGACCAGTTTAAAAACGTCATCTCCCACGCCAAAGAATACGGCTACATCTTTCAAAGCAGTGAAATCTATGATGGATTAAGTGCTGTGTACGATTATGGTCAGAACGGAGCCTTATTAAAAAACAACATCAAGGCCTATTGGTGGGGTGCAATGGTACAAATGCACGAAAATATTGTAGGTATTGATTCGGCGATTTTCATGCACCCAACGACTTGGAAGGCTTCGGGTCACGTGGACGCATTTAACGATCCTCTAATAGACAACAAAGACAGCAAGAAACGCTACCGCGCGGATGTGTTGATCGAAGACCATGTAGAGAAGATTCGTCAAAAGATAGAGAAGGAAGTTAAAAAAGCTGAAAAGCGATTTGGCGATAGCTTCGATAAGGAGCAATACTTGGGTACCAATCCACGCGTAATGGGCTACCAAGAACAGATCTCTACCATCATGAACAGATTTGTAAAAGCGATGGAGGCGGAAGATCTCGCAGATGTAAAGCAACTGATCGAAGACGAGCAAATAAAGTGTCCAGTGAGTGGATCTATGAATTGGACCGATGTGCGCCAGTTCAACCTTATGTTCGGCACTCAATTAGGTTCTGTTGCTGAGGATGCGACAACGTTGTACTTGCGCCCGGAAACGGCTCAAGGAATTTTCTTGAACTACCTCAACGTTCAGAAAACCGGCCGCATGAAAATCCCTTTTGGTATCGCACAAATAGGAAAGGCCTTTAGAAATGAGATTGTGGCACGTCAGTTCATTTTCCGCATGCGCGAGTTTGAACAGATGGAAATGCAATTCTTTGTACGTCCTGGCACTGAAATGGAGTGGTACGAGACTTGGAAAGAGCGCCGATTGAATTGGCACAAGAGCTTAGGTTTCGATATTGCGAAATACAGATTCCACGACCACGAAAAATTGGCCCACTATGCCAATGCTGCTGCGGATATCGAATTTGAATTCCCATTTGGATTCAAAGAATTAGAGGGTATTCACAGCCGTACGGATTTTGATTTGAGCCAGCACGAAAAATTCAGCGGTAAGAAACTACAGTATTTCGACCCTGAACTCGGCGAGAACTATGTGCCGTACGTCGTAGAGACTTCTATTGGATTGGACCGTATGTTCTTGGCCGTATTAAGCACAAGCCTCCAGGAGGAAACCTTGGAAGATGGATCTTCCCGTACCGTATTGAACCTTCCCGCTTTCTTGGCGCCTTATAAAGTTGCTGTTCTTCCGCTGTTGAAGAAGGATGGTCTGCCCGAAAAAGCCAGAGAAATTGTGAACCTTCTGAAGTTCGACCACATGGTACAATACGATGAAAAAGATGCGATTGGAAAGCGTTACCGTCGTCAAGATGCCGCAGGAACACCACTATGTGTGACCGTAGATCACCAAAGCTTGGAGGACCATACAGTAACCGTCCGATTCCGTGATACCATGGAGCAAATTCGCATTTCTGTGGGTGAATTACCCGCCTTGGTGAACGAAAAAGTGGCCCTCAGTACACAGCTTGAAAAACTTTAAAGCAAAAATTTGCGTAGTGTTTTGATTTTCAATTAATTTTCCACTGTTATTAATCTATTCAACAAACGCGTTATGAAAAAGGTACAATGGTTCGCCGCAGCAGTAGTAGCAGTAGCTATGACTGCATGTGCAGCACCTGCAGAAGAAGCTGAAGCACCAGCTGAAGAGCCTGCAGTAGAAGAAGTAATGGAAGAAGCTACTGAAGAAGTTGCTGAAGAAGCAGATTCAACTGCTGAAGAGGCAATGGAAGAAGCTACTGAAGAAGCTGCTGAAGAATCTCACGAAGGTCACGAGCACTAAGATCTCGCAAAACTTCATAAGCAAACCCTGGGCCGCGCCCGGGGTTTCTTTTTTACTCTAAGGTCCCCGTTGATTTTTTAACCACCTCCTTTAAGATGGGGTCCTCATCCAGGAGCATCGCTGTATAAGCGTCAAAGCCCCAGATGTTTTTCGCGATGGCTGCTTTGAGCATCAATTCTAGATCGCTTAATTGGTCCGAGGGCAAATCTTCCGGCATCAGCCCGTAGCCGCCGTAATCCAAGAATTCATAGATCATTCCGTCATTGACAATCACCATATCGAAGTATCGCTCGTACTCCCATAAGGCGATGGATTCACGGTGATCATCAACCCATTGGAAGGCAAAATCATCAATAGTACCAAAGGAGAATCCCCAGAAATAAGAGCGTGTGGTATCGTTTACTACTTCCACATCAGGCTCAATACCTCCGATGGTACGCAACACCTTTCCACTATCGCTTTGGAAAATCAGGCCTTCCATCTCTCTTGGCAAATCGGCCCCATCATATGGTTTTTGAATAGACCTTCCTGAAGGTGTGTAGTAATAGGCCACGGTCAAGCGCACTGTTGAACCGTCCGGCAACAATTTATCCTCTTGGACCAAGCCCTTTCCGAAGGAAGTCGAACCATAAATAGTCGCGCGATCGTGATCCTGCAAGGCCCCCGAAAGCACCTCTGATGCCGATGCACTTTGTCCGTTGAGGATGATATGAATGGGCAGATCTTCATATCCATCACCACCCGTCGCCTCGGCAATTTGTGTCCGACCGTCCTTGTACTTTGTACTGACAATGACTTTGCCTTCGTCCAAGAACAGGTCGGCGATATCTACCGCTTCGTGCAAGTATCCCCCTGGATTATCTCGTAAATCCAAAATCAATCCACGCATATTTTGCTCGGAAAGCTTGGCCAATGCTGCTTCTAATTCTTCGGTGGTCGATTCCGCGAAACGCTCAATCTTGGTGTAGCCCATCGGGCCGTACATGCGCGTGCCACTCACGCTCTTGAGCGGAATGAAATCACGCTGAACCGCCGCCGTAATAGGTAGGCCATCGCGCATGATGCTGAACACGACGTAGGTGTCGACCGGCCCTTTGATTTTGTTGGTCACCACATCGTTGGTCAAATCTGGCCCCACGATGGTATCGCCGTCTATAGCATAGACGCGATCTCCGGCCATCAAACCATAGGATTCCGCGGGTCCACCTTCCATAATATGGACGAAGACCAAGGTATCCTCATAGATGGTAAATTCCACCCCCACCCCAGAGAACGAACCCTGCATCCTTTCGGCAATTTGCTGCTCATCTTTGACAGGAATGAGTACACTGTGTGGATCGAGTCCCGACAAGATGTAGTCCATAGCCTCTTGCTGAAGCACTGAAATGTCGAGCGTATCTACATATTCGTCTTGAAGGTATTGGAAAAATCGGTCCATAGAAGACCCCCTATTGAACGAGACGGATTCCCGGAAACTCAAACCGATACTGATGCCCGCTACGAAGAAGGCAGTAATCCAAAGTACTACGCGTTGGGGTTTCACTGTGGGTCCAATTGTTCTATGTGCACCCCTGCTTTTTCCAAAAAGCGAAGGCCACTATCGTCCTTGTATTTGTTGCGGTATACTAGGCGTTTAATTCCGGCTTGATGGACCAATTTACTGCACTCCTTACACGGACTCAAGGTTAAATACAGGGTCGCTCCCTCTGCCGAAGCTGTACTCGAGGCCACCTTCAATATGGCATTGGCCTCCGCGTGGAGTACATACCACTTGGTGTAATTTTCCTCGTCTTCACAAGGATTCTCGAAACCCGTAGGTGTTCCATTAAATCCGTCCGAAATAATCATACGGCCCTTCACAATCAGGGCGCCCACTTTTTTGCGGTTGCAATGACTGAGCTGTGCCCACTCTTCTGCCATGCGCAGGTAAGCCTCGTCGTACTTTCTTTGCTTGATTTGTGCTTCGTCCATCTTGAATCCGTGAATTTAGAACATTCGGTTCGATGCGCAGGTAAGCTGGGGCCAATTATTTTAAGTTGGCATTGATCGGAATGGTATACTGGATTCGTACCGGCCTTCCATCATACGTCGCAGGGATCATAGTAGGTAGCGCACGCACCGCACGAATGGCTTCGGCATCCAACAAGGCATCCAGTCCTTTGACCACTTTTACGTTGCTGATACTACCGTCGCTTTCGACCACAAAATTGACGTAGATCTTGCCTTCCACCCCGAGCGAACGAGCTGCTTCTGGGTACTTGTATTCTTCTGCCAAATAGCTTGCCAATGTATTATTGAAACATTCAAATTCCCTATCGGCATCCTGAATGTACTCGCAACCTGCATAACTGGCATTCTTCAAACCACCTTGTGGCTTTTTCGAACCACATCCACTCAGTAAAACCATTGCAGCCATCACGGCCAAAACTTTTTTCATAGGTCCAGGTATTTTTCGTGAATATACAACTTCGACTACTGCCTGCGGCAGTGCACCAAAAGCAGAAAACCCACCTTCGAGTGAACTCGAGGGGAATGGCCTGCGCCGCCTTCGGCGTGCTCGCCCTTTCCCTGCCGACGGAGCATTGCCCTCAAGGTTTCGACCACTGCCTGCGGCAGTGCGCCAAAAGCAGAAAACCCACCTTCGAGTGAACTCGAGGTGGGTTTTCTTTGCTTTTTTCGGCAGCGCGAACGCTGCTCGAAACCTTGTACCTGAGGGGGGAATCGAACCCCCACTCTGTTGCCAGAACTGGATTTTGAATCCAGCGCGTCTACCAATTCCGCCACTCAGGCATTTCAGCGAATTAGGACGGCAAAAATAAAGGCGTTTTCTAATTCTCCTAACATTTCCTGAAAGTTTTTTAATCAACCCATGAAAAGAAGGTGTTTTTGTGTTCTTTTATTTACATTTGCACCCCTCTACGGAGATGCTGAATAAGCGATAAGTATACTGATATACAGAGAAAATGCTGCCAGAAGCGAAAATATTTGCCGGACGCCACACCATGGGACTTGCTGAAAAAATTGCAGCCAGTTATGGAATTCCAATGGGAAATGTTCTGATCACTGATTTTAGTGATGGTGAATTTGTGCCCTCTTTCGAGGAAACCGTTCGCGGACATCGTGTTTTCTTAATTCAGAGTACAAACCCGCCTGCGGACAATCTGATGGAGTTGCTGATGTTGTGTGATGCTGCAAAGCGTGCAAGTGCGAAGCATATTACCGCCGTTATCCCCTACTTCGGACTGGCACGTCAGGATCGCAAAGACAAACCAAGAGTTCCAATAGGTGCTAAGCTGGCTGCGAATTTATTGATGGCCGCGGGAGCTACTCGTGTAATGACGATGGACCTTCACGCCGATCAAATTCAAGGTTTCTTCGAAGTACCGGTGGATCACTTGTACAGCTCAGCGTTGTTCATCAAGGACATCGAAGCGATGAAATTGGACAACCTATGTATTGCATCACCTGATATGGGTGGCGCAAAGAGAGCTCACGCTTACGGCAGCAAACTAGGAGCTGAAGTGGTTATTTGCTACAAGCAACGCAAAAAAGCCAACCAGATTGATAAAATGACCGTGATCGGTGATGTAGAAGGCATGAATGTCATTCTCGTTGACGACATGGTAGATACAGGAGGCACCTTAGTAAAGGCTGCTGAAATGTTGAAAGAAAAAGGTGCGAAGTCGGTACGTGCCTATTGTACCCACGGCGTACTTAGTGGCCCAGCCTACGATAGAGTTGGAGGGAGCGCACTAGAGGAATTGGTTATCACTGATACCATTCCTCAAACAAAGGAAAACCCAAAGGTCCGTGTGATCTCAGTCGCTGATATGTTTGCGAACGTGATGAAGAACGTTCATCACCACCAAAGCATCTCAGGACACTTTATAATGTAATACTTCAATAAACTAGATCAGATGAAGTCTGTTGAAATTCAAGGAACCCCAAGAACCGAATTAGGTTCTAAATACGCCCAAGCAGAGCGCAAAGCAGGTATTGTACCTTGTGTGATTTACGGTGGCGAAACACCTGTTCACTTTTCTGCGCCAATTCTAGCGTTCAAAACGCTAGTGTATACGCCGGAGGCGAAAACTGCAACTATTACCGTAGACGGTAAGACTGTCGAAGCAGTTATCCAAGACATGCAATTCCACCCGGTAACGGATGCATTGATGCACATTGACTTCATCCAGTTGGTTGAAGGTAAGGCAGTAACCATGAACATTCCAGTTGTACTTCACGGTCAGGCTCGTGGGGTATTGAATGGTGGTAAATTGAAAATGGTTCTTCGTACGTTAAGCGTTCGTGCATTGCCAAATGAATTACCTGATAACATTCAATTGGATATTACCAACTTGCGTATTGGCAAGTCTATCCGCGTTAGTGATGTAGTTCCTGCAGGATACGAAATCTTGAACGCTGATACTGCTGTAATCGTTACCGTGAAGAAAGCACGTGGTGCAATGGATGACGAAGACGAGGACGAAGAAGGTGCTGCTGAAGAAGGTGGTGCTGAAGCTGCTGCGGAAGCTCCTGCTGAGGCTGCAGAATAATTCGTACTTTTTCGGGTATGAAAAAGTTCCTCATTGTCGGTTTGGGCAATCCCGGAGCCGAGTATGAGAATACCCGTCACAATATTGGATTTTTAACATTGGACGCCTTTGCCAAGGCGTCCAATGTTGTTTTTGAGCCTGGGCGCTACGCGCTCGTGGCAGAAGCCAAGATCAAAGGAAGATCTTTCCGGTTGATCAAACCCACCACTTTTATGAACCTTAGCGGCAATGCTGTCCGCTATTGGATGCAAGAAGAGAACATCCCAATAGAGAATGTCCTTGTCGTGCTCGACGATTTGGCCTTGCCCTACGGTTCTATTCGCATTCGCGGCAAAGGCTCGGATGCTGGGCACAATGGATTGAAGGACATTCAAGCAAAATTGGGCCGTGCAGATTACCCACGCCTTCGCTTTGGCATCGGGGACAATTTCTCCAAAGGTCGACAAGTAGATTATGTGTTGGGCGAGTGGACCGCGGAAGAGCAGAAAGACTTGCCGGCATTGATTGAACACTGTGTGAAAGCGTGCCAAAGTTTTGGCTTAGCAGGATTGAGTTTAACCATGAACCAATTCAACAAAAAATGACCAAGGCCGATCGCATTCTGGCCTTCTACAACGCACTCGAGTTCGACCGTTCCTACCTCGATGAAGATCTCGATGTCCTCAACCCCTTTGAGGAAGCCAGCCCTGAGCAAGAGCAGGCGCTAAGCGGGTTTTACCACAAATTTTACAGCGACGAGAAGCCACGCAACCTCATCCTTGGCATCAACCCAGGTCGCCTCGGCGCTGGCGCCACGGGCATTCCTTTTACCGACACCAAACGGCTGATTGAATGCGGCATTCCATTCGAAAGTTTCTCGACCCACGAGCCTAGTTCGGTCTTCGTATATGAGGCCATTAATGCCTTCGGCGGTCCGAAAAAGTTCTATGACCAATTCTTTATTGGCTCCGTTTGCCCCTTAGGCTTTGTAATGCGCAAAAACGGGAATTGGATCAACTTCAACTATTACGACCGCACGAGTTTTGCCAATGCCCTAGCGCCGTATTTGCTCGAGCAGATTCAAAAGCAAATTGAATTGGCCGGGAAAAATGAACGCATCATCGTCTTCGGCACCGGGAAGAACCTAAAGTTCCTGCAGAAGCTCAACAAGGAGCACAACTTCACTCCGGAGCTTGTGCCCCTAGAGCACCCACGATACGTGATGCAATACAAGTACAAACACCGCGAAGAGTACATCGCGAAGTATTTGGAAGCGCTATCGCGCTAAATCAAAAAGAATAGCGAAGGTTGATGGCGGCAATCTCAGGATCGAAACTACTTCCCGGCAAGCCATAATACGTCCAACCATTAATCTGGGTACCAATACCCCAATGTTCCCCAAAATTCCTACCGAAACTCATGCCTACGAACGGATCAAACTGATATTTATCCCAATACTCGTAAGGTCGACTGGCCACAAGGGCAAATCGTAGATCTAAATACCATTTCTTATCTATGAGAGTAGAAGTGTAGATCAAACCCAAAGATTGTTCACGCTCCCCTGTGCCACTCCAGGTAGTCGTTTCAAACCAATTCTTCCAATACACCCCAATATGATTGGTTTTGACGAACTCATAATTAAGCGTTCCACTGTAATTCAAAGTATGGCCCCAAGGCAAAACTGCAGCGTCGAAAGAAAGCCTATCGAAAGCGCTATTCTGCGCTTGAGCACCTGAAAATACTATACAGAAAAGGAATATTATTAGGTTCTTTTTCATGGTCTAATTGGTCTTCTTTAAAGATAAAAAAAAAGCCACCCCGTAAAGGATGGCTTTCTTTTTTTGCAATGTGCTGGAATTACATCATTCCCATGCCGCCGCCCATGCCGCCTGCCGGCATTGCTGGCTCTTCCTTAGGAATCTCAGTAATGGTTGCCTCAGTGGTCAACAATAGACCCGCTACAGACGCAGCGTTTTCCAAAGCCACACGCGTCACCTTCGTTGGGTCGATGACACCTGCATCATACATGTTCTCGTAGACATCAGTCTTGGCGTTGAAGCCGAAATCTGCCTTGCCTTCTTTCACCTTACTCACTACTACAGAGCCTTCTAGACCTGCATTGTGAACGATGGTGCGCAATGGCTCCTCAATCGCTTTAGAAATAATTTGGATACCGGTAGTTTCATCTTCGTTATCGCCTTTCATGCTCTCAAGGACGCTGCTAACGCGTACAAGCGCTACCCCACCTCCTGGCACAAAACCTTCTTCTACTGCCGCTTTTGTCGCTGCCAAGGCATCGTCCACGCGGTCTTTCTTTTCTTTCATTTCCACCTCAGATGCGGCACCTACGTAAAGGACTGCAACACCACCGGCGAGTTTCGCTAAGCGCTCTTGCAACTTCTCACGGTCGTAATCTGAAGTTGTGTTCTCGATCTGAGCTTTGATTTGGTTCACTCGGCTCGCAATAGCCTCACTGGCACCGGCACCATTGACAATCGTCGTATTGTCCTTGTCGATAGAGACTTTCTCTGCAGTACCCAACATATCTAGGGTAGCGCCTTCCAAAGTCATACCGCGCTCTTCGCTCACGACCTGACCACCGGTTAGGATGGCAATATCTTCGAGCATGGCCTTGCGACGGTCACCAAATCCTGGAGCCTTCACTGCAGCAATTTTCAATGAACCACGGATGCGGTTTACCACCAATGTAGCAAGGGCTTCACCGTCTACATCTTCCGCGATGATCAATAGCGGACGACCGCTTTGAGCTGCTGGTTCTAGAATGGGCAACAACTCCTTCATAGAGCTCACCTTCTTGTCGTAAATCAAGATGTACGGATTCTCAAGCTCCGCTACCATCTTCTCTGTATTCGTCGTGAAATATGGGCTCAAGTACCCGCGGTCAAACTGCATACCTTCCACTACATCTACGTAAGTTTCAGTACCCTTCGCTTCTTCCACGGTGATCACACCTTCGTTCTTCACTTTGGCCATCGCCTCTGCGATCAAAGAACCAATTGTGTTATCGTTATTCGCAGAAATGGTAGCTACCTGCTCGATTTTGCTGTTATCATCACCCACCTCTTGGCTCAAGTTTTTCAACTCTGCCACCAAGGCCGTCACGGCTTTATCAATACCGCGCTTCAAGTCCATCGGGTTCGCCCCAGCAGCCACGTTTTTCAAACCGTGACTGTAGATCGCCTGCGCCAAAACTGTCGCTGTAGTAGTTCCGTCTCCCGCGATATCCGCAGTCTTCGAAGCCACTTCTTTCACCATCTGAGCGCCCAAGTTTTGCAACTTGTCTTCGAGTTCAATTTCCTTCGCTACGGTCACCCCATCCTTAGTTACATGAGGAGCGCCGAACGCTTTTTCAATGATCACATTGCGTCCCTTAGGACCCAAGGTCACTTTTACTGCATTTGCCAACGCATCTACCCCAGCTTTAAGGCTGTTGCGTGCATCTACATCAAATGAAATTTGTTTTGCCATTTTACTATGCTTTTACTCCATTAATAGATTAAACAATAGCCATGATATCTGCTTCGCGCATGATCAAATACTCACCGCCTTCGTACTTGAATTCGGTGCCACTGTACTTGCCATACAACACAGTATCGCCAACATTTACCGTCATTGGCTCGTCCTTCTTACCAGGACCAACGGCCACAACAGTGCCTTTTTGAGGTTTCTCTTGCGCTGTATCAGGAATAATAATTCCAGACGCAGTCGTAGTTTCCGCAGCTGCAGGTTCCACGATCACTCGGTCAGCTAGCGGTCGAATGTTTAAATCTGCCATGATTTGAGTTATTTAATTATTGTTTGACGCATCAATACATGAAATTCTGTGCCAAGGTTAAATTCGTGTCATCCTGTCACCGACCGCATATCTGCGTGCGAAAAATTGACATAAAAGCATAAAAAAACCCGCACAGCAACTGCCATGCGGGCTTGTTTTATGTGCTAAAAACGCTTCTTATTCTACGCTCTCAGGCATACCTTCAACAGGTGCCTCCTCTGCAGGAGCATCTGCCGGTGCTGCGGGCATGCTTGGCTGGAATGGAAGTGCATCCTCTACCTGCTCTTGCAAAATAGTATCCTGCTCTTCGACCGTTTCAGTGCTCACCATGTTCATACCGATGACCAATACGAACAAAGCGATGACCAGAGTCCAAGTTGCCTTGTCCAAGAAATCTGTAGTTTTCTTCACGCCACCTAGCATTTGAGGGCTATCGCCACCAAAGGCTGAGCTAAGACCACCTCCTTTTGGGTTTTGAACCAAAATGACCAAAACCAACAATATGGAGACCACAACAATCAGGATGGTAAACAATGCTGTCATTACTTCTTATGTTTCTTAATTTCTCTAATTCGGTCGGCAAAGAAACCACTTTTTTCCGGGTATTTCAAACTTAAAACCTCGTAAGCGTTGATTGCCTTATCCCAAAGCGCCTGCTTTAGATAAATCTCTGCCAATGTTTCGGTTACAAACTTCCCTTGGTCGTCCGAAGGCAAGTGGAACACGTCTATTTTTCCATCCTTCTTCGGCGCGGGGAATTTGGGCAATTCGCTGATGATCGTCTTCACATCTTTCGGCGCGCTACGTACTACTTTTTTGGGCTCTCCGTCCGAGAAATCAGCCGTTAACCACTCCATGAATGACGCTTTTTCGCTAAAAGGCATTTCCCTTACCTCAAGTTTTTCCTCAATAGATGCAGCTTCCGATTTCGTCGCCTTTTCAATCTTCGGCTTCGGAGTTTTGGGAGCTTGTTTCGGCTTCTCTGGGGCAGGCTTCTCAGCAACAGAATTCTCCGCGGCAGGCTTCTCAGCAACGGCCGGCTGCTCTTCCTGAACAGGTTTGTCCTCGACAGGTTTCTCATCAGCCAGTTTCTCCTCGACAGAAACAGTTTGAGTTGGTTCTACTCCCTCGGCTTTTTTAGTCGGTTCAGCGGACACTTCCGAAGGACGTTGCTTCAACTCTGGTGCTGCAACCTCAGCCGGCTTTTTCTCTTCCGTGGTACTCGTAGGAATTTCCTCCCCGCGCAACGCACGTGAGCGCAAAATCGCCTTGCGCACTGCCTCTGGCAAATGACTTAAATCTTCTTGAGATGATGCAGCTTTTGCAGGAGTAGCTTTCGGTTTTGGGGTGTCCAATTTTACCGGCTCCTTCACCTCCTGCTCAGGTTTCACGGGCTCGGGAACATTCGCCGATGCCTCTGCCTTCACCTCCGTCATAGGCTTTACCTCTTCAGACTTTTGGGCCGCCGCCTGCTTTTTCTCTGTCTTAGGCGTTGCAGGTTCCGCCGCTTTCTCAACTTTTGCCTTCACCGGCTCCACAGCCTTTTTCTCCGGAGCTTTGGCCGCCACCTCAACTTCTTCCACCTTGCCCGTTTCGGCCACCTCGGTAAAATCTACCACCGGCACCTCCTTCGCGCTCTCCATGCCCGGGATCGGCATATCGTGAAATTCTTTCAGAGCCGCACGGTTCGGCGTGGCGATGGCCGCTCGTTTAATCTGACCCGGCAGCAAATAGCTCTCCTTCTTCTGCAATGCCTTCATGTACAACGCATGCAACGGAGCCGCATATGGAAAATCATCCACCGCCTGCTTTAGGCCAATCAAATCCTCCGAAGTAATCTGCTCCGGATGCTTGAACAAGGTGTTGATTTTTTTTGCGTTCATTTACCAATTCGCGATGGCTCTATTCAGCACATCTTCTCGTAATTCTTTAATGATTTCTGCAGCCAATTCGTTTTCAATATCGGAAAAATTGAGGTCCGCATCGTAGGGACGAGAACGACTAAACCGAGCATTGAAATTATTCTCTGGGGCCAATTCGTTGATGAACTCCACCTGCACACTTATAGTGAACAGCATCTGAGCCACCTCACTGGGACCTCGCGCCGCCTGCGGCCGCAAACTGTATTCGTTTATTTCGCCGCTGATATACATGTCGGCCGGCCCCTGAACGAGCTCCAGCGGCGTCTGCTGCACAAAAATATCTTTGATCGCTTCGGTCACCCACTGCGACGCCTCCGGATTCACAATCTGTGCATTATTATCGAAAAAGTCCACCTGCATCGTCTTCGCATCCCCGACATTACCTCCCGTAAAGCTGTACCCGCCTTTGCAGGAAGGCAGCGCCAACGCGAGAAATAGGATGGATATGCGGCAGAATTGGACCATTATTCTAGATTATATTGTTTGATCTTGCGATACAAGGTACGTTCAGAAATGCCCAATTCCTTCGCGGCAACCTTCCGCTTTCCATTAGACTTTTCCAACGCCTTCTTAATCAACTCCACTTCCTTGTCCACTAAGCTCAAATTTTCAATCTCAATGGTATTCTCATCCTCGTTGAAATCCTCGTACTGCTCGTGATCCACGAAAGTCACCGCCCCGTCCGACGGACTGTACTCGCCCGTAATCTTGGGATACTCGCGCTGCATGCCCTCGTAAATACCCTCGCCCGAAGCCACCGCATTTTTCAATGCATTGATTTCCGCGCGCATTTCAAACAACAGCTTGTACAAAGCCTCACGCTCCTTAGCGAAATCAGCATTAGATAGGTTATCATCACTGAGGCGCGAATTGGCCAACGCAGGTAAATTAGAGGCATCTACTTGAGGTAAATATGCCTTCAATATATCCTTACCCACTAGTCGCGAGGTCTCAATTACACTCATCTGCTCCGCCAGGTTGCGCAATTGACGAATGTTTCCTGGCCATCGGTATTGCTCAAGTAATCGAACCGCTTCATCGTCCAAACGCACCGGCGGCAAGTGGTATTTATTGGCGAAATCCGCCGCAAACTTTCGGAACAACAAATGGATATCCGCCGGGCGCTCTCGCAATGGCGGCAAGTTGATTTCCACCGTGTTCAATCTGTAGTACAAATCCTCACGGAATTTGCCATTCTTGATTGCCTCGAGCATGCCCACATTCGTGGCTCCAACGACGCGAACATCAATCTTGTTGGCGCGAGACGATCCCACTCGGATGAACTCCCCCGTTTCCAACACGCGAAGTAATCGCACTTGTGAAGGCATGGGTAATTCACCCACTTCGTCCAAAAAGATAGTGCCGCCGTCGGCTTCTTCGAAGTACCCTTTACGGGCGCCAGTGGCGCCCGTAAAAGCGCCTTTCTCGTGCCCAAAGAGTTCCGAATCTATGGTTCCCTCAGGAATGGCACCACAGTTCACCGCGATGTACGGTGCATGCTTGCGGTGGCTCAATCCGTGAATGATTTTTGGGATGGACTCTTTACCCACCCCACTCTCTCCGGTGACCAAGACACTGATGTCGGTCGGCGCCACACGCACAGCTTTCTCCAAGGCGCGGTCCAACAATGGACTTACCCCGATGATGCCGAAGCGTTGTTTGATGCTTTTGATATCAGACATTGGTAGTGTATTAAAGTTTATTCGAAGACTACAGTACCAATCAAGGTCGCTGCCGTACATCTATCTATTTTCACTTTTACAAAATCGCCCGGTTGGAAGTCGTGGCGATCGAATACCACCACACTGTTGGTGTCGGTACGACCAAATAATTGGTCCTCACGCTTCTTAGACGTGCCCTCTACCAATACCTCGTAGGTATTGCCCACCATGGCTTCGTGGCGCAAGAGTGAGTGTTTATTTTGCAACTGGATGATCTCGTTCAATCGGCGCTTTTTCACCTCAAGAGGGATATCATCTTCCAATTTTCTCGCCGCATACGTATTCGGGCGCTCGCTGTAGAAGAACATGTAACCAAAATCATATTGCACATATTCCATCAAGCTCAACGTCTCTTGGTGGTCTTCCTCCGTTTCCGTAGGGAAGCCCGCAATCATATCATGCGAAATAGCACACCCAGGAATGATTCGGCGAATGCGGTCGATCAGCGCAAAGTACTCCTCTCTGTTGTGCCCACGGTTCATCAATTCCAAGATGCGAGACGATCCACTTTGCACTGGCAAATGGATGTAGTTACAGATGTTCTTGTACTTCGCAATGGTCTCGAGCACATCGTCTCGCATATCCTGCGGGTTCGACGTGGAGAATCGGATGCGCATGTGCGGCACTGCCTCGGCAACCATCGCCATGAGGTCCGCGAAATGCACCGCGCTGGCCTTGGCCAAATCCGACGCCTTATCAAAGTCCTTCTTGAGTCCGCCGCCGTACCACAAGTAGCTGTCTACGTTCTGTCCCAAGAGGGTAATTTCTTTATAGCCCTGGCTCGCAAGGTCCAATGCCTCGTCTACGATGGTTTGTGGGTTTCTCGAACGCTCGCGTCCACGGGTAAACGGCACTACACAGAAGGTACACATGTTATCACAACCACGAGTGATGGAAATAAAGGCACTTACGCCATTTCCGCCCAAGCGAACCGGTTCAATATCGTCGTAGGTCTCTTCCTTGCTCAGGATTACATTGACCGCCTTACGACCGCCATCGAGCTCCTCCAAAAGATTCGGGAGATCGCGGTAGGCATCTGGTCCTACAACCAAGTCAACCAATTTTTCTTCTTCCAACAACTTTCCCTTCACGCGCTCCGCCATACAGCCCAACACGCCTATTTTCATGTCCGGGTTGGTTTTCTTGTGGCCGTTGAAATGCGCCAATCTGTTGCGAACGGTTTGTTCGGCTTTATCGCGAATCGAACAAGTGTTCAACAACACTAAATCCGCCTCAGCCGCATCTTGAGTGGTCGTATAGCCTTCTTTCGCCAATACTGAAGCGACGATTTCGCTATCTGAAAAGTTCATTTGGCAACCGTAAGACTCTATATAGAGCTTCTTGGTGCCGTTGGGATTGTTGGTCTCGTGGACCGTGCCATCATGCTCGTGTGGGTTCTTATCGCCCTCAGCATAGAGACCCCTTCCGCTTGCGCGTTTTGTTTTTGCTTCCATAAATCTATTCGCTCAAAACTTTACTTTCTCTTGCGATGGTTCAAAGATACATCGGTATACTGACAATTTGTCCGATTAGTAAAAATCTATTACGTAGTAATAAGGAAAAAGTTCACAGGTAGAACATATATAAGGTGTTGCATCCCATTAAAAATTGGTTTTTACTTTGCGGCAAAATTCAACCCTTATCCACATTATGGCCAACAACCTCGTCATTGTAGAGTCACCGGCGAAAGCCAAAACCATCCAGAAATACCTTGGAAGCGATTTCACGGTAATGTCTTCATACGGTCACATTCGCGACCTGTGTGATAAAGGGATGGCCATCGACATCGAAAACGAATTCACTCCAGAATATTGCGTGTCGAAAGACAAGAAAACCCTGGTTAAGGAATTGAAGGCCGCTGCGAAGAAAGCCGAAAAAGTTTGGCTCGCATCGGATGAGGACCGCGAGGGAGAAGCCATTGCTTGGCACCTGAGCGAAGCCCTAGAATTAAAGGAAGAAAATACCGAGCGTATTGTTTTCAACGAAATCACTAAAACCGCCATCCTGCGTGCGGTAGAGAATCCTCGAAAGATCAACAAAGAATTGGTCGATGCACAACAAGCGCGTCGCGTACTGGATCGATTGGTAGGGTACGAATTAAGCCCTGTATTGTGGAAGAGCATCAAACGCGGATTGAGCGCCGGTCGTGTGCAAAGTGTGGCCGTGCGATTGATTGTGGAGAAGGAGCGCGAAATCGAGGCGCATACCCCTGAAGCATCCTTTAAAGTCAGTGGAATCTTCACAGACGGTAGCATCTCGTTCAAAGCAGATATTAGCAACGGATTCCCTACTCAAGAGGCTGCACAGAGCTTTTTACAAAAT
>Ga0222715_10001316_pt1 | contig 23854 bp, 41 predicted proteins | sample C33_9DmetaG_FD_165056 | JGI IMG/M metagenome (GOLD analysis project Ga0222715, IMG submission 165056) | Estuarine water microbial communities from San Francisco Bay, California, United States - C33_9D | ecosystem: Environmental > Aquatic > Marine > Unclassified | place: USA: California...
GAGAAAGAGAGAGAGCGTGTGAGTCGCTGTGCGATGGTTTAGCTTGTGCCTTGTGCTGGGTGATCCTATCCCGTGCGTGTGTGGCTTGTTTGCCTTGGCGTGTGTCTTTAAGAATAGAGCGGCGCAATGGGCTTGTTTACCTTGGCGTGTGTATTGGTGCTTGCTTCTTAATTGATGCACGCACGCGAAGCGTTATGGGGTCAGTCTCAATAAGTGTCAACCTTTTAGGTGGCAAGGTGCTTTTCGTGCTTGTATACTAGATTATTAGGCAAGGCTAAATTGTGACAGTGAATGCGCCTTATTGAGACTGGTGCAATTTTGCTTTGCCTTGTCCTGGTTTGTTTGATTCTATCTCGCAAAAAAGTTTCGTTCCTTGTCCATTGGATTTGTGCGAGTTATGGCTTCCATGCAAGAAATATTCAATTTAGGGCTTGCAAGGTTGGCGGCCTTGGCTAATTTGTTGCGTATCGCCTGCGGGCAAACAACCACAAACCATTAGAAAACCGAACAATGATGCAAATCGTATTTAACAAATCAACCGGGCAATTTGCGACCGTTCCATCGCGCAATATTGCTTCCGCCATGTTTGGCATGGGAAATGCCGAGGGTTTCGACCGTGGAATGCCTGTCAACAGCCTGCCGCGCAACACCGTTGCCAAGCTTTCAGGCGCGGGCAAACTTGCCAAGCTTGAGATTATCGCGCCCAATGGAGAAACCCTTCACCAATTCGGAGGACGTGTTCACCTTAAAGCCGAGGCCGAAAAAATCCGCCCATATGTTGCCAGCCTTCTAAATGAGAAAAAAGGCGGCGCAATCGTCACGTTCTAATCCAACACCCAAACAATAGAAAACACCGACAATGAAAACATTCAAAGATATTCCTAGCGGCCAGTGTTACGGGTTTATTCCAACTGGTATTGAGTCCATGATGGGAGGTTTCTCAAGAATCGACCAACTATCGAACGGGGTTGTCCGCGTCCACTATACAGACGGCACAAAAGAGGAGAGAGATGGCGCTGGCGTATGGGATCTCCCATCACTAGACAGGGAGTCAGTAAGCCTTTTCTCAATTTTGAGTTGGATTCAAGACGGGAGGGAATCCCAATGAACGCCTAATCGATCCACAAACACAAACCACTAGAAAACACCGAAACAATGAAAATGACACTGACTACATACGACATCGCAGACGCGCTCTGCGCTGATCAATACGCAAATTGGAGCCGTGCCGGTGCGCTTGCCCTGGCTGAATGGCTGGAAGAGATGGAGGAATCCACAGGCGCGGAAACCGAGCTGGACGTGGTGGCCGTCCGCTGTGATTTCTCCGAATATGAAAGCTTGCAAGCGTGGGCGGCGGATTATTTCTCCGACATCAAGCAGGCATCCGATGCAATCGGATTTGATCTCGACATGGACGGAGAGACACCCGGACACGATGAGGAGGAACTGGTCGACATGATCCGCGAACATATCCAGGACAATGGACTCCTCATCGAATTTGATGGGGGCGTGATTGTATCCGCTTTTTAAATGGAGTTAATCGCCTAGCATGGCCAAGCCAGCCTTGGCCATGCAAGGCGGGAAACACCGCAAACCTAAACACTGAAAAACAATGAAAACGAAACAAGCACCGATAGAATACAAGGCAGACTGTGAGGGAGGCTTGTGCTCTCTTTTAATCCACAAAGAAGCCAAGCCGCAAAACCTGCTTGATTCCTGCCTTCTCTGGTCTGCTCAAACTGGAGGGACAATCCATGACTTCATGCCTAGACTGGGTGTGTCACTTGATGGTTGGGATGGACATGGAGCTTGGTGGAACATTCGCCTAGATGATATAACGATTGCCAAAGTGTGCTCAGATGAGAAGCCAGTTATTGAGCCTGGCCTGCAAGCAAGGTTTCATCTAGTCCCCGTGTCTGCAATTGCAACATACGTCCGCAGAGAGGAGGAATACTAATGACGAAATTGCCGAGGCGATTGAAACCTTCAAAGACATTCATTAGAACACTAGAAAACACCGAAACAATGCAAATTGACAGCAGCGCGATTCATGGGCGCAAATCCCGAACAGATCGTTGCCAAGCCAAAATCACAATGCCAACCCGTGAAAAGGCTCAGGCATTGGGGATAGCCTGGACGCGAAAAACACTAACTGGCCATTCTATTTCGCCGGCAATGGATGATGGAAGCTCAACTGTGACCATTTACGACATATTGCCAGAGGATAAGCCCTGGCTTGAAGAAACCGCCAACCATATCGCCAACCAATGAAAACAATGAAAACGAAAACAGAAACACTCCAAATCAATGGGCGGCTTTTTGTCGCCAATGACGCAGCAATGATTGCAACCCTTTTCCAAGGTGGCGCAACTGCGTCCGGATACTTCAAACAATACAAGCGCGGAATTGAATTGCGGGACATACAGGGGGAGCCTTTCGCCTTCCTTTGCGCTAACTCGCCAAGTTCTCCATTCTGGGTTAGCGCATACAAGACAAGCGCGGGGAAAACCCGTTACAGTTACGGATTCTCGTCCGTGGACGCGGCTAGGCTGGGTCTGGATGTCATGCAACCCGCCGCCGCAAGGGAGAAGGCCAAGCAAGTATGGGAGGAGGCAAACGCATGAATCGTAAACGCAAACACCCATTGGAGGCGCAATCTGACAGCGATTGGGCTTGCGGCCTTTTCATCGTGGCAACGTGCATCCTCTGCGCTTTCCTGGTCGCCCTTCCTTCCATGTCTCGCGCACGTTTTAGCGTGCCGAGTGAGCTTGAACGGGAGCCGGTCGAAAATACGCAAACCCATTCCGAAAAGGCTAAAAAGCCTTAAATCAATAAAAACTCAATAAACCATTTACAAAAGGCGGGAGACCGTCTAAAAAACTTGAACCTATGAATCACAACGAAGCATTTAACACGCTTCTCGACATCGTTTGCCAATGGTATCCGGTGACACGGGAGGACATCACAAACAGGGCAAGGCGGACGCATGACGTGACCACGGCCAGAAACATTGCCGCAGCTTGCTGGTCGAATGCCAATAGCCTAATTGACACGGCCAAGCGTTTCGGCTGGAAGTCCTCGGCCAGCACGATCCGCGCACGGGAACGGGCAAATGCTCTGGCCGATATGCCAAGCCATGCCTATCGAATCGAAAAGATTGTAAACGAATTGCAACAAGAATTGCCTTGGCTTTGCCTTGGCACGGAAGGAGGAGACAATGAGTAGCTCCGAAACCATGAAGCTGTGGCGGGAGCTTGTCACCAGCAAGCAATCCGTGGAGGAAATTGCCTTGCGTATGTCCGACCTGTGCCGTTATCTTGAATACCAGCGGGACGAAGCGAGGATTGAAGCTAGGCGATATCGTGCCTTGCATTGTGCCGGGGAGCATGAGCCACCATTTACCTGGGAGGGCAAGGAATGAGAGCCAGCAAAGCAACGCAAGAGCTGATCCTTTGGAACTATCGGCACAATGTAGCGCAAGCACGCTCTAAAAAGCTGAAACAGTTTGCCGAGGAGCAGCTTGCCCAATATGAACGGGAGCTAGCTAAAAGGCGGCAACCTAAAAAGGAAAACCCATTTACACGCTTTGAACAAGCACTAGCACAATGACAACGGAAACCCAAATGCTGATTTACCAGCACGAAAACACGCACCCACTAGCCACGCGCAGCCTGGTTTATCAGGAACTCGCTAAAAGAGCCAAAGAGCTTGAACGGGAGCTGGCTAAAAAGGACGAACTCATAGCCCAAATGGAAAAGGGCTTTATCATTGAATCACGAACCCACGAACACTAATGAAAATACACGCATTGTTTCACGATGAAGACGGCTGTCGGGAATTACTGGCAGAGGGCATTTATCACAAGGCAGACCCCGGAGGCTGGCTTGATGGCAAACGATCCGAGCCACCAATGGAGGCATATATCGAGGTGACCGACATCACCAATCCCGAAGGTGGGAGCGAGTATTGCGAGGAGCTTGAGGTTCCGGCCCGTGCTGCGCTCTGGGAGCAAGTAGAAACCGAACCTGCGGAGGACTGGTAATGCAACCGTATTACGAACACAAAGGAATCACCATCTACAACTGCGATGCACGGGAGGGATTGGAATCTGTCGGGAGGTTTGATGCCACCATTACGTCACCACCTTATAACCTGAATACACGGGTAAACAAAAATCGTGAATACATTTCTCGGCAGGTCATCCCGACTGAGTTCAGTTCAAAATATGATGGATACGATGACAACTTACACCCAGAAGATTACTTTTCGATGACCAACCATGTTTTAGAGCTTTGTCTGGCCGCTTGCACCAGTGTCTTTTGGAACATTCAACTTGCTACCGGAAACAAGCCGGCCATTGCTCAACTAATTGGGCAGCACGCCCACTTGCTAAAAGAAATAGCTATATGGGACAAAGGCCACTCCCAGCCAGCAATGAAAGACGGGGTGATGAACTCCGTGTTTGAATTTGTATTGATATTTAGCAATGACGATCCAAGCACGAGGCAATTTAAGGGATGCGGGTTTGATCGAGGGACTTTAGACAATGTTTGGCGGCTGCAAAAGGGCCGCAGTATTGACCCAGACCATAAGGCCGCGTTTCCTCCCGCGCTTGTTGATAGGTGTTTGCAGTTACAACCAAGCAAGCGCGTGTTAGACCCATTCATGGGGACAGGAACCACGCTTGACGTTGCCAGAACGATGGGGGCCGAGGCTGTGGGATTTGAAATCTCGGAAAGGTATTGCGAGGCCGCAGCCAAAAGGCTTTCACAAGAAGTCATGGACTTTACGTAAAAATAATGAACTTTAACCTTGAACCAGAGCCAACTAAAAACTAAAACAACCACGATATGAACACCGAACCAACACAAGCAGCCAGCGAGCTGGCTAGAATACAGCGGGAGCTAAAAGCACCCAAAAATCAATACAACTCCTTCGGGAAGTATAAATACCGCGCCTGTGAAGACATCCTAGAGGGTGTCAAAAAGGTAAAAGGAGATTGCTCCGTAGTCATTCAAGATGACATCCACTTTATTGAGGGTCGATTCTATGTGAAGGCCACGGCTGTCTTGCTTGCCCCGGATGGCAGCAGCGTTAAGTCCACCGCATTTGCGCGTGAGTCGCAGGACAAGAAGGGCATGGATGCAGCGCAGGTAACGGGGGCGACTAGCTCCTACGCACGCAAGTATGCACTCAATGGCCTGTTTGCTATTGATGACACCAAGGACGATGATGCCGAGGGAACCGGAGAGGACACCGTGGCGATCATTGAACCTAAGACCGCCAATCAAATCCGCAAGGACTTGGAAGAACTGGGCGCAGACATCGAAGGCTTTGAGAAATACATGGGTTGCACGATTGACGAAATCACAACCGACAAACTGGCCAAAGCTAACTCGGCCATCGCAGCCAAGCGCAAAAAGGCAGCAGCCGAACCTAAAAAGAGCGCAATCGACAAGCTCGCAGAAATGGCAGAGGAGGCAGACGCATGATTGCAACAGCACCAAGCGCAGAGCTGGAGAGCATCGACCACTTGCCTAAGTGTGTGTTCTACAACATGGAGCAGCGCAGCCCAGCCTGGTATGAAATCCGCAAGGGCGTGCTGACAGCATCCAAGGTGGGTGATTGGCTCGCAGAGCAGCCTGAGTGCCGCATGACTGTGGCAGAAATCAAGGAGGCTCTGGACGAGGAGGGTATCAGCTACAAGGGCAAGACCAAAAGGGATGACCTGCTTGAGCTTTTGCCAGAGGTGCGCCGCCACCTGTCTCTGACGCAATCCACAATGGATGCAACGGAGAAAGCGATCCTCAAGATTCTCGGCCAGCAATCCAGCGTCCAGCCTCCATACGAGTTCACCGTGGATATGAACGATGAACACCCACCAAGCAACATTGCTTTGTGGGCAATCTGGAATGGCCTCAAGCTGGAACCGGAGGCAACAGCAGCCTTTGAGTGGGAGACTGGGGAGAAACTTCAGCACGTAGGCTTTGCCAAAAGCATTGAATGGGACGCTGGTTGCTCACCTGACGGGCTGGTAGCTGGTAAGCCGATTGGCTTTGAGGGCAAGGCTCCGCTACCACATACGCACCTCAAATACCTGTTTGATGGCAAGCTGCCTGATGACTACAAGATGCAGGTGCATTTCTCTATGGCTGTGACAGGAGCCGAAGCGTGGTGGTTCCAATCCTACTGCCCCGGTCTACCAACCTTCCGCACCCTTGTGGAGCGTGACGAAACCACCGAGCGCGTTGAGCGTGGGCTGGAGTCGTTTACCAACAAGCTGGCAGAAGCACAGGAGAAACTCAAACAATTCAACTAAACCAAAATAACAATGCCTAACGCAAACAAAGTAATCCTCATGGGCCACCTTACCCGTGACATCGAACTGAGACACACCGCCTCTGGAACCGTAGTCGGTAACGGTGGTATCTGTGTGAATAACATCAAGAAGGGTGGCGAAAAGCAGCCGTGCTTCGTGGACTTCACCTGCTTCGGTAAGACTGCTGAAATCGCAGACAAATACCTGAGCAAAGGAAGTGCCGCCTACCTTGAAGGACACTTAGAAATGCAGGAATGGAATGACAAGAACACTGGAGCCAAGCGCACCAAGCACGCCATCATCGTCCAAAACCTGCAATTCGTGGGCGAGAAGAACGCCTCTGGTGGTGGTCAAGGGTCGGCATCGCATAGCGTGGCCGAGGACACTGATGAAATACCCTTCTGATCTAGCGCATAGCCCACACCATTATTTGATACATGATGACCACAAACAAATTCTTTCCTGTGATGGAGCTGGTGGATGCCAGAGCCGCCGGGTTTAGGAGCCTCACCAAGCCATACTACTTAAACCACAGAGACGAAAGCATACGCATTTGTGAGCGTGGATGGTGGGACGCAATTTGCCATGACCTCAAGGACTGCAAGTGCGTGATCGTGGAGTTTCAAAATGGTGTGGAGCTATGGCGGCACGATGACGAGCTAGACGTTGACCCAATGACTGGCACGAAACTACCCAGAAACGCATTCAAAGAATGAACGATTGTATCACTTTATTGAACGACCTAGTGGATGCAGCGCAAAACTACTACGCCTCAGAGACACAAGGCTGGCAAGCTCGGCGTGAAGCAACCATGAGACTGAAAGAATCCATTAACCAAGCAAAGCAACACATCGCCAAACATGAAAACCAAGAGCCAAACTAAGCAAATCCAGAGCCACCTCAACCGTGGTTGGAAACTCACACCTCTACAAGCCCTGCAAAAGTATGGGTGCATGAGGCTTGCAGCCCGTATCGCAGAACTACGCGATGAGGGAATGAACATTATCACCCGCAAGGTGACTCGCAACGGCAAGACCTTCGCAGAATACCAACGCGCATGAAGGCTGCAATCACCATTGATGGAGTCAACTACACCGCCGAGGACACAATCTCCTTGGCAATGGCTCAGTGGCCGATGCTGCCAGGTCGTCCCGGTTTGAACGATGCTGTCTCCATGCTCCGCATGATGGGCAGCAAAGTCATCACCTCACCTAAGTGCGTGGTCGGGATTGATAATGGAGTGTCTGGTGCGCTAGTCATATTGGCCGCATCCAATGGTGATCTGCTAGCCAAGGCGCATATGCCAAGCCGCAAGCGCAGGGATAAAAACGAAATAGATTCGGTTGCACTAGCCGACTGGTTGCTTGAGAACTTAGAGGAATTGCACCTGCACGACTTCGTTCTTGAGCGACCAGTGGGCAGTCAATCGGTCAATGCTGCGGTCTCCATGCACGGCAGCTACCACGCTATCCGCTCCACCATCGAAGTGCTGGGTGGCAACTTCCACGATGTCTCAGCAAAGGAGTGGCAGAAAGCCATGCTTCGCAAGGGAGATACCAAGGAGCAAAGCATATTCACCGCCGTCACCCGTTGGCCCAATGAGGATTGGCGTAAATCTGACAGGGCAAAGAAACCATATCCAGACTTCTGCGATGCCGCAAACATAGCAGAATACTACCGCACCCGATGAAAGACGAAGAAAAAGACAAGCTCGCAGAGCTATTCGATTGGATTAAAAACGACAGCGCGGCAACCGAGGCGATGGTGGGAATGATCGCATCTTGCGTAGTTTTTGCTGTCCTACTGGGATTCATTATACTATTAACACAAATCTGACATGGCTGGCAAAGGAGATACACCAAGACAAGTAGACTGGCAGAAGTGGGACAATTCACCTCTGTGGAAAAACATAGGCAAACGCAATGCACAATTCAAAGGAAACTCCGATAAACCGAGAGACGTATCGGTTCGTGCCGACCAAGAGGGCTGGCGTAAGAATAAACTGCACGATTAGCCAGGAGCTGCACAAGCAAATTCATAGGCTAGCGTGCCACGAACAAATCTCTATTGGTAAGGCGATTGAGAAGATGTGCCGCACACCGCAAGCACAAGCTCTTGTCCCATCCAAGATTGGAAAGATGTTCTCAACAGCACGCAACACCAGCAAGCGAGCAATCAATACCCTATTCCGTAGAGACTAATGGCATATCTTAAAGGTTTCCCGCCCCGGTTCAAGAACACCAAGCCCGAAGATTGTGTCGGTGAAAGGTGGATCGAGTATCTCAAGGACGCTAGGTTTAATCTCTGCGCTGGTGGCATTGCCGTATTCTACGGTGGCTGTGGCACGGGCAAGACGCGCATGAGCTACGAGATAGCCAAGATCAGCAAGCCCCGTGCTGTCAATGTCAGCGGTATGTCCAAGGAGATGCCAAGAATCTACCTGACAGCCGCAGAGTTCATGGACAAACTTAGACAGGGCTACACGGACAAGGATGCCGACAGCGAGCGCAACATCATGGAGGAACTTGCACAAGCAACCCTGCTAGTCATTGACGAGATCGACAACTGCATCGCCACCGACTTCGGACAGCGCAAGATTAAGCAGGTCGTGGATGACAGATACCGCAAGGAATTGCCCACCATTCTTATTACCAACCTAGACCGCAAGGCACTAGCTAAATTGCTGCCTGAGCCGGTTCTTGATAGAATCCGCGAGTGCGGTAAGGGCTATCACTTCAACTGGCCTAGCTTTCGGGGCAAAATAAATCTTGCATAGTTATTCACAAACCACTAACACCACATTATTATGTCATGGGAAAAGTTTACCGTATTGGGTTGTAGCCACGGCTCACACATCGACAAGGATGCCGAGGCCGCAGCGCAACGATTCGTCCAAGCATGGAAACCAAAGCATCGCGCACACCTTGGCGACCTTTGGGACTTCGCTGGTATCCGCAAGGGAGCTTCACCAGAGGAACGCATGGAAGGTATTACCGCAGACTACCAGGCTGGCATTGAATTGCTCGACTGGTATAAGCCTCAAATCCTCACGCTTGGCAACCACGACCACCGCATCTGGCGGGTGGCTAACGAGTCGTCCAACGGCATCCTAGCTGATATGGCATACAGCTTTTGTGGCCGCATCGAGGATGACTTACGCAAGCGCAAGATTCAGTGGACACCTAGTGCTGTGACCGAGTGGCTCAAGTTCCCCTGCGGTGGGCCTAAGCTACTGCACGGCTACCGATCCACCATGTATCCTGCCAAGGCGCACTTTGAGAATTGGGGCGATTGTATCACAGCTCACGTCCACAAGCCTGACGGATACGAGGCACGCCACGTTGACGGAGGCAGGGCATTTACCATAGGCACGCTGGCAGACCTCGATAAGATGAGCTACGCCAACCAGACACCCGCCAAACTAGCATGGCGCAACTCCTTTGGCTACGGGCTAATCAACAGCAAGACAGGCAACTGGCAGATGTGGCACGTAATCAAACAGGGTGGGGAATGGGTTTCTCCGCTCGGCATCATCTAAACCAACCCACCAATGAACGACCCACTATCCGCAATCGACAGGTTCTTGGCAGAAATGCCAGATGAAGGCCCACCCAAGGGCGATGAGTTTACGCTCTACGACTACCTTGATGGCTACAAACGCAAGCACGAAACCGCCATCAGCATCCCCGGTGCGACCAAGCAACTAGCCAAGATGGTAGAGGCTGGCGCATTGACCATGCGTAAGGGCAGGGTCAACGGCAAGCAGGGCAATATCTACAAACCAGCATAGGGCGCAACTTGCCAAAGCAGCAACCACCAGTTAGACTAGAATTATGGCTAAGAAAGCAGCAAGCAAGGCAGCATCAGCAGTGAAACGTGCTGGTGTATCTGGAGTCAACAAACCCAAGCGCACCCCAAGTCACCCCACCAAATCTCATGTGGTCGTAGCCAAGCAAGGAGACCAGGTTAAGACGATCCGATTCGGGCAGCAAGGAGTCCGTGGGGCTGGCAAGTCTCCGTCCACCCCGGCAGAGAAGGCACGCCGCAAGTCCTTCAAGGCACGCCACGCTAAGAACATCAGCAAGGGCAAGATGTCAGCAGCTTATTGGGCCGACAAAACCAAATGGTGATATCACACCACTTCAACCACTATTAGATATGCCAGCCAAGAAAGCATCTCAGTCCAAACCTAAGCCATCAAACCCCGCGCTTTGGTCGAGGATGAAGTCACAAGCCAAGAGCAAGTTCAAGGTCTACCCGTCTGCCTACGCGAATGCGTGGGCTGCAAAGCAATACAAAGCCAAGGGTGGTAGATGGTCAGGCGGCAACAACAAAGTCAGGTAATTCATCATGGCGGCGAAATCCAAGAGACGTGGAGGATTAGGCAAGTGGTTTGGCGAGCAATGGACTGATGTCAAGACAGGGGAAGCCTGTGGACGCAAGTCTGCCAAGGGCAAAACCAAGCGACCATATCCTGCTTGTAGGCCCAAGAGCGTGGCATCCAAGATCACCAAGCAAGAGGCTCGCAAGAAGACCGGGCCAGCTCGTGTTCAGTGGTCTACTACCGCAAGCGGTCGCAAGCGTAAGTAATAATCCCCATGCCTTTACACGAAACATCCATACCTCCATTGCATTGCTTGGTGCGTAAGGAGTTCATGACATACAACCCAGAGGATGAAGGTCAGTATGAGAAGGGTGTGGCCGTTTCGGTGAGAGCCGTGGCGGGGTCAGCGGCCTTGTTCCAGGTTCTACTAGAGAATGGTGCGCTCAGGGACAAGCTACCCATCCATGCCCTGCATGATTTCGAGCATGAGCATGAGCATCCGTTCCATCACCTCCAGCTATGGAACTGCTTCTCGGCCAACTTCTCCATCGTTGAGATCAACTACCTTTCTGGTCTGCGTGTAGACGTTCTACTGAAGTCAGGCCAATGGGCTAGTGGCATCTACCTGTGGACGATGCAATGGGGGCCAGACTACACCAACGGGGCTGACCTATCACTGGCGATACATCCTAGTGAGCATAAGTCATCGCACTTCATTGCGCTCGATAACGGCGAGTTTGCCATCCAGCCCAACAACAGGCTGCGCTGGTATGAGCCTAGCCATGTGACCAAGCCTTTCCCCGACAAGCCCGAATACAAGGTAAACTTAGACGAGTGGAACTGCGAGGCCCATGAGAAGTGGGCAACAGAGGATAGTAATGCTTGGCACTACCAGACCAAATCGAAAGATTAAGCCTCGGTAACGCTTACCTGGAACTCTGATCCCGGCACGTCCAAGCGAATCTTCATTCGGACATCCACGGCCTTCAGAGTTTTGCCATCCTCTTTCATCTCCTTGGCGAGCTTACCAATGGCTTTCACCGCCTCAAGGCAAGCAGCCTGTGGCTTGTTCCATTGCCTCTCCTTGATGGAGAACATCACTTCAATCTTCCGCTTTGCGGTCTTTTTCTTCGCACTCATATTACCAATCGGCGTTTGTTCCCCTTGTGTCTACATGAACAAAGGTAGAATACAAGCCCAAACCACCTTGGAACCTGCCTTGGTCGCGCCAGAGCTTGAGAATCTTGTAGACCTCATGCGGGGTTGCGCCGTCAGCTTGCAAATCTGCCGCACGGAAGGCTAGGTGCTGACTGAGCTTTGCGCCCGAAATCGCTTTATTGTATGCGGGGCTACGATAATGGCTGGTGATCCTAACCGGGCATCCGAGGACTTGCCGCAGGTCGTCCACTAGCTTGAGGGTCGGCAGGAAGTTCTTCCACAATATCTTGGGCGGGTAGTCGTTCTGCGTGCCGCCACGGGTGCGGGTGAAATACACAGCCAATTCTTTGCCGGTAAAGTATTTGAACCCTTGCCTGTCAATGTATTGCTCGAAAGTCTCACCCTTGCGCGGGATGTCCTTGTCTGCCTTGTCTCGTCTAAACCAGTCCCAAATGCTCATGTGATTCTCCTTAGTGAGATAATGGCGATTACGCCCACTACTGCAAGCCCAAAGATCACAGCAGGCTTGCTCACCTTTAGGTCTATGGATTTGCGTAGCCTCACTTGATGGCCTCAGATGGCCGCAGGAGCGGCGAGAAGGACAGGACGGTAGGAGATACCTGAGAGGAGCTTACACGAGCTAGGAGGGGTATTCCTGCCTCCAGAATGGCCTGATAGACCAACTCAGAGCAAAACCACTTCTCGTCCTGCTGCTTTCGCCAGCGAGTGACAAAGCGGAATACGCCCCCGAAATCGTATTTCTTGCCGATTTGCTGCTCGGCCCATGCGATTGCCTTGTCCCATTGCTCCTCGGTCATGCCCTCGACATCGAAGGCTTCCACGTTGTTCCAGTCTTGGAGCGGCCCACGCAGCCTGACTTTGGCTGGCTTGTGCCAGGCTTCGATGATGCGCCCATTGGGGAGCTGGATGGCAGCGTGAGAATAGTTCCCATTGGTCTGCCAACGGATCATTTTGGAGATCAGGCTGTTGCCCTTGAACAGTAGAATCTTCGGGGTGTGCATAATAATCACCGCTGGGGTAGCCGCTTGAGTATCTCAATACTCAAAGACTCTTGCCGAATCTGGCTGTCTTGCATCTCCTTGAGCTGCTTATCAATACGCTCAATCTCCGGGCGGGTTACAAAGTCCTTACTCAAGTCCTTGTAGCTTGGGTGAATGTCGATGTTGGAAGTGTGGACTCTGACATCTTCGGCAATTTCGCTGATGTCGCGCATGATGTTTTGGTCTTTGCCACCCTGAGAGTAAACAAAAGTCACGCCGCCAAAGAACACGCTGAGACAAGTCAAGCAGACGAGAACTGTCCCAAGCGGGTGGTTCTGAAACTCTCGTTTGATAAACTCAGGCATGGAGCAGTAATTTGATAGCCGAACAACCTTTATTTACCCGACAATCATGGGGTTAGACTGTCAAGGATGCGCCCTTGCGGAACAGGTCGTCCACTTGTTCGCTGGTCAAGCCAACGATTTTGGAGATGGCTTCGATGGCGGTAGAACCGCGCTTAAACTCAGCGTTGTTTTCCCAAGCAGACTTGATGATGATCTTGACCGGGCCGTCCTCAAGTCCAGCAATAGCGGACTCAACTTGTGCCAAATGTCCTTCCATTTCCAGTATGGCACGGGCTTGCCATGCGGTCATCGACTGCGGCACAGCGTTTTGCGCGGCTTCGTAGGCTGCGCGTTTTTCCGGAGACAAAGCAGCAACAAACTTTTCCTGGGTGGTCTTAAGTTCGCCTTCAAGAAGGAACAAGGGTTCTTCAGATGAGCTTACAGTAACGGCTTGCTCGTCTGTAATTTCAACAGAGCCGTCAGTTGCTGCATCTAGGACTTGGAAGATTCGACCCTGCGGGCCAACGATTGCATATTTCATAATGATGTGATCCAGTTGAATTTTTGCTGGAGGGTTTCGGAGAGTTGACGACCAAGTGTGTCGTGCCAATCAGCTTGCAAAGGTTTTACTTCGGCGTGAACAGCGTGGTCGCCATACGGCCACCCAAGCTCATGCTCCTTGGTGTATTGCTCCACATTGGTGACATCATGCGTGAATGGTTCTTCGCCCAAGTATTGCCACACTTTGTTCATCGTTGATTGCGGGTCGGATGTGAGTTGTTCGGCGTGAACAAACATCACCTTATCCTTGTGGAGCCTCTGAAGCTCATACAAGCGTTGCACAGCAATACCAACGGGTGCGCTGTCCAACCAGAACTGGCATCGAGCCTCCACTGTTTGAATCCGCCCAGTGTCCTGCTGGCTGACCTCAAGTTGAAACTCAGGGTGCTTTTGGAATTTCTTTTCCATGCTGGACAGAACTCCACGAATGTCTCGCACAGGAACCAGCAGCTTTGCATTGGGGAACAGCTTGAACAGAAGGTTCGCGCTGCCAATCCAAGAGCGGCACTTGTCCACGACCACGGGCCTGTCCGTAATGTTTGTGAAGGCACTCATGATGCCACCTCGCATGAAGTCGCAGAACAGTTGCTCTCCTTGTTGTGGGTCTGGTATTGAGCGGAACTCGTCAGTCTTAAAGAATGCCTTGCCCAAATACATGACCTCATGCAAACCACTGGTAGCGGTAGCGTGGACGCGAGGGTTCTGCGCCAGAAGGTTCTGGAGCAATGTCGAACAGGCGCGAGGAAGGCCAGAAGTATAATGGACAGTATGCGGCATTCTTATAGGTCTTTAATCACAGTCACGGGTTGCCCACCGATGTTGTCAGGCCCAGCCGTCCAAGTGCTGTCAGAAGCCCTTGCGTGAATGGTTGTGATGCCACTAATGCCAATGATATTTGGCTGGTTGAAAATTGTTCTAGTGACATAACAATTCACATTGGTTAAATTTGTGCAAAGGGCAAATGCGCCAAAAGATATTGAAGTCACAGACGCAGGAATTGTAACCGAACCAGTTAACCCTGAACAGTTATAGAAAGCGTAACTTCCAATCGAAGTTACACTATCGGGCATACCAAGCTCTCCTGTGAAGCCAGAGCAGCTATGAAAAGCTCCGACACCAATGCTTGTGCAGGAGTCGGGGATAATCAGCGAACCAGTAAAGCTGGAATCAGTATAAAATGCGTAGTTACCAATGCTTGTAATGGACTTCCCTAGAACCAGAGAGCCAGTTGCATTATTATTATAAAAGAACGCAAACCCTCCAATAGAAGTAACTGAATCAGGAATCACCAAAGACCCATAATCAGTGCTAATATCTTGAAACGCACCTGAGCCATAACCATCAGCGAGATTGCCAATAGTTGTTACTTTGCTGCCAATCTCAAAGCCAAGTAAGTCGTAACTTCCACTTAGACCCAAAGCAATCGCTTCAGTGTTTGCAAAGCTGCTGGGAATAGTATTAAGACCATAAGCATACAGTGACTTGTCAGACTTAACCAGCTTGGTCAACGTGGATGGGTCGCGTCCTGCGAGAGATGCGGCGGCTCCAGCATCCTCAGCCTCTAGGCGGGATTTGAGCGTGGTTTTGTTGCTTGCGCTCATAGCATTAGCCATGAACGAATCAACGTGGGCATCTACAGTAATATCTGGCATGGTTTTGTGTGGTTATGGTCTGAAGTAATACGATGACCCGTCAGGGCGAGTATATGTGGCGGTGCTGGCTGGACGATAATAATTGGAATTTGTCGCCAAAGTCAATGCGTTACCCCCAATGGGCGCACCAAGAGCTAAAGAAAGAGACAGTTGCATTACCAGCGGGGTTGCATATTGGAGTTAGTATGAATCCGGTTAGCCACAGCATTGATCGTGTGCATATCGGAAATACGGATAAGCTCGTCATCTAGCTTGTCCTTGGCAAAAGCATCTTCAACAGCAGCCTTGTCATGCTGCCCTTCAGCACGCAGCCAGTCAGCAGTTGCGCCGTGCGCCAGGTATTCAAACCACTCGTCAGGAACATTCACCACGGTTCCAGATGAGCCATCACCATAGACATCAGTCCATTGCTTCTTGTAGGTGACGTATGCCGAGGAAAGGTTAAGATTGCCGTCAACCAAGGTAGCACCACCATTCTGCACGTAGAACTCAATCAACTGTGCCGAGGCGGTCTGAAACGGCTGCGTCCTGTGAACCTGCAAGAAGGTGTCAATAGAACCCAAACCAGCCTGCGTAAATGGAACCACACCATTGGTCACTGTGCGAGCCTCACCCACCACCAAGAAACGGGGCCAGTAATTCGTAGCTCGATAAGCACGCTTCGCACGGCTGTTAATCAACGCCTTGATGCGCGGTGTTTCCGTCAATGCAAACTCAATACCGCATAGAGCCTTAATGAGTGGCAGTAAATCAGTGGTGTAATTCTTGGTCTGCACAAATGGTTTATAGCTTATTTATTCTGACACGACAAGCTAGTTGGCAGTCACTCATGCCTTATGGGAAAACAAGTGAGGATGTGTCTTTTGCATATGACGCAGGGTTGCCCGGTCATTCCACCAGCCGTCACCAAGCCATTGAGTCAGCTTAAAGAACTCACGCTGGGGAATCTCAGCCAAGTGCATCAGTCCACCCTTGGACTTCGTGCCTTTGTAGTCCTGTGCAATACGCGCAGAATTAGCCTCACGCGCAGCCTCAAGCTGGTTCTTCAACTGCTCACCCGTCATAATCTCACGGATGACAGCAGCCGTCATTGCCTCCTCTGACTCGATAATCTTCATAGCAAGAATGGGTGAGGGGTCACACAGACCCCCCACCCTAATGTTCTAGCTCAATTAGTATGCAACCTTGCCGTGGGCGAGGGGCGACTTACAAGCGAGGGTAAGGGCGCAGTCAACGTAACCACGCTCACCACCACCCTTGTTCTCAAGGTCGGTGCTACCCATCGGGATCAGAGTGCCGATACCGAGGTATTTAGGATCAAGAATGTAAGCCTCGTTGGTGGATGCGCCAGGCATACACACGGGGTTAGCATTCACGATCTTCACAACACCGAAGTCGGACTCAAACAGAGACACGCTCAGGGTGATCTTCTTGGAACCAGCGTCCTCGTTGATCTGATAAGCGGTCTGAGTAGTGGTTCCTTCAGCACGGGTGAAGTTGGCGATAACCTTGCGGAGAGCCACGTTGGCAACACAGGTAAGGTTGCCCATTTCACCAGTCTCGGTGTAGATGCTACCAAGGATGTCGTTCAGATCACTCTCAGTGAGTGAAGTGGACTCAATCGAAGCAGCAGGGGTGCGGTAGGCGGATGGAACATCCAGAGGGCCAGCAGAGTCGATCCAGTCACCAAGACCACGCAGCTTGTAGGGGTTCACACCATCTTCGGCCTGACGGTCGTTGTTGGAGCAAATCGCAAGCTCAACGTCACGCTTGATCTCGCGCATGGCCTTAGCTTTAGCTTGAGCAACATTGGCAGGGCCAACGGAGCTGACAGCTTCTTGCAGGTCAGACACAAGGTAGTCGCGGCGGAACTTCTGAATGTAGTTGCCGAGACGAGCGCGGGAAGCGAACTTGTCGGTGAACGAGGTCACGTCACTACCTTCGTTGATGCCGGAAGCATCAGGAGTAGCAAGCTCGTCAACAGTCCACTCGTGGAAAGTCGATTGAGCTGCACCCTTAGCACAAAGGGAGGTAACGGGGGCTTCTTCGGGGGCAAGAATGGTAAGGATGTCACTAAGATCCTCACGGTTGCCTACTGCCGAACCAGTCGTGGTAGTGCCGGTAGGGGCACTGGGGCTATAAGTATTACTGAATGCCATTGTATTAGTAGGTTAGGATTGGGTGGCTTTTGCCACTTGATAAGCAACTAGATCGTCTGGACTTCCAGTTTCCTGGAATCGTTTGTAGAGAGCGTCTACTTTCGAGTTGTTTGCCTGACCTTGCCGTGCGGCTCCGGCTCCAACAGGGGAAGCGGGTGGACTCACCTTCAACTTCTTCCCTGCGCCTTTCTGCACTTTGGGTTTGGCTTCACCAACTTTAGACCTGACGGCGTGCGCCAGAATGTATTCGATGTCTACTCCCAACTCAGGTGCGTGCTTGGAAAGAACGTCTTTGAGTTTCTGCATGTTAGGGCTGTCAACCAATCCCTTGTAGGCTTTACCAATCTCGGTTTCTTCGTCCTGAATCTCAGGAACTTCTTTCCGAGCTTGCTCCGCCCAAAGTTTTGCTTGGTTGCTAACCTGCTCTTGCCTTTTCAAGTGCTGCGCTTGGGCTGGTAGGAATTTGTTAATCCCGTCCCTCGCGTTTTTCTGCGCTTGCTTTAGCTGCCGCTTGGTGAACTCTTGGCTACCAACTTCGATTACATCGTCATTGGCGTAGTCCTCGTGTTCCTCAAGTAGCGTATCTGTCCACTCCAGGGTCTGCTCAAGCTCCTCGTATTTGGTCTTGATGTCGTCAAACGAAACCAAGTCCTTAAACGGATTCTGCTCTTGCGGGATTTCCCGTTGCGGCCTGCTGGCTTTGAGTTCCTCAAGTTGATCTTCGGCACTCTTGGCCCGTGCAGTCAGTTCCCCGATTCGACTCAATAGGCGGCTCTTACCCTTCTTGGCAAGTTCCTGAATCTCCTCGGCTGACAGACTGAGTAGGTCTATGTCTGTGGGTTCCTCCTCGGCTTCTTCCTCGTAGTCCTCGACTTCGGCATCAGATTCAGCTTCATCCTCGGCAGGCTCAGATTCCTCTGACACCTCCTCAGGCTCCACTTCTTCCTCGGCTTCCGGCTCGACTTCCTCGGCTTGGGCTTCGGGTTCCTCCTGCGGCCCCTTCATCAAACGCTCCATAAGACCGTCTTGAGTCAGGTTTTCTACGCTGTCTTTATCCCCTTCAGCGATAGGGTTGTCTGTTGCTTGCATATCTTAGGACGCACGTTTAACGCTCGGCGGTAGCGAATGTGACTTACCTAAGCAGTTTACTAATGATTTGTCAAGCGGACACAAAAATGCCCCGCCTAGGGGAAAACACAAAAACCTAGGCGGGGCGGTGTTATGAACAAACCAACACTGAACGAGGGGATGCTAGTCTGTCGGGGAAAGTAAGTCAAGGATTTGATCGACCCTAGCGATACCACCAGCAATTTTCATCACTTCGTTGGGGTCTTTCGCCTTTTGCAGATCAGAGAAAAGACCTTCGCGCTCTTGCTCAATCACCCATAGGATATACTTGTATTCCTCCCTATGCGCTAAGGCGTTGATTGCGGTGTCTAAATCTAGCTGCGGGCCTTCCATGAGGATTACGCTACACAGTTGCTACGGCTTGGCAAGGATTATTTAGTTTTCTTTTTACGGGAATAATACCGCCCGTTCTTACCCTTGTATATTTCATACCCAGCAGCTTTCTCGCCAGCAACCGTTTTGTCCCAAGTCGAGTATTTTCTACCCTTTAACATCATGCCTGATTCGGGGTCACGGCTAGAACCGTGTATTGCCCAATCCTTTTCTTCTGGATGCCACACCCACGCCTCAAATGCTCCTTTATTATTGCGTTCCCACGATTCACCATCTAGCGGCGCACCAACGGGTTTTGGCATAGTTAATGGATACTTTTTTCTCAACCTATCGGCGGTCACATGGTCATACCCCGCCCCCTCTGGATCGAACTCCTTTTTGCTTTTGTTTGATGGTGCGTATTTTTCTTTTCTTCGCTTTCTCGTGGCAAAGAGAAGATCGGCAAGAGTTCCAGATAAGGCCGATCGACTGCCGTAGCTAGGATATAGGTTGGGGTTGAGTGGCTGATTTCTCGCAAGCCCAGCTAAAATCCCGTATGAAGGTCTATCATTCATTGTTCCATGCCTTGAGTTTGCACCCCGCCCATCTGAGCCGGTGCTGTCCCAAGTCGCCCGATCTGAGCGTTCTGCGCCTGCGCCATCACCATCTGGTATTGCTGGGCATACTTGTTCAAACGCTCTGCAAAGGCATCGTCACCCTGCAAACGCTCCATAACGTCAGGCTGCTGGGCGTAGCCTTGAATCACCTGCATCGCAACCTCCGCACCATTCGGACGCGCAGGAACCTCAATGCCGCTGTAAATCTTAGCCAAGTCGTCAGTAATGTCCTTGAGCAAACGCTGTTGCGATTCCTCGGCAGGCTCCAGGATGCTGTCAGCAATGAACGGATTGATGGCAGATGCCAGAATCTCAAGCAACCTATCAGGGTTAATCCGACCATTGCGGTCAATCTGCATCAACGACACCGTGCTTTCCAACTGAGACTTCACGTTGTCAGGGTCATTCTCCCTAGTGTCAAAGGACACCATCAGCGAGAAGTTCTCATCAGCATCACCCTTGGTCATAACCTGCGGGTTTGGATTGCCAGTAACTTGGAAGAACACCTCGTCTGGCCCCATGCGCTGAAACAACTTCCACGCCAAAGTCAGAACCTCCTTAACGTGGTCAAGATACTTGTTCACGATAAACTGCTGGCGAACAGCAGAGGCGGGGTTAGCCATATCAAGGCCAACAGCACGGTCGGCTTGTGCGTCCATCTGAGCCTCGATGCGGTCGCTACCGGGGTCGTAGGGCGGCACGGGTGCGTATTCAAGCTCACCAAGGCGGCGGTATGGAATCTTGCGGCCCGGCCCCCAATCACCCGGAGGTCTGCCAGCAGGGTGCATCATGGGCGGCAAGGTGGCCAAGGAAGCGCGGTCAATGCGGCTGTCTCGCTCGGTCTTAATCTGCATCTGCGGCCCACGCAGGATGTCGCTGAATGTTTGAGTTTCGTAAATCCGCTTCTGGTTGTTGCTCAGGCGGGTGACAACAAACGGGTAATCATCGTAGCCGTTGAGTAGTTCATGCTTCGCGTAGCCATCGGTGTCAGGGTGGAACACTGTGCAGTAGATACCCTCGCTACCATCTTCCTCGTCAATGAGTCGTTGATAGCCGTGAATGACCATCACAAGGTCATTATCATCCTCCATGCCCGTGCGGTCGCTGCGGTAGTGGCTTCCATCACCACCATCGTAATAGATGGAGTCCTTGCCACGCAGGTTGGCGATTGCATCCTCAACCCAAGCCGCATCCCAACCTTCGTTGGTGACTTTCTTCTCAAGCTCCTGAGCCGTGTAGAACGCACGCCAGAAAATATAGGGCGCACGCTGCGGGTCGTAGCAGTAAGACGGCATCACCACCTCGCCATCAGGGGCGCAGGCGTAAACCACCGGGCAATCAACGCTGTCACGGGGAACGCTAACCTCGGCAATGCCAGCCTTGGCCAAGTCACGCACAGCCTTCTTGACACGCTTGGGCAGCATCTCAGGGTAGGCTTCGCTAATCATCTCGATAGCAGCCTTTTCGTCACCACCAATAATGGCATCAGCAAGCTCTGGCAAAGCCTCTGCAATCTGGTCAATGGTAACAGTCTGCTTGTATGTGCGGCGTTCCTTCTTCCAGCCCACATACGAAATCATAATACCCTTCTCCAGAAGGTAGTTTGCACCCAGCTCCATCTGCTTGCGGAAGTCAGGGATGTAGCTCTTACGCATCCACTTGAGGAACGAAGAAACAACAGCAGAACGAGCCACGCTTGCCTGGCTAGTCGGAAATGCCTTGATGTGGCTGCGGTCTAGTGCCTGATCCAGCAGGGAAACGTAAGTGTCAATACGCTCGCCAATGACGTTAACCTCCATGTCGGAAGCACCCTCCCAAGGGAAAGCATTAGCACCATGCTTGCGAAGGTCGCTGCTCTTGCCCGGCCAACGATTGCGGCGTTCATTATACGAGCGCAGGCAGTCCCGCATATACTCGTCAATATCACGCAAGCTATCTTCATACGCATCCCGCAACGCGCCCACATTCGGCTCACGCTGGGCATAGATCATGGCCTCATCTTGGGCTTGTTCGTCAGTCATGGTTCCCATTTATAGTATTCTTCAAGCTCCCCGTCAATATGAGTGACCTTGATCTGCTTGTTCAACAGCCTATTGCTAAACCGCTTAGGCACACGGATCTTATACTGTTTGCCGTTTTTGTCCACCCCCTTGAGCCACATGGCGTTAGGGAAGTTACCGATGATTAGAACATCCACTGACTTTGGAGCCTCTACCTTGGCCTCTTTAGGCTTTGGTGTTTTCTTGGCCACCTTCTTCTTGGCTGCTTTCTTCTTTTCAACTTTCATAGCTTAATATCCTCCTGATCCAGTGCGGGTTACTCCTAGTGTTTCGGTGTCTACGTGGTCGATGTCGGTAACGGAAGCATAACGAAGAACGTCAATCATGTCCTTCCACGCCTCCTTCAATCCCCCCTCGCCGGTGTATTCCGATAGGGCGTTAATGATGTTCATACACTCGTCTGTCACGTAGAATTTCGGGCGGTTCACGCTGTCTAGCGGCTTGCTTGTATCATAGCTCATCTTGCTAATCAACGCTTGAATGCCGTCCTCAATGTCGATACCTGGCGCGGGTATGCAAACGATCCCGTTTTCAGCCAAGTCCTCAATAATGCTGCTGCTTCCATCCTGTGCCTGATATTTGGCTGCACCAAGGCGAGGGTCAATGATTCGCTCGTAGATTTCCTCCCCGTCCTCTAGCTCAAGGATTAGCTGCACGTAGTCCTTAATGCCGTAGCCCAAGCCCTTAGCACCCTGACCAGCAACCCACTTGCCACCCTTCCACTCAGCCCAGTCGCCAATCGTGCTGTCAGGCCACTCGCGGTATACGTAGTAGGTTCCAGTGGCATCCACGGCAATCCAGCAGATCGCCCAATTCTTGCTGCCTGCCGGGTCAATAATGCAGTAGCGGGTCACGTCCTTGGTGGGAACCATGTCCTGCGGGATTACGTTCACCTCCTTGTTGAACTTGGGAAACTTGGTGGCCTGCGACTTCACTGGCACACCGTAGGCGCGAATCAAGATTTCCTCACGGGGTCTACCTTTAAGATCGTTCTTAATACGCTCATAACCACCAAACGGGTTATCCTTAGTGTGGAAGTAATGTATTGAGGCGTTGCGGTTGTGGCTGCGCTGGACATACGGAACTGGCTCGCCATTCAGCAGCTCGGCCTCCCTCGCCTCAACAGTCTTAGCCTTGTCTAAGTAGTCCTTAATCACCTCAGTCCATCCGTCAATAGGTGTAAACGTGACTAGCATCTTGGCATTGCGCGTAGCCAAGCGGAAACGCAGCGTTCCAATCAAGTCCTCACCAAGCAGATATTCGTCCAGCCAGCAACCAATGTTGTGCCACACGGGGTCTTTACAGCCAAGTTCAGCACCCTCCAAGATCGTAGGGTTATTCTGATACTGTGAATAAGTCTTGAAGATCACCTGCGAACCATTAGGCAGAATGAACGAGTTGTCAGTAAATCCATTCTTGACCGTATAGCTAATGTATGTGGATGCGCCCGTTTGCTTACGCCTGTATTCTGGTGGCAACCATTGATACACCGCACTCTGCTGCTGACGCACGCTTACCTCGCTCGTCTGAGCAAAGCACATAATTATGCTTTTGGGGTTTTCGATAGCCGCCTTGACCACGCAGAAGCTACCCCATGCAGTTTTGCCGCTCCGGTTGCCTCCGCTTGCCAGGATCTCGTCTACTTCGTGTAGCTGCTCCTCTGCTCGCTCCCAGTGAGGCAGACGAAAGCCATAGCGGTATGGGTCGTCCTGAGCGTCCCTGATGGCCTGCTCGCGCACCTCATGGATGGCAAGCAGTTCCTCGGCATCCATCGCTGCAATCTCCTCGTCTGAGGGGATCGGCAGGATAGGGTGTTTAGTCCACTCAAGCATTTTGACACCACTCAATGAACATTCTTTTCCTCTCGGCCCTTCTCTCCATCTCTGCGACCCACTCTCGGTTCTTTTCGTTATCCTCAAAAATCCCGCGCTGCATCGCCCACTTGAACTTGTTGACTGGTGTTAGCTTTTGTAAACCTCTCCTCTCTAAAGCCATTACGCGGCTACTCGAAACCCCCATAATTTCACCAACAACCTTTCTGGTTTTGTCCCTGTTTTGGACAGCACAAGCCTCCTTCGGGGTTAATCCCTGCCCAATCAGTTCGCGGAACAGCCCTTGTAGTTGGTTGTATGGTCTTGCGATTTCATCTATCTGCTGCTGGGTCTTTAGCTCCTTAATTAAATCTCTCCTGTATTTTTTGGCATTAGAGATTTCTTCCC